>Ga0247774_1000743_pt1 | contig 16351 bp, 14 predicted proteins | sample UWRJL001104B6_FD_179933 | JGI IMG/M metagenome (GOLD analysis project Ga0247774, IMG submission 179933) | Plant litter microbial communities from Arlington Agricultural Research Station in Wisconsin, United States - UWRJ-L001-104B-6 | ecosystem: Environmental > Terrestrial > Plant litter >... | reverse complement strand
CACCAGCTGACCACCGGCCGACGCCCGCGCGCGGGCGCCAGGAGGGATGCGGAAGGGCGCCGGCGGGAGTGGCAACCGAGGCGAGCGGCGCCGCGTCTCATCGACATGGGGGACAAAGCAGAGCGGAGTGTCGCCGCGGTGATCGCGGGCGGTGTCCTCACCATCGTCTGCGCTCTGTTCGCCGGGGCGGGATTAGTGGTGAACCACGACCTGAGCCGCCATGGAAAGGTCACCTCGGCCCGGGTGCTGGAGACCCGGTCCGGCCGGAACTCACATGTGATCGTGGAGTTCACCACCGCCGCCGGGCAGCGTGTCCGGGCAACGGTCACCGACGTGGACGAGAAGCCCGGCACGATCATTCGGGTCAGGTATCTTCCCGACGATCCCAAGAGCATCCAGAAGGTCGGCAGCCACTCGGACGCCGTCTGGATCGGCGGCGCGGCGGTCATGGCCGTCCTGATGGCCGCGCTCACGGTCGGCCTGGCGACGGGCCGGCTGGGCGTCCACGGCGGGAGAGTCACCCGTGTCTCGCGGTACGGCGGCTGAGCGCGCGCACGGGATACGGCGTCAGGGGTTGAGGAGCTCGACCGTCCAGCCGCCGTCCGGTGTCGCCCGGTAGATGGCGCGCTCGTGCAGGCGGTTGGCCTTGCCCCGCCAGAACTCCATGGAGGTCACCCGGACCCGGTAGCCGGTCCAGCTCGGCGGCAGCGGCACCTCGGCGGACCGCTCGTGGCGTGCGAGTTCGTCCTGGAAGCGCCGGTCCAGCTCGGCGTAGGACGTGAGCGGGCTGGACTGCTCGCTCGCCCAGGCGGCGATCCGCGACAGTCGCGGGCGCTCGGCGAAATAGCGTTCGGTCAGCGCCGGGTCGACCTCGCCGCAGATCCCGGTCATCGCGACCTGCCGCTCGATGGGATGCCAGGGGAAGAGCAGCGCCACGGACGGGTTGGCGGCGATGTGCCGGCCCTTCCGTGAGACGCGCTGGGAGAAGAAGTAGACCTCTCCGCCCTCGAAGCCCTTCATCAGCACCGTACGGGCGAGGGGCGCTCCCTCCGGGGAGGCCGTGGCCAGCACCATCGCGTTCGGCTCGGTCACGTGAGAGCCGTGCGCGAGCGCGAACCACTGGGCGAACTCCTCCCACGGATCGGCGGGCAGCCGGTCGAGCCAGGCGTCGGAGTCCTCGGCGTACTGCCGGCGCAGATCGGCCAGATTGAGCGTGCCATCGTCGACCGTCACGTTGGTCTCTCCCTCACCGCGGCGATAAAGGTCAGTCCCGAGCGATTGTCTCCGCATATTAGGCCGACATCCTCAAACCCTGCCGCGCCACCTGTCAAGCGCACTTGTCTTCCTGCTCCGAGCGGCTTCATCAGCGCTTTAGCGAGCCACAAGCGCTACGTAACCAAAGTGCGGCATGATTTTCGGACAGCTGAGAATACTTCGATGGGTCGCCTGGCTGAAAACCCGCTTCTTGTCGACTCTTTTCTGTTCGCTCCACAGCGACGACACGGCGCGCCTCCTCGGCGAGCCGGAGAGGAACCCTGTTGCCAGAACAGCAGCTTCGACGGGGCTCCGGGGACATCTCGGCACCGCCCAGCCTGAGCGAGACCCTCGACTACGCCCGCGCACAGGTGGCGGCGATCCCGACCGAGCCTCTGCGCGCCGCCGGCGTCTATCGCACTCCTCTCGAGTATTACCTGGTCGGCACCTACCCTCCGCTGAAATACCTGCACGACATCGACCAGAGCGAGGTCTACAAGGGGATCACCCCCTCGCAGAACCTCTATCTGCACATGCCGTTCTGTGAGCAGTACTGCACTTTCTGCCATTTCTACAAGGAGATCAATTCCGACACGGATCGGGTGGACACCTATCTCACGGCATTACACGCTGAGATCGGCCTGGTCGCGGGGAAGATGACCGACGGGCTCAACGCGTCGTCGGTCTACTTCGGCGGCGGGACGCCCTCCTACCTCAACGCCGGTCAGCTCACCGGGCTGTTCGAGCACCTGTGGCGCAACGTCGGCGTGACCGCGGACACCGAGATCACGTTCGAGCTCCATCCCGGCGTGGTCCGCCGGCCCGACTACGAGGACCGGCTGGACGCCATCGCCGCCGGCCGCGTCAACCGCTGGGTCTTCGGCATCCAGTCGATGGACGAAGACGTGCTCACCACGCTGAACCGCGGCCACGGGCGGGACGAGGTGTACCGCCTCCTCGGACTGCTGTCCGACCGCGGCATCGACAACCTCAACGTCGACCTCATCTTCGGCCTGCCGTTCCAGACCTTCGAGAACTGGTACGGCACGCTGACCGAGCTCCTGGCCGCCGGGGTCACGAAGTTCAACATCTTCCCGCTCATGTTCAAGCGCTCGGACCCCATCACCCGGCAGTACATCCGCAACCCCGAGAACTTCCCGGACGCGGCGGACCGGCTGATCATGCACTACATGGCCGAGTACGTGCTGGCCGCGGAGGGCTTCACGCGCGGGCCGGTCTTCTACTACTCCCGTGCCGGCGAGCACTCCCAGCAGCAGCAGAACAAGTTCGACTCGATCGAGGAGGACAACCTCGTCGGGCTCGGCGTGAGCAGCTTCGGGTACATCGGCGGCACCCAGTACTACAACCTCTGCGACAACGCCGAGTACATGAAGACGGTCGCGGAGGGCCGTACCGGCGTCTGGAAGGGTCACACCCTCGCGGACGAGGAACGGGTACGGCGGGCGATCATGTTCGGCATCCGGGCCGGTGGGGTGGACTTCGCCGGGCTGGAGCGGACCTTCGGCATCGACGGCGCCGCGCTGTTCGAGCCGGAGCTGCGCGAACTGACCGACCTCGGCCTCGTGGACATCACCGACGGGCGCATGGTCCTGACCGACCTCGGCTGTACCTTCGTCGACGGCATCGGGCACCTCTTCGCCAGCGACGAGGTCCGCGAGCGCGTCCTGGAGACCAACGACCGGATCGAGTCGCCGTCCTCGGACCCGGTGGACCGCTACGACTACTCCCCGATCGGCCGGCTGGACCTGCCCGGCGGCATCGGCGACCGGTACCGGGACCAGGTGCGCCGGTGACGCGGCGCGTCGACGACTGGGCGGACCTCGTTCCGTACCTGCTGGCGCGGAACGGGCAGTGGCACAACCTGGCGACCGGGATGCCGCTGGAGCATCCGCCCGTCGCCGAGCGCGTACGCGAGGCGTACCGCGAGGCCGTCGAGCACGAGAGCTTCGCCACCCGGGTCAGCTCCTACCACGGCGTGCTCGGCGATCCCGACCTGCGCAAGAGCCTCGCGCTGCTCTACGGCGACCGGTTCGCGCTGCCCGTCTCGGCGGAGGAGGTCCTGATCACGCCGGGCGCGCAGGCCGCGTTCCACGCCGTCTCCGCGATGACGGCCGCGCGGGGCCGCCGGGTGGTGTTCTTCGGCCCCGAGTATCCCGGCTACCGGACCCATCCGGAGGTCGCGTACGACATGCTCCTGCCGGCCGTCGCCGAGCAGGGCGACCGGGAGTTCCGCTACCTGCCGCCGAGCGGGTGCCTGGACGAGGGTGTCGGCGCGGTGATCGTCTCCCGGCCCGGCAACCCGTCGGGCAACGTCATCGGCGATGAGGAACTCGCCGGTCTCGCCGGCGAATGCGCCTCGGTCGGCGCGCTGCTGGTCGTCGACAACGCCTACGCCCCGGTCGTCCCCGGCCTGGCGTTCCGCGACATGGGCATGCCGTGGGGCGACAACGTCGTGCTGGTGCAGAGCTTCTCCAAGGGCGCCCTCGCCGGGGAACGGCTGGGTTTCGTCCTGGCCGCGCCGCCGGTGATCGAGGAGCTCGCCGCCCTCCAGGCCCGGGTCTCGACGTTCCCCGCGCAGCTCGTGCAGCTCGCCGCCTGCCTCCTGCTGAGCGACGACCGGTACGTCAAGCTGTGCGAGCAGGAGCTGCGCGGCCTGTACGCCGACCGGCACCGCCTGGTCCGCGAGCGCCTCGACGCCGAGGTCGAGGTCCCGTTCCGGCTGCACGCCGTGGACGGGGGCCAGTTCCAGTGGATCCACCTGCCCGAGCTGCCGGTCCCCGCCGCCGAGCTGTTCTTCACCCTGCGCGACCGGGGAGTGCTGCTCGCCCCCTCGACCCCGTTCTACCTGCCCCACCTGCACGAGGACCCGCACGCGCGGCAGAGCTTCCGCATCGGGGTGACGGCGCCGCCGCCGGCGATCGAGGCCGGGCTGAGCATCTTCGCCGAGGTGGTCAATGAGCTCGCCTGACGGTACGCCGCGCAGGGTCGCGGACCACATCGTCGGCCACCTCGCGGAGGTGGCGGGCGTCCGGCACATCTTCGGCGTGCACGGCGCCAACGTGGAAGACCTGTTCGACGCGGTCTTCCGCTCCTCCGCGCCGGTGGAGGCCGTCGTCGCCAAGCACGAGTTCTCCGCAGCGGCGATGGCCGACGCGTACCACAGGGCCGGCAACCGGCTCGCCGCCGTGATGGCCACGTCCGGGGGCGGCGCGCTCAACCTCGTGCCCGCGCTCGGCGAGGCGTACGCCTCGCAGGTGCCCGTCATCGCACTGGTGGGCCAGCCGTCCACGGTGCTGGAGGGACGCGGCGCGTTCCAGGACCAGAGCGGGCTCGCCGGCGCCATGGACGCACGTGCGCTGTTCTCCCCGATCTCCCGGTTCTGTGCGCGGGTCGAGGACCCGGAGACCGCCGGTGACCTGGTCGCCCGTGCCGTAGAGGCCGCGCTGGGCGAGCCGCGCGGCCCGGCCGTTCTCCTGCTGCCCAAGGACGTGCAGCAGGCCAAGACGACCAGCCCGTACACCGAGCCGGTGCTTCGCGCCGGCCGGCCCGCCTCGGGCGCGGCCCACGACGCGCTCGCCGCGCTCCGCGGCGAGCCGGTGCTCGTCATCGCCGGCGGCGGAGTGGCACGCGCCGACGCCCGTGCGGAGCTGGCCGCGTTCGCCGGGGCGACCGGCGCGTGGGTGGCGGTCGAGGCCGACGCCAGGGACGTGTTCGACAACCGGGACCCGCGCTTCGTCGGCCTCGTGGGGGCGAGCGGTCACCCGAGCGTACGGCGGGCGCTGGACCGCGCCGCCGCCTGCGTCCTGGTCGGCACCCGGTTCGCGCAGACCGCTCGCGGCGGGCTGGAGGACGGCCTGAGCGGCAAGACCGTCATCTGCTTCGACCGCGATCCGCCGTACGTCGACGGCGGGGCGCCCGCCCTGCTGGTCGACGGCGAGCTCCGCGCCGACCTGCGCCTCGCCGCGGGCCGGCTCGGCGGGACATCCGTCCCGTGCCCGCCGCATCCCGGCCTGGAGTACCTGCCGCACGAGCGCACCGAGGGCGACCGGATCGCCTGCCGCGAGGTCATCGAGGAGATCGCCGCGACCGTCCCGGACGACGCCAACGTGGTCACCGACGCGGGGAACACCGGCTGCGCGGTGATGCACTTCCTGCCCGCCCCGTCGCGCGGGCGGTGCCTGCTCGCCATGGGCATGGGCGGCATGGGCTTCAGCTTCGGCGCCGCGATCGGCGCGGCGTTCGCCAACGGCCGGCGCACGTATCTGCTCGCCGGCGACGGCTCGTTCCTCATGCACGGCCTCGAGGTGCACACCGCGGTCGAGTACGACCTGCCGATCACCTTTGTGATCTTCAACAACAACGCGCACGCCGCCTGCCTGTCCCGTGAGGAGCTCTTCTACGGCGGGGACTCGGCCTACAGCCGGTTCCGCCCGAGCGACCCGGGCGCCGGGGCCGCCCGCCTGTTCCCCACGCTCCGGTCCGCGACCGTCCGCACGCTGGACGCGTTGCGCGACTTCCTGGCCGAGACCGGCGCGAGCCGGTCGCCCCGCCTCCTGTCCGTCGAGGTACGGCCCGATGAGCTCCCGCCCTACCTTCCACTCCTCCAACCGGCCCAGCTGGCCGGGAACCGATGAAAGGACCGCCGCGATGAGAGTGTCCGAAGCCGAGCTGGCCGAGATCGAGGGCGTCGCGCGCGTGGAGACCATGCCGCACGAGGAGGTCTTCAAGCTCGTCGGCCAGAAATACCAGGCGACCTACACCAGCGAGGAGGTGCACGGCGAGTACTGCACGCTCCAGACCTACGTGAACTGCCCGCCCCGCGACACCTACGACTACCTGGCGGACATGTACAGCCAGGAGGAGTACACCTACAGCGTCCGCGACCTGGAGCCGGTCGACGACACCGGCCTGCACGTCGGCTGGGACAAGCTGTCCGGAAACACCCGGATCTACGTCCGCATCGACGCCAACCCCGAGGCGATGACCGCCGACTACCACGCCGCGTGGGACCAGGGCGAGGACCTGTGGATGATCTACCTGTTCCGCGTCGTGCCGGCGGAGACGGTCTTCAAGAAACCCGGCTCGGTCATCCTGTGGACCAACTGCCACCACCCGTACTACGACAAGAACCCCTACCCCGAGCTGGCGCCGAGCCCGGACCGCCAGTGGGTGGGCGAGTTCTGGGACCAGTTCTACCCCGGTCACCTGATCGAGCTGGAGAACATCAAGGCGATCCTGGAGTACCGCCACAGCCGGGGCATCCCGATCGTGCCGGGCCGCGAGGGCCGCTGAGGTGACCCCGGTCAGCCTGATCGACGTCGCCAGCCACCTCCCGCCGGACAAGGTCGGGCGGGAGTACTTCGAGCGGTACTCCCGTCCGGACGACCCGCTGCTGCGCAACCCGATGTTCCGTGCCCCGGAGTTCCGCAGGTACGCCGCGCGCGAGGACACCGGGGCCGACCTGATCGAACGCGCGGCGGCGACCCTGTTCGAGCGGCACGGCTCTGACACGGCGCGCGAGGTCGACATCCTGATCACGCACAACGCGCTGCCCGACGTGCCGTTCCTCGGCTCGGGGGCGGAACTCGCGCGCCGGTTCGGCTGCCGGCCGGAGACCATCATCGACCTGCACAACGGTCACTGCGCGGTCTTCCCGTACATGCTGAGCCTGGTCGTGCCGCTGATGCGGGCGGGCGGCGCGCGTACCGCCCTGCTGTGCACGGCGCAGACCGCCGGAAAGATCTTCACCCAGCCGGGCGTGCGCCAGTCCGCGCACGCCTCCGTGCCCGGCGACGGCGCGGCGGTCGCGCTGGTCACCGCGTCGGACGCGTCCCCGATCCTGGCCACGCAGGTGCACCACTTCCCCGAGTCGGCGCCCGACGTCGAGCTGAAGCTCAGCGACGGACGGCTGTACTGGGAGCCGGGCACCGCGGAGATGGACGTCGCGTTCGACAACACCAAGGCGCAGAACATCATCGAGCGGGGCAGCCTCATCGTGCCCGAGGTGGTCACCGAGGTCTGCAAGCGGATCGACGGCTCGCCCGCCGACATCGACCTGCTGGTGACGAACCAGCCCAACCGCCTCCTGCTGCGCAACTGGAGCCGCGCGCTGGGCCTGGACCGCGAACGCCACTTCGACACCTACGACGCGTACGGCAACCTCTTCGGCTCCGGCGTGCCCGTCAGCCTCGACCATGCGCTGCGGGCGGGCCGGCTCGCGGACGGCGGGCTCGTCCTGCTGGCCGGCTTCGCGGGCGCGGGCGAGATGGCCTCGGCGGCGGCGATCCGCTGGCCGAAGCAGACATGAGCGTCCCCAACCTGGAGAACCATCATGAGCACTGAACCCGTGGCAGCGCAGGACCAGGTCGAGTCGACCGTCCACCGGCTGCTCGCCGAGATCCTCTACGTCGAGCCGGACGAGGTCGACCTGGAGACCGGCTTCATCGAACTCGGGCTCGACTCGATCCTGGCGGTGGAGTACGTCGCCCGGCTCAAGACCGAACTCGGGGTGTCGGAGACCATCGAGCACCTGCACGACCTGGGCACTCCGCGTGCCCTGGTGGACCACATCCACGCCGCGTGACCGCGATGGGCAGGGACCAGGTCTTCGCGGTGGTGCGCGACACCATCACGGCCGTCCGCCCCGACGTCGACGCGGCGCAGATCCGCGAGGACCGCAGCATGACCGACCTGGGCTGTGACTCCCTGGACCGGATCGACGTGGTCGCCGGGGCGATGGACCGGATCGGCATGGAGCTGAGCACGGACCGGCTCGCGGACGTCCGCGACATCGGGGGGCTGGTCGACGCGCTGTGGGACGGCGCGAACGCATCGCGATGAGCGAAGGGGTGACCGGCATGACGGTGGGCATCGAGGCGATCAGCGCCTACTGCGGCAGCGCGTATCTGGACGTCGAGGACCTTTTCGCGGCACGCGGCCTGGACCGGGCGCGGATCGCCAACCTCGGGATGCGGCACAAGAGCGTGGCGGCGCCCGGCGAGGACGTCGTGGCGATGGCCGCGACCGCGGCGCGCCCGCTGGTGGAGGCCCTGACCGAGGAGGAGACGGCGAGCGTACGCGCGGTCATCGTGGCCACCGAGTCCGCGGTCGACCTGTCCAAGGCGGCCAGCACGCACGTGCACCGGCTGCTGGAGCTGCCGCGCAACTGCCGGCTCGTCGAGGTCAAGGAGGCCTGCTACGGCGGCATCGCCGCGCTGCAGATGGCGGCGGCCCTGGTCTCGGTGGAGCCGGACAGCCGGGTGCTCGTCGTCGCGTCCGACCTTCCGGGGCCGAACAAGGGCACCTACGCCGAACCCGCCCAGGGCGCGGGCGCGGTCGCGGTCCTGGTCGGCGCACGCCCGCGCGTGGTCGAGCTGACTCCGGGCACCTCCGGCCTCTACGGCTACGAGATCGCCGACTTCGCCCGGCCGCGGGCCGACGTCGACGTGGTGGACACCGACCTGTCGCTGATGGCCTACCTCGAATGCCTGCGCGGCGCCTTCGCCGACTACGCCTCCCGCTCTCCCGGCGCCGACTTCGCCCGGTCCTTCGACCTGCTGGCGATGCACACGCCGTTCCCCGGCATGGTCCGCGGCGCACACCGTACGGGCCTGCGCCGGCTCAGCGACCTGGGCCGGGACCGCGAGCAGGAGGACTTCACCCGGCGCGTCGAGCCCTCGCTCAGGTTCCCGAGCGAGGTCGGCAACATCTATGCCGCCACCACGCTGCTCGCGATGGCGAGCGCGATCGCGTACGGCGCGGACCCGGCCGGAGCCCGGCTGGGCGTCTTCAGCTACGGCTCGGGGTGCTCCTCGGAGTTCTTCGGCTGCCGGGTCCTCCCCGGCGCCGCGGAGGTCGTCGCCTCCGGCGGGTTCGCGGACGAGCTGGCGGCACGGCGGCGGCTCACGGTGGCCGAGTACGACGACGCGACGGAGGCCGCCACGACGACGACGTTCGGCGCCTGTGACGCCAAGCTCGAGCCGGACGTGCTCGCCTCCTGGGGCGCCGGCCGGCGGCCACGCGCGGTCCTCACCACGATCCAGGACTACCGCCGGGAGTACACATGGCTGCCGGCCCGGTAGCCGACGGGAGCTGGGTCCGCCTGGAGGTGGGCGGGCCCCTTTCGCCCGAGACGGCGCGGCGGCTCCTCGGCGGGCTACGGACGGCCGAGGCCGACCCGGCGTGCCGGGTGGCCGTGCTCGCGGCGGACGGTCCGGTGTTCTGCACCGGGATGGACCTGTCCGGTCTCGACGAGCCCGGTGACCTCGTGTGGGAGCTGCTGACCGCGCTCCACGACAGCCGACTCGTCACCGTGGCGGTGGTCGAGGGCCGTGCCGTCGGCGGCGGCGTCGGGCTGGCCGCCGCCTGTGACTTCGTCTTCGCCGGACCGGAGGCGGGCTTCCGGCTGACCGAACTGCTGCTCGGCCTGGTCCCGGCGCTGATCATGCCGTTCGTGGTCGCGCGGACCGGAGAGCACCGGATGCTGCGGATGGCCGTCCTCGCCGAACCGTACGACGCCGCCGCGGCACGCGAGATCGGGCTGGCCGACGACTGTGAGCGCCCGTGGGAGGCGGTGCGGCGGCTCCTCGTCGCGCTGCGGCGGATGCCGCGCGCCGACGTGGTCGCCGAGCTCAAGGCCTGCCGCCGCCGGCTGCGTCCGCCTCCCGCGGACTACCCCGAGCACGCCCGTGGCCTCCTGCGGCGCACGGTCGCCGATCCCGCCGTACGCGCCCGCGTCGCGCGGCTGCGCGAGGAGGGAGTGCTGTCGTGAGCGGGCGAGACGGAGAACACGGCGGTCCGGGCGAGGACGTCTGCGGCCCGGTCGCGGTCCGTACGGGCGAGCCCGTGGCACGGCTCCGGATGGAGGACGAAGGCGGCGGCAACGCGGTCAGCCCGGAGATGGTGTCGGGCCTGGCCAAGGCCCTGGAGCTCGCCGTCGCGGCCACCGAGACGCGCGTGATCGTGGTGACCGGGCTGCCGAACCTGTTCGCCACCGGGGCGAGCAAGGGATACCTGCTCCGGCCCGACCGGGCGGTGATGGAGCCCTTCATGCGGGCGTTCCTCCACTGCCCGCTGCCGGTGGTGTCGGCGATGCGCGGCCACGCGCTGGGCGGCGGCCTGACCCAGGGCCTGTACGCCGACGTGCCGGTGCTGTCCGAGCGCTCGGTGTACGCGGCCAACTTCGCCAACTACGGGCTCGCGCCGGAGTACGGGACGACCTGGCTGCTGCCGGCACGGCTGGGCTCCACGCTCGGCGCCGAGATGCTGCTGACCGCGCGCGGCTACCGGGGCGCGGAGCTGCGCGCCCGCTCGGCGCCGGTGAGGATCGTGCCCCACGACGAGGTGCTGCCGGTGTCGCTGGGGATCGCCGAGGGGATCGCGCGGGCGCCGCGGCGGACCCTCGAACTCCTCAAGGCCCAGCTCGCCGGGCAGATGATCCGGGCGAGCGACGCCGCCACCGCGATCGAGATCCCCCGGCACGAGGAGGCCTGGGAGTCGCCGGACCGGCGGCGGCTGGTCGCCGAGCGGTACGGGCGGCCCCAGGAGATATGGCGACCCGAGGAGACCCTCACATGACATCGACCCCCGTGGCGATCGTCGGCCTGGCCTGCCGGGTGCCGGGCGGCGACGACCTGGAGGAGTTCTGGGAGACGCTGGCGGCCGGGCGGCTCATGGCCCGGCCCGTGCCCGTGGACCGGCTGCCCGGCTACGACGCCGACGTCGTCGGGCCCGGCGGGCTCACCGCCGCCCTGCTGCCCGACGTCGACGCCTTCGACCTGGGTTTCTTCCGCATCGGCCGGCGGATGGCGGTCTGGATGGACCCCCAGCAGCGGCTGCTGCTGGAGACGAGCTGGCACGCGTTCGAGTCGGCCGGCATCCCTCCGTCCACGCTGCGCGGCGAGGAGGTCGGGGTCTACGTGGCCTCGGCCACCGCGGACTTTCGCGAACGGATGATGCGGACCGGGACCGTCGACCGCTACTCCGCGGTCGGCGGCCTGTCGACCTACCTCGCCAACCGGCTGTCCCACCAGTACGACCTGCGCGGGCCGAGCATGACGATCGACACCGGCTGCTCCAGCGGGCTGAGCGCGGTCGCGCTGGCCGCCTCGGCGCTGCGCGCCGGCGACATCGACACGGCGCTCGTCGGCGCCTCCAACGTGTGCGTCGAGGGCTGGTACGCCGCCGCGATGGCGTACATGGGCGCGCTGTCTCCCACCGGGGCCGGCCGGCCGTTCTCCACCGACGCGGACGGCTACGTACGCGGTGAGGGCGCGCTGTCCTTCGTGCTCAAGCGGCTCGACGACGCGCTCGCCTCCCAGAGCCCGGTCCTGGCGGTGATCCCCGGAGTCGCCGTCAACCACGACGGCCGGGCCGGCGGGCTCACCAAGACCGACTCCACGTCCCAGGCCCGGCTGATGCGCCGCGCGCTCGACCAGGCGGGGCTCGGCGCGGGAGCGCTGGGCTACCTGGAGTCGCACGCGCCGGGCACCAAGGCGGACGTGCTGGAGGTCGAGGGGTTGCGCGAGCTGCTGCGGTCCGAGCCCGGCGGCGTGCCGGACGAGGCCGCCGGTCCGTACGGGCGGCTGTGGATGGGCTCGGTGAAGGCGATCGTCGGCCACCTGGAGGCCGCGGCGGGCGCGGCGAGCCTGGCCAAGGGCGTGCTCGTCCTGCTCAACGAGGCCATCCCGGGCGGCACCGGCCTCCTGCGCCTGGACGGCGACGCCGCGCTGACCGCGACCGAGGTCACCGACCGGCAGGTGACGTGGGCGCGGGAACCGGACCGTACCCGGCGGCTCGGCATCAGCTCGTTCGGCGTCGGCGGCTCGAACGCGCACGTCGTGCTGGAGGAGGCGCCGCCCGGCGCGGTGCCAGGCCCCGGAGACTGGGGACCGCTGCCGGTGCCGGTCCCGCTGAGCGCCGCACGGCCGGACGCGCTGCCGGAGCTGGCCGCCCGGCTCGCCGCCTTCCTCGCCCGGCCCGGCGCTCCGGACCTCACCACGACCGCCTGGACCCTGCAGACCGGACGCGACCACCTGAACACCCGCGCCGTCGTCGTGGCGCGGTCCCGCGACGAGTTGGTCGAGCGCCTCGAGAAGCTCGCCATAGGCGACCTCGACGACCTCGGTGAACTGGCGCCGCCCGTCGCGGACGTGTGCCGCGCCTGGCTGGACGGGCAGGACGCCGACTGGGCGGCCCTGTGGCCGCGTACGCCGACGCGTCGGGTCCGCCTGCCCGGCTACCCCTTCGCACGTACCCTCCTCGGCTTCGCGCCCCAGCCGAAGCCCGTACGGGGCTGACGTGGGCGAACGCGAGGTGGTCGTCACCTCGGCCGCGGTGCTCACCTCCGTGGCCGAGGACCTGGACGGGTTCGCGGACGCGCTCCGCCAGGGCCGCAGCGGCGTGCGCGCGACGCGCGACGAGGCCGGCGCCGAGGCCCGTACGCCCGCGGCGGCCTGGCTCGATGGCTTCAGCGTGCCCGGCTGGGCGGATCGGCGGGTCGACTCCGCGACCGCCGAACGGCTGATCCGCGTCACCGGCCGCGCCGCGCCGCCCGGCCGGACGGCGGCCTGTGTCGCGGTCGCCGCCGTACGCGACGCCGGGCTCGCGAGGCACGAGCTGGACGAGACCGGCCTGGTCGTCGCGGGCAACAACCTCGCTCTCGCCTACCAGGCCGAGTCGTCGCGCCGGTTCTCGGCGCGGCCCGCCAGCCTGCGCCCGTCGCACGCCCTCACTCATCTCGACACCGACGTGATCGGCGTGGTCAGCGAGGCGACCGGGGTGCGCGGCGAGGGCTGGCAGGCCGGAGCGGCGTCGGCGAGCGGCACCGTGGCGGTCATCCTGGCGAGCCGCATGATCACCGCGGGTGTGCTGCGCCGCTGCCTGGTCGTGGCGCCGCTCTGCGAACTGTCCGACGCCGAGCTGCGGGCCTTCCACGCGAGCGGCGCGATGGCGGGCTCGGACTCCGTCGACCCGGCACGTCTGTGCCGGCCGTTCGACGCGCGCCGCGAGGGCTTCGTGTACGGCCAGGGCGCGGCGGCGGTCCTCCTGGAGGACGGGGACGCGGCGGCGGCCCGCGGCGCCAAGCCGCTCGCCCGGATCGCCGGTCACGGCCAGCGGCTCGACGGCAGGCGCGGGACCACGCCGGACACGGCCGGGCAGGTCGCCGCGTTGCGGGCCGCGCTCGCCGACGCGGGGGCGGCCCCCGCCGAGGTCGCCTACGTGAACGCCCACGGGACCGGCTCGGTCCTCGGCGACGAGGCCGAGGCACGCGCCCTGGTGGAGGTCTTCGGCTCCGGACCGCTCGTCAACTCCACCAAGCCGCTGATCGGGCACTGCCTGGGCGCCGCCGGGCTGCTGGAGCTCGTGGCGACGCTCCTCCAGATGCGCGACGGCTTCGTCCATCCCAACCCGAACCTGGACGTACCACTCGACCCCGCCCCGTCGCTGGCGGGGCGGACGGCGGTGCCGGCGGTCATCGGCACGGCGGTGTCCAACAGCGTCGCGTTCAGCGGGATCAACTGCGCCGTCGTGCTTCGCGCGCCGCGCTGAAAGGAGCTTTGCCGTGACGGAGACGCAGGGGGTACGGGGCTGTCCGATGTCGTTCGACCCGTTCGGCGAGGAGTACCAGCAGGACCCGGCCGGCGCGCTGGCCGCGTCACGCGCGCACGACCCCGTCTTCTACAGCCCCGAGCTCGACTACTGGGTGGTCTCCCGGTACGCCGACATCAAGGAGGCGTTCCGTGACACGCGCGCCTACTCCGCGGCCATCGCACTGGACCCGCTCACGCCGCTGGTGCCGGAGGCGCGTGAACGGCTGGCCTCCTACGACTTCGCGCCCGGTCCCGTACTCGTCAACGAGGATCCACCGCTGCACATGCGGCGGCGCAAGGAGCTCGCCCCGCCGCTGGCCGCCGCCGAGGTGGCCAAGCTGGAGGACCGCATCCGTGCCCTGGTCACCCGCTACATCGACGCGTTCGCCGCGCGTGGCCACGCCGACATGGTCGATGACCTGCTGTGGGAGGTCCCGGCGATCGTCGGCCTGATCGTCGCCGGCGTGCCGGACGAGGACGTCGAGCGCGCGCGGCACTACACGATCAAGATGGGCCTGTTCACCTGGGGGAAGCCCTCCCCCGAGCACCAGGTGGAGATCGCCGACCAGGTCGGCCGGTGGTGGCGGCTGTCGGGCGAGCTGGTCGACCGGCTCAAGCGCGAGCCCGGCGAGGGGTGGGTGCCGCGCGCCATCGAGGTCCACCGCTCCGACCCCGAGCTCGTCGACGACAACCACCTGCAGAACATGATGATGAGCGGCCTGGTCGCCGCGCACGAGACCACCACCAACGCCACCGCGAACGCCCTGCGGCACCTGCTCGGCGAGCCCGGTGTCTGGGCGTCGCTGTGCTCGGATCCGTCGCTCATCCCGAACGCGGTCGAGGAGTGCCTGCGCTACTCCTCGTCCGTCCTGTGCTGGCGCCGTACGGCGGTGCACGACGTGGTGCTGGGCGGGGTGACCATCCCGGCGGGCGGACGGCTGCTGCTGGTGATCGGCTCGGGCAACCACGACGAGCGGGTCTTCCCCGACCCGGACCGCTTCGACATCCACCGGCCGAACGCCAAGCGCCACCTCACGTTCGGGGTGGGCAGCCACTCCTGCATCGGCGCGCCGCTCGCCCGGCTGGAGATGCGGATCATCCTGGAGGAACTCACCCGCCGGCTGCCGGGCCTGCGCCTGGTCCCCGGCCAGGAGTTCACCTATCTACCCAACGCCTCCTTCCACGGGCCGCGGCACGTCCTGACCGAATGGTGATCGCTATGGAGAAGACCGTGAACGAACGCACAGCCGTCGTCGGCGCCGGTGTCGCCGGCCTTTGCACCGCGCTTCTGCTGTCCCGCCAGGGACGCCCCGTCGAGGTGTACGAACGCGACCCGGACGGCCCCGCCGACGTACTGGACGCCGGCGCCCGTACGCGACCGGGCGCACCGCAGACCCGCCACCCGCACGTCTTCCTCGGCCTGTTCCGCAAGCTGCTCATCGCCCACCTGCCCGACGTGTACGACGACCTCATCGCGTGCGGCGTCGAAGAGGTGCCGCTCGCCTCACCGGGCGCGACACCCGACCAGGTGATGCTGGCGGCACGGCGCAGCGTGGTGGAGTGGGCGCTGCGCCGGGCACTCGACCGGGACGGTGTTCCGTACCACGCCGGGACCTCCGTACAGGAGATCGTGACCTCGGGCGGCGCGGTCGGCGGCATCCGGGTGGCCGATGACGTGGTGCCGTACGGCCTGGTCGTCGACGCCTGCGGCGCGCGTTCGCGCCTGGCCCCGTCGTGGACTCAGGTGGTGGAGGACGTGGAGTGCGGCAAGGTGTACAACAGCCGCTTCTACCGGCTCGCCGAGGGCGTCACCCCGCCGCCCACCCGCTACGGGACGGTCACCGTCGTGGACGGCCTCGGCTACGGCGTCGCGCTGTTCAGCCACGACCACGGTTCGTTCTCGATCGACGTGGGGCGGCTGCCGGAGGACGAGGCGCTGAAGGACCTGCGCGACGCCTCGGCGTTCTCGCGGGTGCTGAGCCTGTTCCCGCAGTTCGAGCCCTGGCTGCGGCCGGGCGTCAGCGAGCCGGTGAGCGACGTGGTGCCGATGGCCGGCCTGCGCAACGTGATGCGGACGCTCTCTCCGTCGGCGCCCTCCGGTTACGCGCCGATCGGCGACGCGCTGTGCGTGACGGACCCGACGTTCGGCCGCGGCGCGGCGCTGGGCCTGGGCCAGGCGATCCGGCTGTCGTCGGCCGTCGCGGCCGGCGACCCGGCGGCGGGCGTACGGGAGAACGAGCAGTGGCTGCGCCCGTGGTACGACGACGTGATCCTGCAGGACCGTGGCCGTACCGCCCTGTGGCGGGCGGCCGTGGCCGACGAGCCGCTGGAGGGCATCCTGGCGGGCCTGCCGCCGAACCCGTTCATGTTGCTGGACGCGGCCGAACACGACCCGGTCCTGGCGGACGCGTCGGCCCAGTACGTGAACATGCTGAGCGCCCCGACGATGGACACCCCGGAGTTCCGCGAACGCGTCGGCAGGCTGA
>Ga0247774_1000742_pt1 | contig 16359 bp, 18 predicted proteins | sample UWRJL001104B6_FD_179933 | JGI IMG/M metagenome (GOLD analysis project Ga0247774, IMG submission 179933) | Plant litter microbial communities from Arlington Agricultural Research Station in Wisconsin, United States - UWRJ-L001-104B-6 | ecosystem: Environmental > Terrestrial > Plant litter >... | reverse complement strand
GTATTGCCTGATTCGCTGGACGACCCTGCCCCTTGAGAGCAAAATTTGCAGATAGGCCGTCCCTGGGTCACTTGAAAGGGCGTCTTCATACCGACCAGATGCGTTCTCCAAAAGAACAATGTTCAGGGATATTTCGAATCTGACTGTGAAGACGATTTACCTTTTTGTAAGTAGCTAAATCCCAATCTAAATTTACTTGTAGGGAGAAAGGTAACCTTTTGAGGTAAATACAACGAGAAGATTTTACTTGCTAGTCGAGGCAGATATGCATCGTCGTAGACAATATAGGTCAGTGTGTAGAGGATGAGTCGTTCTGATTTTGGCAGCGAAGGGGCTCTTTTGCCGTGATGTTGTATGCCTGGAGACGGACTAGGAAGGCGCCTGTAGATTCTCTAGTAAGTTTATCACTACCCTATTTGATGGTATACAAATAGCTTTACCTTTAATGAAGCTCGGAGTATTCTCTGTTGCCCTTGGCCAGACTGGTACTTGTAGCTACTACTCGAGGAACTATCCAACACCTTGGATGATCTGTATGGCCGAATACTCGACAGTGGCTAACTCCTCTAGCTCGTCAACAAGGCCATGGAGCTCCTTGATGGCATGCTTGACGTCGATAGCGGGCTAGACGCCGATGTCCGAGCCGGACAGCGTGATCATGCGCTCGTCGATGCCGAGAAACAGAGCCTTGGCACTAAGGCCCGAGGCCCACTGATGCACGAATACTAGAATAAAAACGTCGTATGAGATAGGTCCAGAAGAAGGCTGGCTAGCTCGAACTCTCGCCGAGCTCGGCGTTGGAGAGCCTTCCGAAGGGGGAGGGGATTATTTCTCCTAAATAAGCAATAATATAACTCTCCCAATCATCTGGTCGGGTGCTATCGTCACCTAATACGCGCAGCCTCGTGGTACCACCAACTTAATATCGTGCCGCGGAATTACCGATTAGCGATTTTTTTTTCGCCCAGAGCTAAACCAGAGTAATTATTAGTGCTTGCCAGCCTTGCCTCTAACTCCCAGCCGAAATTTAGTTCGGTGTATGCGTGAGTCATGGTCCTGCAACATTGGGTCGCAGACTGGAGACCACGCAGCTCGGGACATCATGTTTTAAAACGCGCTATTCGACTGATAAATCACAGGCACTCCCCACCTAATTCTAGTCAGCGGAATGTCAAGATATAGGATATTGAATGCCAGCAAAGGCCCTTGTTTCAAGACCAAACGCAATCGAGAGATACGCTCCGTGTCACGTCGCTATAGCTCGGGATGGACCGTGAAAAGCAAGTACGCGGTGGTCTTTCAACCGAGTCCTTAACCTTCTGGGCTCCCTGGCCGGGAATAGCTTCAATACTGATCATTCTCACATGTGCTGTCTCGGCCGCAGTCATTGTGTCGGTTTCAAATGACAACCTCGTCGAGGAGTGGAATATCAAGCCGGCCGTTCTGCTTGCCATCCTCTCAGCTACGTCAAACATTGCGTTCAGCACCGCTCTAGCCACGGGAATTACGGTGCAGTTCTGGCTGCATGCAACATGCGGGACCCTACTAACACAGCTGCACTACATTTGGGACCATGGCCGAGGAATCGGCCTCATCCGCGCCCTTCGTGCTGGTTCGGAGGCACGGCGCGTGGCCATCATTGCAACTCTATGCTACTTTCTGCAGTTCGCCACCGTTCCTCTCTTCCAGCGGTCAACATATCAAATTTCCCAAGACCAACCCAGCAACACCACCATATTCCTAGATCTCTCCAGCCGCATTCCAGACGGTTGGTTCGGCCTAATGCAAGATGGACAGGTGGTGGCTGGTCGTCGTGCTATGTCCCAGGCTCAAGGCTGGTATCGCAACGCCACCATCAAAGCCAAAAATGAGCCGGGTTACACCTGTGATGGCGGGACCTGTGTTGGGTCCGTCCGAGGTGCCGGCTTCACCCACACCTGCCGCCCGTTACCGGCGAGAGAAATAGATCTCCTCGATAGCAACACCGACGACGAGTCTGTCTTTCTCATCAAGCACGTCTTCACTGAAGATTCGAATGGCACACCAGTAATCAACCTCACCACCCTCTACATCGATAAGGTGGAGGGCAAATGCATGGCTACCCTCAAAGGCGACGTGTGCGAAATAACCACTGCGACAATTGAGTACCCGATCATAATCCAAAACTCAACCGTCTCTTTGCGGTACTACGACCTTGACAAGGTAACAACGGTTGCGACCTACCAATCCGCGAGCGACTCGCTGACCGCGCCAACGGGGACGCCCGCCGGGCCCCTGGTAGGTCTGAAAAATTTCCTCAGAAGCTGGTTGGCCGTGAACTCGACCAAACAATTCAACACGGCCGCTAACAAGACACTTTACACGTCTGAGGGATGGGGTTCAGACCTCTTTTTTCAAGCCGAACCCTGGGACTACGGCAACCACTCGCTCATCCAGTGCGGACTGACGTGGAACAGTCCGACTGAATATGTTCTGAAAGCGATGCACGACTTTATGTTCCGCGTTGCGCTCAAGACGGGCAATGGGACAGAGCAGCAGAGTTTTGATGTGAGGAAAACGGCCTCGAAGCTGGTGTTTCGTTCTGAATACCGCTACCTCGGCGCTGCGTTGGCATCGACGGCGTGCTGTCTAGTCTTGGTCAGCAATCTGGTCTGGGGCTGGTGGCAGCTCGATAGGAAGGTCACGCTTAGTCCTCTCGAGACAGCCAGGGCGATTGGCAGTTCTAGTAATGGTCCGCTGTTTAGGCGTGTGGGATCCGATGGGACTATTGAAGATATCTTAGAGGCTGTGGCAGGGGTTGAATTCAAACTTAGTAGGGAATATAACAGTGGTGGCGGCGGCGAAACCACTACTCATCTTGTCTCTGCAAAGGAAATGGATAATAGCGACCGCGCAGGGGAAAAGGGGAGCAAGGAATCAAAGACTGTGCATTATCATGCGCAGGGCGCTGGGCCGAGTGATTGAGCTTTGTCGCAGTGGAGTACCTATAGTAACTGGAACTAACACTAGTTCTAATTGGCATGTATTGGACCTAAAGTCCTACCTAGGGAGATAACGGCGTCTTCCAAAAAACCACACGTCTATTCAAACTTCAACTTGGAGGCCCCTTTTCTCGTGTCCTCGCTTCGAGTTCTCCTGTGCCTTGAGGAACGAAAGGCTCTTAGAGGACGCGAAAAAGGGATTCCAATGCAAGTCGGTATTTCTTCGGGATGCCTTATAATTGGTCTGGTCCCCACCAAACGACCAATTAAATTCCTCGCTCGATTTTTCACGTGGTTGCCCCTCAGACCCTTGTCACGCGTTGGGGTGTCGGAATTACATCGGGTTTTCATCTCAGACCTGAATGTCGCGGGACCACGGCGCTTGATTCTCGGAAGAACCTCGCATCACCGATTCACTCTCGATTGAGGGCATAATCGGCTGGATCCTGATGGCACAGCGGAGGTTGGGGTCGGATGAGGCTGCATTTGTAGGGTCAAGCAGCCTTCCAACTTTGGAAGCTTCTGAGCGCACATTGGGATCATAGCTAATCCGACTAGCGTCTACTCACGTACGAGAATGACGGACTTGATCCGCACCCTTGTCTCCTTTGCACAAAACGGCCCAGGACGAAATGACCAGCACCGTTTTGCATATACACCACTCAGTTCTCATACGCGAGACATCAGACTTCTGGCGCTCGAGCCCGATCAGAGAGATGATACCCCGATCCATTGCAACCTTTGCATATATAGTCTCGACGCAAATCCACGCTATACGGCCCTTTCATACGTGTGGGGCGATCCGCGGGCTGACTCGCAATTCATCGTAGTCAATGGCGCTCTTTTCGAGGTTCCTACCAGCAACCTCGCAGACGCTTTGCGCCATCTACGGCAGCATTTTCGGAGGAGCTCCTGGAGCGATGTTCCCTCGCTAATTTGGATCGACTTCATCTGTATCAACCAAGACGACGTAGCCGAAAGAACATCACAAATAAATCTGCTACCAAGGATCTATGCTTCAGCCACGTATATGATATCTTGGCTTGGAAACGGCGACCCTGCGATCAAGTCTGCCATTGATTTCATCGGAGGAGTAGCACAGGCGTCATACGGAGAATCTCCTAAGGCAACAAAGGAGAAGCCTCGGATCGAGAGTGCATCTTCAATCCGCCACACTGAAGGAACGGACGATCAAGAAATGCTCAACACCGTTGTGGACCCCCGGCTAATATACCTGTTCTCGATGTCAAGTGATATACCGGCCTTCTTTTCACTCGCGTACTGGAGGCGGCTGTGGATTGTCCAGGAGCTGGTACTGGCGCGACCAAATGTAAATCTCCTTGTCTACGGGCAGCAGACAATAAATTTTCGCGACGTCCAGGTTTTCCGTGATGCTTGGTTGGCTTTCCTGAAGCAACTGCAGCTCATCCCTGAATGGGAATCGATTTTATCGGACACCCCAGGATGGGACAAAATATCCGATTCTTGGACGACATACATTCGACAGATGGAAACCACCCTGACTGTTTGGAGCTACTACGATTTCTTGAGGGGCGTCTCGATGTCCGGCGATAGCCTGTTTTACATTATCCTTGGCGGCTGCTACCAGAAGGCTGACTCTCGAGATTCTGTTTACGGTTTATTGAATCTAGTGAATCAGACAAAATTAGTACCGGATTACCGACTCCCTGCTCACACGGTGTACACTCAATGGTTCACTACGGTCCTCGCGGACTGGGGAAGCTTAGAACCCCTTTACTTTGCGGGCAGTAGTCGCAGCTCCAGTGCATATCTTCACGATCTACCCTCATGGGTACCGGACCTCAGCACGGAGATGCGCCAGAGTCCTGTCTGGGATGCGACCCTTGCGCTAACCATTGAGGGCTGCCCAGACACTCGGAGTTTTTGGTTTAGTGACGGCACGACAGCGGACTCCTTCTCCCGAATCTTCGACGGGAGGATGTTGCAGATAAAGGCTATGCTCCTTGACACTATAACGAGCGTTTCCCCCCTGGGCTCGTCGCCTGCCGAGGCCTCGCGTATACTGGCGGAGATTTGCCGGGCTTGCGTTTCAACAGACGGTGCAGGGCGATACCAAACAGGCATTCCAATTTTACGGGCAATCTTCCGAGCATTGATGTGCGGTGTCGATCGATTCAGCTCCTCCCAGGGTAGTAGCGCAACTGCAGTGGTCACTAGAGAATACCAGGTCGCCGTCGGCTCGAATGAGTTTCAGCTCGCCGGGTCTATGCCGCTCCTGCAAGCCGTTGCCAAGTTCCTGGCACAAAGGGGGCTGTACTCCCCAGAGGCCACCAACGATGCCGTCCTTAGGGCTCTCTGCGTGCCGTCGAAGCCACTTGGGTCGGATCTCCACGCCGACGCCCGCCTCGCCGCGGCCTTCGTTGCCCTCTTGCTTTCGGGCCTGTCCCCCCAGGCAACTACGGATCTCCTGCGCGACCTGGCCCTTTCCGCCGGTCCCGGGATGATCTGACGGTTCCTCAATTGCTTCGTCGACAACGAAGGCCAAGAATTTCCGGAAGACGCTGTCCCGCAGGAGCTCTTCGGGGATCGAAACATATCTATGTTGGTCAAGACGTTGGAGATTTACCTCCAGGCGTACGACCACACGCTTTTCTTTACGGCTAGCGGACTAGTGGGGAATGGCCCGCCGTCGATGCGTGCAGGCGACAGCGTGGTTGTGTTCGATGGAGTCAAGATGCCGTTCATTGTGCGGAGGTACAATGTGAGGGGGACATCGCAGACGGACTACGAGCTTCTAGCGCCGTGTTATGTTGAAGGTTTTTCTAATGGTGAGCCAGCCACCATGGCTCGATCAAGCTTGGCGACGGTGGAGTATATCACCCTATTTTGAGCATTAAGGGTTCTTTGGTCCCCCCCCCCCCCACATCACACACATAAGGTACTCATGGAGCTAGATCAAAGAGATCAATTCAGTGATAAGCTCAAAGCAGTCCCCATGTCAGAACAAGATGCCCAGAAAGAAGATGTAAAGCCAGAAGAGTAAGGACTTATCAAACAACGTCCAAACTTGTCCCAACTCTGACCTTACCACATTACCACATTCAAACTTCTGACTATGCCTTGCCTTATAAGAATCTATAATAATAGAAATGATCTAAGTTACCCCCAGAAAAATTTTTTTTCTTTCGGATCCAAGCTTCGTTCCTCAAGGCTCTTAGAGGACGCGAAAAAGAGATTCCAATGCAAGTCGGCATTACTTCGGAATTCCTTGTGATTGGCCCTTTTTAGGGTCCCGACCAATCAAAATCCTCGCACGATGGTATCCCATCAGACCCTTGATTTTTATGCTTCTTGCTTAGTCATGGTTCCAGCGCCTTCACCAACCCTAGCTTTCTGCTTTCGTGATCGTTTTGCTACTTAGCATTTCCAGCCTCTCCTCGGCTGCCACCATATTTCCCGGCACGTTATTGCCGGCAACGTCTCTTTTACGTACCCTAGACAAGATCATGATCCCATTCAACGATAGGCATCTTGATAGCTGCACGTACAGGCTGTAAGGGTGGCATTGGTTCGGGATCGCCTCTCCATTGATTGTCGTCATCCACGTCCCGCGCAGTTCCAGCGCCACCCGGTCTAACGTCCTGCCTTGCACCTGACGCTTCGAGTCTTAGACCCTCGTTGGGCATATCATTGATCTTGCCGCTGGGTAACCCACAATTCTCAGCCTTACTTCTCCTAAAACTATAGTAGAGACCGCAAGTTCTACACAGACGCTCATAGTCAGTACCATTCGGAATGTGGAGGATGGTGGCTGAAAAGTAGTATACCTGTAGCCTTTCCAAACTGTCATCCATTCTCCCACCATCGTGGGGCGAGAGAATTACCCTTGCCAGATCCTTCTTCGACTGCTGAACATCCATCACGTACTATGAAGGTGTAAGTGTTCTATTAGCTTGGACCCTTTATTGGATTTGCGATGTATTTGTAGAGAAGGAAGAGAAGAAAGAAAACGAAGAATTGATTACCTCTTCGAAAGAATCTCGGATGAAGAACCGTATTGTAGTTACCTCCTTATCCTGGCCAATCCTGTGAATTCTCCCCAACGCTTGTTCTTCTAGAGTTGGATTCCTGCCACGAAGAGATATATTAGTCCGTAAAAGCCATTCCAAAACATAATGTACAACTGGCTGGGGATTGACTTACCAATGTGGCTCCATCAGATACGCTCTCGACGCTGTTGTAAGTGTCAACCCCACGGCGCCACAAGAAAGTGTCAGCAGCAAAACTCTCCTTAAAGGGTCCGTCTTGAACCTCTCGAGGATGCCGTGGCGGTCCTTCTGTGGTACCGTTCCATCGAAGCGCAGATACTGGATACCAGCTTGTTCGAGCCCGGCTCCGGCGACGTTTAGTGTGAGTCGCCACGTGGAGAAGACAACACTGTTAGCTTGAGGTTAGGCCGAGATGTTGGCTATTAACATTAAAAGTTTTGGTAGTGGGTGAGGGCTTACGATTTTATATGAGGAGGCTGAGAACCGAGATCGGAAATGAGGGCCGCAATCTTAGATGGCAACTCGGATAGGTGTCTAGGAATGGGGACCTGTTCGTCGGGCACGTCTTCCATGGTATCAATATGAGTGGAGACTTGAGTTGCAGGACACGAAGGGCTGTGGCCACAATCCACCATGATTCCTTGGCTAGCAAGCTTGGCCGAGCATTCTGCGCAGGCAAATTTCAGGCATCTCGAGAATATGGGTTTTTGGGTAGTCGAGTCGAATAGACTCTGTGTTAGGTCGATGATGGCATGGCATTGGGAGCACTGGATGGATCCCATTTCAAGGTGCATTTTGAACGTTTGCTGCGCAATTACCGCCCACGACGTTGGGATATGCGATGCCAGCGATCTGTCGTCATGTCTGGAATGGTAGTGCAAACCGAGTCCGCAGAACAGACGCAGCGATTCGATTTGCTGCAAAATGTTGGCATACGCCCCGGACCTACCCAGTCTGTGCCCTTGCTGTAAGGCTTCGTCAATTGCCGTGGCAGTCCTGCTCTTGAGCCAATCATATTCCTCTCGCTCTAGAGGCGTGAACTCAACGGGACACTCTTTGTTGTGCCTTGGTGGTAGCTGCACCGTGGCTTTGGGTCGCCGTAAGAGTAGGCACGACGATAGTCTCTGGAGACGCGTGGCGGCCTCTTTGTCCCGGCCTTCTTTCCAATAATTGGAAATATCAAGTTCAAACCGGCTTCTTGTGTGGTAGGGATACGCGCGAATAAATTTGAGGAGAGTAGCTAGGTCGTTGAGATGATTTTGAATGGGAGTCCCTGTCACGGCCCAGCGGCATGTAGACGCTAGAGCGCAGATGGATTTGGCCATTCGAGAAGTTTCGTTGCGAATGATGTGAGCTGTCGGAATTAACACGCGGACTTGGGAAAACATGTCACTGTCAGGGTGATCACACCTTCATCAAGTACAATTCGTTTCCACATGACCGAGAATAGTAGGGAAGTTGACGGATCTTTCTCGTTCCATTCCGCTGACACTGTATGGTATGTTGTCAACACTACGTCAACGGACTGGATATCTTCGAGGCAAGTGAGCCTCAACTTGGCATGATGTCGCATTAACTTTAATCCACTGGGAAAAACGTGCCTATCCGATTATTTTAGCTGCACCTGTCCAGAAGAAAAACGTCATAGGCAACTTACTCTGAAATCTGGCTCTCCCATGTGCTCAGGACTGATCAATAGTTAGCACGTCGAGGTACAGGGAGTCCGAGACTAGTACTCACGAGGTGGAGGGACAATTATGAGAGTAGTTGCCACGGGTCGCTTATGTTCATCCACATCGTCTTCTTGCAAAGGTTGGCCTTGGAGGGATCCCATGGATAGATCAGTGGCGGTTAATGCAATCATGGTGAGAGTTTTTCCCAGTCCCATGGGATCGGCAATGATGCCACCGCGTAGTTGGGGTGGAGGCTCATTGCTACCAATCTCTGACACAGCATTGACATAACTTGGAGTTGTCAGCAAATTGACTAAGGGTAGAACCTGTCAGGTGCTGGACGAAAGTCTTACAAACGACCATTGGCATTATCGACAATGCTCCAGATATCAGCTTCTGGCCCTTGAAAAGCCCAGCCCATTTCTCGGCGAAGCATGAAGGTGAGGGCTTGTTTCTGGTGTCTTTCAAGAAAATGTTAGGCCATTCGTTGATATGACGTCACATAGATAGATGACTTGCCTCTTTAGGGGCGTCTTCACTGCAGACGGCTGGTCCGTTTCTTGCAGGTCGATCTTGGACCCCAAGTATTTATCGAGAAAGTCATCATCCTCCGTGATGTCTCGTAGATGCACTCTATGCTCCGCAACGTGGGAAACAACTTGGGATACCATGAAAGGTTCACTGAAATGTAGCGAAAGCCTCTGAGGATTGCAATACTTGGCGTCTTTCAAGCAGAACTTGGGATCCTGCAAATACACTTCGTTGTGCTCAGACCATTCCTTGAGCTCCTGAAGCATCGCAAACGGCGCATGAATGGCAATATCGAGTTTACAAGGGGAGAGTCCAACCTTTCGAGCCGCCGCACTCCTAGCTGGATCGTTGGTCTCAAAGCTGCAAGTAACATGCAGCTCAACTCCAGAATCGAGAATGTCCCGGAGGAGGAATGAATGGTCTGATGCGATGTGTCCTTGTATCCGAGGGTCGGAGCTAACGACAAACGTTTCCGAAGAACTAAGCATCACCTCAATCACTGGCGACATATCTGTCGACGGGGGTTTCTCGCACTTTCCAATTATGCCACCCACCTTTTGAGTGCATGGTCAGTTTATGCCCTAATACTAGAGAACTTTGCAATGCTCTCGCGAGGATCCTCGCACTTTATCTCTGCTTTAGTGAATAAGAACTAGGGCCAACTTACAACCCCGAAGCAGACTGTTTCATCCGGATCGATGGCCGGGGAAGCTAAGGTGGTAGCTGCCGCTAGATCTTGGGAAATATCATTGCCATGTGGCTTGGTCGCCCCAATCTGGCCAACAAGGACGTCTTGGCTGTTTACGAGTGTGACGTTAGATATGTTTGATGCCTGCGACGTCATCGAGGACATCGTTTGGGCGAGCGGAAGCGGGTGCCCCGGTGGGTACATGAATGCCATAGAAGCATGGGGAGAAAATAATGCCACCGACGGGACGTAGCAGTTCATAGGAGTGCCATAGTTCTGGAATGTATCGAACGCTACCGGAGGGATCTGGCACTGGTTGTATTGCTGAGCCAGTGGACATGTTTGCAAGGAATTGGGCGTTATCCAAGAGTTGGCGGGATCAGGGTTCGTCGCAATGCCGAGGGGCTCCGTCAAGTTATATTGTCCAAATTGGCTCAAGGTTAGGGAAGCGGATGTGTTGGGATATGTGTTCGGAACGTTACTCGTTTGCTCCCAGCAAATGGCCATAGTCTCTGGACCGCCATTTTGGGCCACCCTCTGCCTCTTGGGTGGAGGCTCCCCAGAAATATACGGGAGCATCCTCGAGTCATGTACGAGGACCACGTTCCAGCTTGTTAGAGAGATTCATAGATCCTTCGAAAGCGGACGATTGGTGAGGGCAGGCAGTCTGGTAAGAAGAAAGATAAATTTGCAGCAGGACAGGCGATTGCTTAATTTTTTGACCGTACCAAAATCACTCGTGGACCGCAGCCTGACGAGGGCGACCGCGAGTCTCCGCAGCACGGTTTTGTGGTGGCTGTGCCTGGTCGCCTGATCAAAGTCGCACAAACGACGCGCATTAGTGCAACCCAGCCACCCGACGCTCTTGCGTTTCGTCAAAACACTCTCTCTTCAAAGACGCTCTCGGTTCCCATCAGAGTAGATCTGTCAAGAGAGCGTGGAAAGTGAGCCGGCACTCTTGTCTCGTCCTTGCTAAATTTCCACGATGGCAGACCTCTAATACGACGCTCGAAAACGATGTCTCTCTCGCGCAAGACATCGCTTCACGCACGACAGGTGATCCAAAAAGCCTTCAAAGAGCTGGAACGCGTCGTCGCCGTGCCCGATGCTCGCCGATTCCGCGACACAACAATCCAGGATGTACAAAAGGCTTGTGAAAGCATCGAAAACGAGCTGGGGGCCAGAGGTTTGCTTCGGAATATGGGGCGGTTGCAACCTCTATTGAAGGGCCTCGAATGTTATAGCAAGGCCGTGGAAACGCTTTGCCAAGGCACACCGTACTTGCCCTGGATATGGGCGCCGATAGTTGTCATTCTCAAAGTGAGTATTGTTCGGTGATGGTTCCTCTTTCTTGTCGATATTTTATGACCACGGTTGTTCGCTTTTCCATGTTTCTGTCTTTAGGCTCTCCTACATTGAAATCCAGAGTTACCTAGCTGCAATGGTGGATAGGAAGATGGCCGGTTTTGATGAACTGGCTCAAAGCTATGGAAGCGTTTGTACCCGATTCCCCTTATTTGTTTCTATTACGGTTTTATTTCTTTTCTTTTCTCTCTTGGTTTTCTTCCCGGCCCGTCGCCTTTTCAAATAAGGTTATTCTGCTAATATGGATAATTCTGGACCACCAACTTGAGAGCGGACAACTTTTGTGTTACCCCATGGCTGGATATGCTCTAATTAAAGTGAAACTAGATTGGATCTGATTGTATCGCGGCGTTTGAAATTCTCATCAAAGCATACGCGAGAATCGGAAAGTCGCTTGGGAGATTCGAAAAGCTACGTAACGCCTTCGCAGACGATCCCGACTTCCAAGAGATTGTGGCAATCTTCTATCGCGACATTGTGAAGTTCCACGAATGCGCGTATAAGTTTGTTACTGTTAATGGTGAGTTATTAAACTCGATCATTCTACTTCGAGCCAATTCGGTCTTCGGCCATCCACTCCCACTGTCAGAATCGGCCTCAAAAGTTTGTGGTTGAATATAGGTTTCCGAAAGCCTTCCTGACGTTGTTCGTGTCTAGGGTGGAGAATATTCTTTCGTACAACTTGGGGTCGCTTTGACAGACACTTCAATGTCATCTTAGACAACCTTGATCAGCATGGTGAGCTCATTCATAGGGAAGCAAACGCTAGAAACATCGTAGAAACCCAGGCGCTGCTCAAGCGGCTCGAAACAGAAAGAAAGGAGAGCCTAGAAAAGGTTCAAGCAAAGGAGAAGGCAGAAATCGCCAAGCAGTACCAGGCAATATTGGCCCGGCTTCAGATCAACGAGTCGGACCAAAATTCCATTTGGGAGACATTAGTTGGCGCTCTACAGGCGGGGCATGAGGGTACTTGTGCTTGGATCTTGAAACACGAAAAGGTAGCAACTTGGCTCAGCGAGAAAGGGGACACTCGCTCTCTGTGGCTGCAGGGATCAGCCGGGACTGGGAAGAGCGTCATCGCCGCACATCTCGCCAGGTTCCGCTCGCTCGACAACCATATTGTGATTCGCCACTTTTGCAACGACCTTTATGACTCTTCGACAGAATACGACCAAATTCTCAAATCTATTATCCGCCAGCTGCTTGAAAGGAGCGACGACTCAACAGCGTACGCCTACAAAGCCCTTATCATTGAGCGGAAGCCCTTAGCGGTTTCTACTCTCGAGACCATCATCCAAGAACTAGTCTCCATCCTTTCTGGATCGCCTCAGGAACGACAGTTAATCTGGATCATCCTTGACGGGGTGGACGTCTGCGAGACAGCTTCATTAGCGCGCTGCATTGCATTGATGGACTTGATTGCGATGAAGGACAGAGCGCTTGGGACAGCGGCGTGCAAGGTTCTATTCACTAGCCGCCGTGAGCCTCACAAGAAGCAAGCCCGCAAAAGGCCATTAGTACTACTTGACAAGGAGAACAGCCATCTCCGGGCATCAATCCAGCTTTATGCCATACACCGACTTCAGTCGCCTCTCATCTCCGATAGACTGAGTCAGCTTGGTGTTGGGACAGATGAGATCACAGACTTAGGCCACAAAATAGCTGCCAAGGCAGATGGTGAGATGGGCTACATGCCAGAATGGAGAACCCGATTTTGGGCTAACTCGATCGACAGGAATGTTTCTGTATGCACGACTAATAATCGATTACTTATCCAAGCAGCTTTTCCGAACAAGTGAAGACTTAAGAGGGGCGATCCAAGAGCTGCCGCCAGAGCTAAAGGGCTTGTAAGTTATCACCATGTCCGCTTCGTTTTTTTTAATCAATATCGTCCTGATCTAACGAAATACCGGCTCTAGCTACCGGAAGATTCTGTCCAACATCATCTCCCATCTCAACCCGACTTCGACCGAGAGCGTCAAGTGTGTTCTACACTGGATTGGGTTTTCCAAGAGTCCGCTGAAGCAATTGGAAATTCTTTCCGCTGTCACATTCAGCGAAGGAGCAACTGAGATTGATCGGCTGGTCCCCTCCTTCTTTCTTCAAGACTGTTCCTCCCTACTAGAGGAGAAGTGTGACAAGACGATTGGCTTTATTCACGCGTCTGTGAAAGAGTAAGCGCAGGACTCCTCTCTACTCTCTGTTATTTCACTATTATAAGTGACTTATTTCTTACGCATACCAAAGGTTCCTGCTAGATCCGGAGAGCCCCATCTCCATCAAGCAGGAGGAGGCTCAACGACAGCACGGGCTGGGAATCTTGGCATGCTTAGCTTCCGCAGCGAGACATTTTGGTCGGCCGGACAACGAGCCAAACACGCACCTTCGGGTAGTAAGGGGTGTCTTTGCCTTTCTAAACTATGCCTCCAAGCACTGGACCGAATATATTCTTTCCTATGCCGAAACTTGCTCTCGGAGCGGCGTTTACGATACCCAATTCTTGGAGGCTACCGAACGCTTAGCCAACAGCCTCTACGAACTTGTCCCTGTTCCTAATGCTATCCTCACGAATTCTCAGTCTCTAGGCCCACGGCTAGAAGCTTTGCAGAACTTCCCGAGCATTCGACCCTACGTGAAAATGGCTCTCAAGTTCCAGTCACAAGAAGCAATCGACAAGGTCTTTGTAGAGAATGGCAAAGAAGGCTCTACCCAGGCGGGCCCATTCATTGATGCAGTCTCGATGCTGTTGAAGAAATATCGAGACGCGGTCCGGTGGCTGCTCCGTCAGGACTACTACCCCGGGGTTTCCAGAGATGATTTCGAGTTGTTCAGAGCCCAGACGCAGACGTCACTCTTTACCTGTCTGCTGCCTTTGTGCCCAAGCGCTTCGATTGGGTACGAAACGGAGGTCGAACTGCGAGAGCATGAGCTCGAACATACTAAGGGATTTCCCTGTCGTGTTGGGGGGTGTCAGTATCCGCCGTTCCGCTCTGCCCAGTTGCTCGAAAATCACTTCAAAAAGCACCATCACCAGGACCCTCCCAAAAGGAATCTACGGCGCGTGGGAGAATTTCGCTATAAGCCCGGAGGTGTGCGGGTGGACTCAGCCAGAATTGCACCTGGGACAGCAGCATCAAATAAAACGGCCACGTCTCTGAGCGCAGGTCCTATTACAGGTGGCGGCCAAGTACAGAGTCCTCATCTCCGTCGGCAATCTCCTAGCACGACCACACAGGGTACCGCAGGAACCAGCCTTATCCAGATGGCAGACGCCTCGGGCGATGAGCCACCACCATACAGACAAGTGCATACCAGTATCGAGGAAGATGACGAGGGCATCGGCATGAGCCTCCCGCCCTTGGTGCGATGGAACTTCGCCAGTCTCGAAACGCCCGTCGGCGACGAGGGCTTTCCTCTTACACTCGAGATTGGCGAGGAATATGACGAAGAACCCCGTGACGCGACAGCGGTAGTAGAAGCGCCTAGTTTTCCTAGTTTTCCCCTACCATCGAATCTCGAACGCGCTGCTCGGAAGGTCGTGGTTGACGAGAACTACGATACGGAAGAGGAAGAGGAAAAGGTTGAAGACGATGAACAAGAAGAATCTGAGTCTTCTGAGCTCAAATCATCAAACAGCATTCAGGATTCGCGGGGAATGATGCGCTCTCGCGGCAGTGTGCCCCAGAATGCTAGCCGCTGGCGTAAGAATCGACGGGACTATCCTTCATCGTGGGCCTTCGACAAGAGTCAGTTGACAATGAAGGAGCGTGTCCTTGCCGTGTTTGAGGGCCCGAGGCGGCTGGCCAAGAACGACATGATGCTCTCAACCGAGCACGAAGTGCGCATTAAGCTGTCGGATAATAAGTCATGGGTCACCGATTCAGATGTCCAGACCTTGAAGAGTGCCGAGCGCTTTCGAGACGCTATGGACGAGAAGGGACCCTGGATTAGCGACAACCCGACTGAAGATGAGTTAAAGCAGATGCGTGAAATGCTTGAAAACGGAAAAAAGTAAGTGAGGATGATATCACCTGAGTAAATAGACACATATCATCGATATCGGACGTGTGGCATGTATCTATCTCTCCGCGCATATTGCGCGAGTATGGTGACGTATTATAAGCGCACGCGTCTCTAATTTTCGTAAATCTGGCCTCCACCTCCCATATTCTCACTTCTCAATTATCTCGGTTATAGCCATGTGTCAAGATAGCGACGACGATTCAGTCATTGCTAGACTCTCCACCAAAGTTATTACGGATGAAGAACTCCGAACGCTAGTGGAAAGGTTTAAGTCCAACCCACATGATGTTTGGCGAGCACCACAAGATTACCAGCAGCGCAACGACCGCGACCAGCAGATCACTTCTGGTCATCGTGAGAAGCTCGGCCGGGTGCCTCGTGGAGATAGAATCATAAGCGCAAGACTTGCAAAAATGCCAAAGAAGCAGAGGTAAATTTTATCCCCTCTATGATAGCTTGCTAGTTTGTATTAAACTAGCCCAAGGCTCCATTCAAAACGCCTGCAAAACCGAGCCAGAGCTTAAATATTTACGTTAGCTGGGGAAATGACAAAGATAAAAGTCTTCTCGGTAGTAAGGGATTTGGGTCGCTTTCTTGATTGAATTTGTTCGCCGTTTTCGCTGGCTTGTGTCGAGGACAGTGCGATTGATTGGACCTGGACGTAGTATTATATCTCCCTCTGCTCTGTTTCCTAGAGGAATTAAGACACGTTTACCGGAAGAACTGGATCTGCCGAAGAATTACGAACCGATCGCGAGACCACGAACCCTTTCAACAGCCCAGAAACATATAATTCCAATATGGGAGCGCTGCTTCACTAGCGGTTGACATAAGGGACGGCGTGTTTCTGTGCTGTGGATTATATCGCGAGATTGGCAAGCATTTTACATGGAAGAATCAAGATTGGCCGTAGATTGGAAAGCAAATGGCGAATTTTTTCTAGCCCAGAATGACGTCACAACCAAGCCGGCTGAGACGTTTAAACTTTGCACTCCTCCGTCAGACACTGCTGGTCCTGATGAGACCCCGCTCAGCTCAATCCTCTCTGGATACTGGACCAAGATCCC
>Ga0247774_1000741_pt1 | contig 16366 bp, 8 predicted proteins | sample UWRJL001104B6_FD_179933 | JGI IMG/M metagenome (GOLD analysis project Ga0247774, IMG submission 179933) | Plant litter microbial communities from Arlington Agricultural Research Station in Wisconsin, United States - UWRJ-L001-104B-6 | ecosystem: Environmental > Terrestrial > Plant litter >... | reverse complement strand
TATACGACACAAAGTTGGCCTCCTCGCAAAAGTGAAGAATTATGATGAGCGGACGAAAGATGCCGTCGAAGGATATCTCAGAACGAATGCCGAAGGCACCTTCCTCTGGGTTGCCCTGGTTTGTCAGAACCTCGAGAAGTATCGTCGTTGGGACACTGTGCCCAACATGGCGGCTTTTCCGGCGGGTCTAGGCGACCTCTACGAGCGGATGATCCAGCAGATCTACCTCGATGATGGCGACGGCATCTGCAAGAAGGTGCTCGCAACCTGCACGGTCGCCCATCAACCGCTCTGCTTAACAGAACTGGCAACTCTAGCCGCCATACCAAGTCACATATCCGAGAACGAGGAGTCTTTGGAGGAGGTCATCAGCCTCTGTGGCTCTTTTCTAGTTCTGCGCGCCAAGACGGTATACTTCATTCATCAATCAGCAAAGGAATACATACTCAGCCATGAGACGCTAAAACTCGTCTTCCCCGATGGCTTGGCCAGTGTTCATCGAGCTATATTGTGGAGGTCTCTTACCGCCATGCATCAAATTCTCCATCGCGATATGTACAACCTCTGCTCGCCCGGAATCAGCATCGATGCTGTTGAACTGCCGGATCCGGATCCCCTCCATGGCGCTAGATATCTGTGCGCACACTGGGTAGACCACCTTTGCAACGCCGATCTGTCTGGAGATGCCGAGCGTGTTCGAGCGGAGCTTCTGCAATTCTTCGGGCAGAAATTCCTGTACTGGCTTGAAGCCTTAAGTCTAACCCGGCGTGTTCCACAAGGAGTGGCCGCCATGAGGAGACTTGTCCGTGAAGTCGTGGGTTCCTGCCTTTCACTGTCTCGCAGTTCGAGTGTATACGCCCTCGCAAGACGTATAAATTCAACCCCATTTCGTGCGGGACCAGCATTTGCTAATTATTATGATTTAAGGCACCGGGAGCCGGTCTGATGGTGTATGAATCCGCTTGGGACGCATACCGGTTTATCCTCGCCCACTTCTGGCTAATCGAGAACCATCCACTTCAGATATATGCATCAGCGCTCTTGTTCAGTCCCACAGGGAGCAAAATACGACAGCTCTTTATGCGAGAGAAGCCAATGTGGCTTTCCGAATTTGTCTCGGCCGAGACTGGCTGGGGCCCACGCCTTCAGGTCTTGCATGGACACCGGATGGCAGTCCAGGCTGTCGTTTGCTCTGCGAACGGTGACTTGATTGCATCCGCATCCTGGGATCAGACGATCAGAATTTGGGATTCGTCGACTGGAGGATGTCTTGCAAGACTCTCGAAGAACGACCAAGTCGAGGGACTGCCCCCTGCTTTTCACCCACGGCTTGCCTTCTCTCCGGATGGAAAGTATCTCGCGTCCACGACTTTCGGTGGCCATATCTTGATTTGGTCCACCTCTACTTGGCTTCCGATCCGCGACCTTAGCGACGAGAAGGGTTGCCATCGAATTCTATTGTACCACGATCCTGAGAGTTTGGGTACTTCATTCGCCTTCCTACCTAGCAGTAAAGAAATTATTGTCGGCGGAAACGAGGTCGCCATCTACGATGTAGCTACCGGCAGCCGTAGGCTACCCAACCACCCGCATCTCCCAGCGCATCACAACATCAGACAGTTTTCGATTTCTCCACATGGTCTATTTTGCGCTTATGCCTTGGATGATGGGAGCATACGGGTATATCATGATGCGACCGGCGTCGAAGTTATTACTCTTAAGTATTCTACGGCAGCGGCTACAGATGGATCCGATTTTCCGTCGTCTCTGGTCTTCTCGGCGGATGGGAAACGACTGGCCTGTGGGTCTAGAAATGGCGTGTTGAGGATGTGGGACACGTCGTCTTGGAAGTGCGAAGTGGACGTTATGGACGAGGGAAGAGTCGTCACCATTGCAATTTCTCCCGATAACACACTCCTCTGCACAGCGTCTGGGGAATGGAATGGGTCTATTAGAGTATGGGATGCCATCAATTCCACGACAAAGCCATCGCGCGTCTTGGACGGGCATCCTCTGGGCACTGCGAGTCTTTCTTTCTCCGTCGACGGCCGCTGCCTGCTTAGCGGTGGAGAGGACTCGAACGTGTTCGTCTGGGATACCCAAATGATTACAGCAGTGCCCATGGTAGTAGCACCAGCAACAATCGCTAACATTGGCCAATCTCACGCTAATCCGATATCTTTTTCTTCCAATGGCAAACAACTCGCAGCCGCCAACCGCGACGGTCTGATCAAGTTCTGGGATACGGCGGCACCGAATGCTACCAGCACTTCTTGCAAGGATTTTACCGACGTAACGGCAGTGGCCTTTTCGGGAAACTCCGAATACCTGGCCGTTGGGTCCGCTGACGGGCGGGTAGGAATTATTGATATGGCCACCTTTCACTGGTATCACTTCCCGACCCATCGCTCAATGCACATCACTAGCGTTGGCTTCTCCCGACAAGGAACCCTTCTTGCTTCGCAATCAAGCTCCGAAATTGATGTCTGGCATCTGAATGGCTCTGAAGGAGTTCTGCTGCAGTCCATCACGTCCCATCTAGCGTCTGACACATGCAATGCTTTCGCTTTTTCTGAGCCCTCTGGTGAGCTCATATCCACCGTGGTTGGACATAATCTGAACGTCTGGGACACAAGAACCGGCCGTCTTTTGAGAACTCTTGAAGTAAAATCGAAGCGAATCTTGTGGTTTTCATTTTCGGTGGGTTCCAAGAGTCATCTCGCGTCTGCACATCCGCGTACTATCAGGATTTGGGACGCTGTTTCAGGGACTTGTCTTCACCTGGTTCGTCTAGACAGGGACCTTGATTACCTGCAGCTCCATTCGACAAGCCTAAACCTCATCATTTCCACCAGACACGGCACCATAACGCTTGACTCTTTGGTAGCGTCAGATTCACGCAGCCCGCAGGAGCACGACGTGACGTGGCACAGGGGATACTTCGGGGAAGGCTGTGATGCATTACGACCTGTGGAATGGCTTAAACTAGACAGGAAGCGCTTGTTGTGGCTTCCGCCTGCGTATCGCAAAGTCCTTATTCCTGAGTCCGGTCCCTTGGCAGTGTCGGGTGAGCTACTGGCATTAGGGGGTTGGCAAGGACAACAATTTGCTTTCATCCACGTTGATGTTGAAAGATTGTCATACCCTACCTAACATGTCAAGAGAGCAAGAGCCTATTCTGGCATAAATAAACACAATAAGGGGTGTGTGTCGAAATCTTGATTGGAATCTGTATCTAATTAGTGGGATTTGCATTCCTAAGTCGCAATATGGGAGAGCAGAGGCCTGAGAGAGTTGGTGTACTAGATTCTAGGCAGTACGTAGTGGATGGGGAGCATTTGTGTAAATTGTCAAGGATAGCACCGCCGCTTCGTTTCCTGCTTGGCTGTGCTTGTGAGGAAAGACGAATGAGACTCAACCCGAACCCTAAGGCGACCAGCGTGTCTCCGCGCGCCAGGCACTAGGAAATTTGATTGCGCAAGTGCCATGGTCAAACGCTTGGCGCATCGATATTTTCCCTCGCAGCCAGAACATCTAGAATAGATTCTAGATGTGGATGACGGATGACCTCTACGGCAGCCACCCGAAGCCTTTCCAACAGCTGAATTGACGTTTTAGGGATCCACGTATATTTAGCGGGGCAACCATCCGACGAACAAGCAAGAAACACCGCATGAAGCCGACATAGATGATCCCCGCGGTCCTCCTCCGCCATGGCCTGGGCCTACTCGTCCCTGTTCTCGTCCCCATCGCCATAGCATCGACGGCATGGCTCTACCTCTACACCGTCTTCCAGCAGTGTGCCTTCCCGCTGCCGCCGCCGCGCAACGCCGATGCCGCCGCCGCCTTTGCCGACACGTACGCCCGCCACTGGCCCTTCAACCGCTTACCTCCGGGAGGGCCATGGGCCGGCAACGCGACACTGGTGCCGCGCGCGCCGTTCCGGCTCCTCGCGCTTGGAGACCCGCAGCTCGAGGGCGACACGTCGATCCCGAACATATGGTACGGCACGGTGCCGCACCTGAAGAAGGTATGGCGGCACGCGACGTGGCGGTCGCAGCACCCGAACCTGTGGCAGCGCGTGCAGCAAACTCTGCACGATTGGATCGACTTCTGGTTCGAGGACATACCGAACGAGATTGAGAGCGTACGCAAGCGCATCGATTTGTTTGGGAACGACTTTTACCTCAACCATGTATACCGCACGCTGCACTGGTGGACGAAGCCCACGCACGTCACGGTGCTGGGCGACTTGGTGGGGAGCCAGTGGATCGACGACGCCGAGTTCGACCGCCGCGGGTGGCGATACTGGAACAGAGTGTTCAAAGGCGCAGAGCGCGTCCCCGACGACCTGGCGCTGTACCCGGCCGAGGAGTACGATCTCGCGGCCGAGCTGGTGTCGGACGGATCCGAGGCGACGGAAGAGCAGCTGGAAGCGCTGGGCGCATGGAGCAGGCGGCTCATCAACATTGCGGGCAATCATGACATCGGCTACGCCGGCGACCTGACAGAGGAGCGAATCGAGCGGTTCGAGCGCGTGTTCGGCAAAGCAAACTACGAGCTACGGTTCGAACTCCCCGTGCAGGACGCGGTCCTCAATACGACGCTCTTCGACGAGGAGACCAACGTCGGATCGGACCGCCTCCCGCCCGAAATTCGTGTTGTCGTCTTGAACGACATGAACCTCGACACGCCGGCCATAAGCGGACCGCTGCAGGACGCGACGTACGCGTTCCTCAACAAGGTCATCTCCACGGCATCGGCTGTCGAGTTCGAGGGGCACTTCACCATTGTGCTGACCCACGTGCCCCTATACAAGCCGGGCGGTATCTGCGTGGACGCGCCCTTCTTTGACTTTTTCAGCGAAGAAGAGGGCGGGGGGCTGCGGGAGCAGAACCAGCTCTCGGCGGACGCCTCCAAGGGTTTCCTGGAAGGCGTCTTTGGCCTGAGCGGCGACCCGGGCGCGGCCGGCCATGGAAAGGGGCGGCGCGGCGTTCTTCTGAACGGACACGACCATGAGGGGTGCGACACGTATCACTTTATCAACCAGACGGCGCACGAGGACGACGCGACCCAGCGTGGGTGGGAGGTACAGACGTGGCGGAACGCCAGCGCAAACAGCATCGTGGGGATGGAGGGCCATCCCGGCGTGCGCGAGATTACGGTCCGCAGCATGATGGGTGATTTTGGCGGCTACGCGGGCTTGTTGAGCGTCTGGTTCGACGAGGATGCGTGGGAGTGGAAGTACGAGTACGCATCGTGCTCGCTGGGGCGGCCGGCCTTGTGGTGGACGGTACACATTACAGATCTTGTCCTCGTCGGCTTCATCATCGTGTGGGCTGTCATGGCCGTGTTGGGAATAGGTAAAGAGGGGGTTGCCAATAAGGCGGTTAAGCGGGAGACGTCGGGCGCGGAGGTCAAAAGGGAGATGTGATCAAGGTTTCTACGCTTTGAAAAGGGAGCTCTCTGGTTTCCTTTTTGTTGGTTGCGGGTTACTACTATAATAGGCCATCATGGAGCCAGCTTGTATTAGTATTTTGCATACTCGGCGGTCTGCATGTAGCCCGTCGGGCTTGAGTTCGGTTGCATCTGAGCGAAGCGGGCTTGAAGCATGTGAATACATCGCATCATGTAAACCTAGGTCCATGTCATCTTTAGTGCTCTCGGACCCGGAATCATCTTGTGAGGTTGGAAATTTGTCCATCATGCATGTCTTAGTGGATATGTCGCTGAATGACTCCGGGTTTCACTGAGCACCCTGACTGCACAACTGCCAGGCGAGCCACCTTCTATTGTAGAGGCAAAGCTGGATTCTCTTCCCTATCAAGTCACACTTCAGCCGTCCATGGTAATCTAGACATGTGCAGGCTTGCCACAAATTATCATTCGAGACTCGGGTTCCGACCTCGCCATGTCTGCTGTTCCCTGAGGCTCTGCCTCGAACTCCTGTCCCCTAAAAGCATTGAGCATAACCATAGTCCGGCCGCATTACGGCGTGTATTCATCTAACCGTCTGGCCTCGTTCTGATCTGACCTCGTCCAATCATTACCAGCTCCAGAGCCCTAGGCCAGCGGCTCCGAGCTCACGTCGTCAAGCTCCGCCGAGCTTATTGCGTCTTGAACAGCAGGATGGCGCAGTGGCCGAGGTAGAAGTACAGGAAGTGCTTCGTCTCTGCGCGAAAGTAGGCAACGTCAGCGTTTCCGTCCCGGTTGAGGCGCCACAGATCAAGACAAGATCCTACCGTGCGTGACAAAGCTTCCAAAGTTTCGCCCTACAATGCAATGCCACGTCGGGCCCTTACGCTCGTCAAACTGCCACGGTTTCAGGTCAGTATGTCGACTACGCACCCACCGCCAGGGAGGCGCGATAGATGGAGAGGGTGGGAGGCGTACAGTTCTCTTGATGTGCTGAGCAATGTCCTGACGCGCGGTTAGCATCTTGGAGGCGCAAATAGACCCATAATAACAATCTGGGATCATGAGATAGCAATAGAGCGACTCACCTTCTCAATCGTAAACTTAGCCATGGCCTCCTGGGCTGCGCGGGTGCGTTAGTCCTCGATATGCTGGCATCTCCGCCTTTCCGTTGCGCGGGAACTCCCGACGCTAAGCTACGTACCGACATCAATGGCCTCCTGCTGCATGTCCTCAGTCTTTCTCGGAGGTTAGCGTCCAGCCTCGTCATCTCTGAATATTCGGCATGACCAAACGGGGGCTGCGGGGCCAAGGCCTCACCATATCGGCCGACTTGATCTGCGCTGCATTGGAAATCATTGTCAGCCGATCAGTCTGTCAATATCCCGGCCCGTCGCCGCTAGCTCCAGGCCTATCATTTTCCGCATCCACTTACCCTCCAGCTTTTCCCTGGGCAAGGGAGACGAAGGCTTCTCGGCAGACATTTTGCTGTGTCGATCGCCTCGTTACGGGGGTTTGTGCTTCAAATGGTAGGGTACCGGACCGGTAGGGTAAAAAATCCTCCCTGCGTTGTTAGCCAACCTATTACCCATCTCTTCGCCGCTGACAGGTAGCTTTCCTCCTCAGCACCCTACTAGGCAGCGAGGGAGACGAGTGGAACATACAATGGACGGCCGTTAGTTCCGCTGTTATTTGAGGGCGGATGGAAATTGACGAGAATAGAACAGATTAAAATATCTGAAACCGAGATTGGTAGCAATATACTACGCGAAGAACAATTGTTGATTGCGAGGCTTCTTTGGAAAGCCGTTGTAACTTTTGTTTACTGTTGGATGCGGTCTCCTCGGCTGTGGAACTTGAATGCAAGGGACGAGATGCTGCGTCAGGTCTCAGGACGTGTCGAGGTCACGGCCGCCCCAAAACGCACGGACCACAAAATGCGCTGTGCTGCTCTGTTCAGCGTATTAAATCTCAGATTGCGGACTCGAGACATCTTCAAGGATGGTTGAATACACTACTGCAAACGACAAGCCATCAATTAATTCTAGAGTAGATAGAAGCCAAGAGTACTAGATACTTGAAACAGAAAGAAGCCTTCTTGTGTGGTCCAGTGCTTTTAAGGCACATTGCTTCTCTCCATTAGTAGGTGCCTTGAATTTCGGGTTGAAAGGGGCCATCATCAGTCAACACAAGGGTCAGAAGAGAAGGGGAAGAGAGGAACTGGAAAGTCGAATAACACAAAAGGATCGAAAAGGAGTTGAAATAACGCAAAGGGATCGAAAAGGAGTTGAAAAAGAAAGGAAATCGGGAAAGGGATGTGAAGTCAATGGCAGGGATGCGGGGCAAGATGCACGTGATGATAACGATAAGAAAATTCCCAAGTGGGGTCCATGTACTGGTGTAAAAAAAAAAAAGTCTCGGCAACACCCTCTTCACCACCAGCACCGCAGGCCATTGCCGGGCACCTCATCACCATGGCGACACGAATCTTTGTAAAAGGCCTGCCCCCTACTATCAAAGAAGAGGATTTTCGGAAGCACTTTTCAGCAGATGGGCGCGAGGTGACGGACGTCAAGCTGTACCAAAGACGGCAAATGGGGTTTGTCGGTTACAAGACGCCCGAAGCAGCTGCCGCTGCTGTGGAATATTTCCACCGGACCTTCATTCGCCTTAGCAAACTCTCTGTAGAGTTGGCAAGGCCCATTTTCGAACGGAGCAGAAGAGTAGATGGTCCAAACGAAGCTCGAAATGGTCCGCGGACGGACATGTCTCGAGAAGACCCTAGTCAAAAGACTGCGAAGAAGCGGAAACGAGACGATGAGGAGCTAGAAGACCCCAACTTCCGCGAATATCTACAGACCATGCAGAATCCAGCATCTAAAAGCTGGCAGCAACAAGAGTTCGAGGACGTCCATGTCCCCGTTGCTGTTCCTGCCGGAGCAGAAGGTGACAGCGATGGAGAGTATCAGGAGTTACCTGCGCGAAGCAAGAAGCGTCGGACCGGGACCGAAGAGACGGCGCAGGCAACGAAGGCAAATGAGGCAACCGAGGCAACCAAGGCAACCGGGGCAGCTGATGAAGCACTTAACGCTGCCCCGGAAGCAAAATACACTACAGATGAAGACTTCCTCCGTGCGCATACGAGCCGAACTTTGGACCTTCTGGATGACAATGAGCTTCCTCAGGCCGTTTCGTCGACAAAGGCAGTCCAAAACGAAGATGATACCGCCATGGATGAGGGAGAACACTCTAGAACAGCCAAGAGCGAGGCCCAAAAAGAGGAGGGCGACAAGAGTGATGTTGATGGCCAGGACTCTGGTGGGGATCCGAAGTTAGCCTCGATACGGAAAACTTCGCGGTTATTTGTTCGGAATCTTTGCTATTCTACTTCAAAGGACGACATTTCGAACCTTTTCAGTCCGTTCGGCCAGCTGCAGGAGGTGAGCAATCGTATTTTCTACGCACTGTTTCTTTCTTGCCAGTCAATGATGAAGCCCAGATAGGGACATCTTATGCCTTGAGGCAGCTGATGAAACCCTGGGTCGTGTATATTAGTAGATGCTTCGATGTCTGACATGCACTGGAACCCTCGATCTTTACAGTTGATCTCAGTCGATTGGTAAACACATTGCTGACTCTCTAACAGGTGGAGCTACCCTCGGCGTCGTCGGGCAAGAACAAGGGGTTTGCCCTCGTGCAGTTCAGGGATGCAGAGTCGGCGGTTGAGGCACTCCAAACACTAGACAAGACGGAGTTTCAAGGTCGACTGATTCACATCATACCAGGTGAGGCCAAGCCTGAAGATGTGTCGAGAAAGCAGGAAGAGACAAAACGCAAATTGGCGCGAATATCTTGGTTTGGGGGGTTCAATTGGAATGCCCTAGTCATGAGCCAGGACGCCGTGGGAGCGTCGGTCGCACTCAGGCTGGGCGTTTCTAAATCGGAGCTTCTCGACCCCACGTCTTCGGAGGGAGCCGTGAAGCAAGCAGTCGCGGAGACGTCGGTAATCGAAGAGACGAAGGCATACTTTGCAAGCAACGGCGTCCATCTCGACACGTTCAAGTCGCGTGAACGAGATGCATCGGTCATCTTGGTCAAGAGCCTGTCCTACGGCACAACTCGAGACGAGCTGCGGAGCAAGTTCCAAGAATACGGAACAGTGATCCGCGTGCTCATGCCGCCCAGCGGAACCATTGCCATCGTACAGTTTGCTGATGCGGCGTCTGGAAAGTCGGTCATGGCCAAATTGAATGGCAAACAGTTCAAGGGCTCACACTTTATGATGTCACTGGGGCCCAAGGATGCGTTTGCGCGGGCCCCCGACCCTCCAACAGCGCCAACGGGCACGTCATTAGGAGATGCAGGAACTACGGCGGGTGGCGATGGTCCAACGGGTGCGTCCCAATTGCCGGTAGGCGCTGAGATGAAAATTGATGGCGAGCCGATCAACGGCGACGAGATGGAGGTAGAGGAAAGCAGCTCGCTCTACGTCAAGAACCTCCACTTCTCCACCACGACGGATGAGCTGGCGAGCGCCTTCAGAAATCTGGACGGGTTTGTATCGGCAAAGGTTATGGTCAAGCCAGACGCCAAAAACGCCGGAAACGTCCTTAGCATGGGCTTTGGCTTTGTCCAGTTCCGGACGAAAGCCCAGGCGTTGGGGGCCGCCAAGAGCATGGACGGTCAGAGGCTAGCCGGACATGAGCTTGGCGTCAAGCTATCGCAGCGCAAGATGGACGCAGCCGAAGAGAAGCGGCGAACCGAGGCGGCGCGGAAGAAGGCCAACCAACGAACCAAACTAATTGTTAAGAACCTCGCCTTTGAAGCAACAAAGAAAGATGTGCGATCCCTGCTCAGCAATTACGGCGAGCTGCGATCGGTTCGGATTCCTAGGAAGCATGACCACACCTCGCGGGGTTTCGCCTTTGCAGAATTCGTATCCCCACAAGAGGCACAGAACGCACACGGTGCTCTGCAGCACACGCATCTCTTGGGACGCAAGCTTGTCATTGACTATGCGGAGGCGGATACTGTAGATGCCGAGGAGGAGCTGGCCAAGATGCAGAAGAAGGTTGCCGGCCAGGTCAGCAAAGTGGCCATGCAGCGGCTAACAAGCAGGGGCCGAACAAAGGTGAACATAGGAGCAGCAGATGAAGGCGACCTGGGCGACGGTGATTTGGGCACATGACGAGCCTGACGAGCTTACCGAGTCAAGCTCGAGCCCGAGAGCGGCCAACCCGCAGGTGAGGTCGGTAAGCAACCAAGCAGTACACCCTTAGAAGCCCCAAAAAAGGTTATAAAACAAATAGACGGGAGCGGGAAGCGGGAAGCAAGGAAGCAGTGTGAGACGGCTGCGGCTATGCCATCCGCAATTGCTGCAGGAACGGGGCCGGGAACCTGGGGGCGAGGCTGAACAGGTTGTACAAGCGCTGGATAGTCTCTGCTACGGTACTGGACAAAGCCTGGTGCTACACGACTGCTGGGCAGAGCGCAGAGTGTTTGCTCTGCGGATGGATTACTTGATCCTTCAATGTTCTCTTGTGACCTAAGAGGTGCTGCGCAGGGCGAAGAGGTCGGCCAGCGCCGAGGCACGGCCTTCGTCGGTCGTTCCCCCTCCCAACAGCGACCTTCCCTGGCACAAACGGCACAGAAATGGCCTATATTCGTAGATAGCCGGGCCAAGTACTACCAGCCTGTATCCCTACCACCCGTCACCCCATCACTGTGCCTCCCTACGTATTCGGACTCTCTAGTGACTCTAGCCACTCCAGTACCGCTAGCCAGGCCGCCACAGTGCAGCAACCTGACACCGCCTGATACTATTTTTCGTTTACGCAGCCCTGAAGCAATTTTTTACCCCTAGGGAGTTGCACCCCGGGTGTCGGTAGCACGCACTTGCAGACGAATATCTATTACTGCCAATTGTGTGCAGCTACTCCCCTATAGATAGCTACAAATTTGTCCGGTGGTGCCGCCCAATCTGTGGATGTAGCATCAGCCGTCTCGGGTCTATTTCCCCGAGTAAGCCTATTTGGACCCCGAGCAGTCGCGAGGCTTGATTGCTGCCTTGCAAGCAGGAAGCCGGATGGGCAAAAGGCGCAAAAAGACCTCAAGCGACGCCGAAGCAGCGGAAAGAGTCGAATACGGATTAGAAAATCCCTCTTTCTTGCGCTTGTTTTAATCTCTTTCGCGTCCCATGAACTGAGTAAAGTTGCGGCCGAGCGAAGTACTGGGAGAGTTGTGTGAGCTGGGCAGGGAGAGGGAAATTTCCGGACGACCCATGCCAAGGCCCGGCGACAACTTCTCCCTTGCATGCCAAAGCCCACACAATATGTCCTCGCGCCAACATGGACCAGAGCCCAACCCAATCGAAGCCAGAAATCCCTGGCTCGCCATGTGCGGTGGCGCGTCCCGGCAAGTACACAATACCAACCTACAGAGGAGCGGGAGGCTTTTTTCTTCTTGCTCCAGCCCACCAAACTGAGTTGCAACATGCAAGCGGGGAGGGTCTCGCATCGCCGAGAGTCGAAGAGACCGACTAACCGACAAGAACAGGGGCAGGCAAACCACTAATTGTTGCAGACTTTACTTAGACTCCTCTTCGACAGGCCAGGGAACATTTCTCAGTGTCCATTTGGCCACATGTGCTTAGCTAGCGCCTTAAGCCATCTACCAATCTTGGCTGGACAGCCGTCCCTGGGTAGATTGATGTATGGGATGCTGTGCGCAGGAAACCCGGTCTCTACACCACACCTGCCGCTCTTTTGGGCCCTTTATTTCTGTTTTCGCCCGTTTTATTTGGGAGGTGGGGGAAGGGGAGGGGGCAAGAAAATGTGCTTGCTTGTTCCAGATACATTAGTCCATAACAGGAGACGGTGATCTGGTGAAGCCTCCTCGGCTCTTTATCATAGGGTGCAGTCTATCTTGTCTCTCGTTGACCCGACCCGAATCTTTTGAAATATGCAGAGCCGTTATTTGCCCCGAGTGTTGTGCTCCTTCTTTTGGCACGCGCCCTCTGCCAGACGTCCTGAGTCCTTCCAGGGTCTTGACCTTTTCGGTGTTGGTACAGCCACCTAAGCTAAGTATACGTACACCTTTCTGGTGAAGCCCGGAGCCTTACATTCTTGGACATGTTTTAATAGTGTGCTACGCTCCACCTTGTTTACTGGTGATGGAATGTCCGCGGGGCTGGTTTTTATTTCTTTCCTTTCTTGATCAGCATATTTATCCTTTTCGCCTTGGCGCCAACCTTCCCTCTTACCTCTCTTGCCCTCTCGCTCGGTTCGCGTTGATGTTGTGTCTGTTGTTTATTTTGAATTCCCGTACAACCACTACACCATCTGAAGCTTTACGTAGCTGGACCCCTTTGGTCAATTTTCTTCCGCTTTCACGTTGGCATCCCACTGCCTGCTCGATCCGCCTATCATCGCGTTCCTGGCGCTGGAGCTGGGAATCCTTGGAGACGCATTTGAACTGGCTCTGACTCTCTCTCCAGAGACTGCCCAGCGGTGTTACATCCTTTCATCGTCGCGTTTCTGTTATTGCGGCGAAAGGATAAGGAGGACTCTAGCATTTACACGGGCACCTCCATACTACTCACCGCCCCTTTCGTCGGCCAAATCTTCATACCATCGTTGCAACTGCCCTGAGCAGGATTCCCTGAGCTTGCGTTGCACGTTCTCTCACTCGGGTGAACGAGCGCGTGTCCTATTGTCCCCATCATCTTCACTCGGACCACGGCCATGAATCTGCCAGGGATGCAGCCAGAAACGATGGTGGTGACGGCTCCTGTGGTGGACCGCAGTTTCGGCGCTCCTGCCCGGCATGTCCGACAAGCAGCTTCTCGTTCACCACAACCGCTACGGGAGTCGACCGGTAATGCCCAACAATCACAACATGTGCAGCCTGAAGTACCTACCTTGGCTCTCTGCACGCCCTCACGGCTTCCGAGCCCGACTCCTTCAGCATTCCCAGCCCACATGCCCCCGCCGACAATAGTCTCCCGCGCAGGAAGGACCAGGCCTTTACCAACTTTTGGAACGGGACTGAGTCTGAGGCGAGAAACACCGGGGCCAATGGAATCGCCATGGCGGGTGAGGAACAAGAACCCCTTCTACGACCATCCCCAGTTCAGGCAGTATCGGAATAGACAAGACCAGAAGGAAGAGAAGGATGGGCTGAAATGGCCACCGGTATTGGAGGACGCCTTTCTCGATGGTAGGATCTCTGCTTTTCTCCCCTGCTGCCTTTTTGTAAGCAGTAGCTGACTGTCGCCCAGCCTTATTGCTCATTCCCGACATGGGACGGTCAAAGTACTTCATGCATCAGTCACTCCACGGACGCAACATGATCATCAGCATGTACGTCTGGATGGCTTACTGCATGTCGTTGCCACCAGGCGTTCCGCCCGACGAAGCAACTCACAGACGGGACCGAAAGGCGATATCCAGTCACATACAAGTCCTTAAAGCCTTTTTCAAGGAGCATCGTTTCTGTAAGCGTGGTTGCCTTTTCGGTCTCGGGGACCCAGGAACCCGGCGACGAGGATTGGGTTATTGCTAACGCAACCAAAACAGTCCACTTCTTTTTCCCCACCAAAGACGAACAGCAACGTCGTTCGGGGAAAAGAGACACCCGCACCGCCGAGGCAAGGTCCCTGAAGAACAACCCCGTGCTCGTCGCTCTCGCCGAGGGTCGGTTCCCCAACGTGCGCCCCAACTACGAGTACTTCGCCCACCTCCTCTCCCGAAACTCGACAGTCACCGTCCGTCCCAAAACGTGCTGGGAGTTTGTCTCGTCGTCCGATGTCTTACTCGACGAAACAGGGACCCTGCGCGACCGCTTAGGGAACATTCTAGATGCAAATCAGTATCCTCACCTCGCAGAAAGCTTGCAGGATGGCGACAGCCCCCAGCGGGGTCCAGACGGCAGCATCTTACTGCACGAGTACACGCGGTCCGTCAGCCAGACCTTCTCAACCACGACCAAGGATATCCTCAAGCTGTGGGAAACTAACTTCCCTGGTCTGTACGAGAAACTTGATCTTCCAGAGCCGCAGGACGAGGATGCACTGACCATCCTGGAAATGACGACCACACTGGAGTTGCACAAGAACTGCTTCCCTTCAGGGTCGGAGTTGAACGGTCTCATCGAGATGGCCATCGCGCTACCGTCCCTCCAAACCCACAATTGGAGGTGCGTCACTCGCCTGGTTCGGCCAAAAGAGCTGTGCTCCGGCCCGGAGAACGAGGCGCTCGTCATGGAGAACACGGACGAGGTGGTTGTCCAGTACACGCACCAGCCAGGCTGCGGCGGCCGTGCCACCAACTGTGGTTGCATGTCTCGACCGCGCCAGGATATCCGCGTCCCATTTCCCGCCGCTGAGTGGGCCAGCATGCTCACTAAGTGTGCCTCCTACCCTGAGCCTCCAACGACAAAGCGTCGAAGGCGGACAGGGGGCATCGACGGGTCGTCGCCGCGCTCCGTGGTGACGCGAAGAGAACTTGTTGCCCAGATTGCCATGCTACAGGAGCTGTGGTCGGTTCCTCCGCACGGCGGGCAGTGGACCCGGCAGGCTGTCATTCTCTGGCGCTTCAGGGATGTGCATCAGTACTCGGCCAAGAAGAAGGAGTGGGCTGCTGAGCCGGCGGGGACGTCGTGGCGGTTCCTGACAGTAAACGACCCTGCATCCGCCTACCACATGAATAACGCCTTCATATCTTTGGCTTCGGTCAATGGCGACGTTGGGTCGTCAGGACAAATACCAAGCGCAGAGGAACATGGAAACCTCAATGTCGGTGACTTTCCGCCTTGGAGCGACGTCAGCTTGCAGAAAAACCAGCTTCGAGCTCTTGGCCATACAGCCCGTACTGGGCTGGAATTTGGCCATTTCCACCACGGCATCACCACACCACCATCGACTGGCACACATCCCTCCTCGTACGCCAGCTCTCTCGACTCGAACCAGGACCTGAGCCACGACCACCAGCTCAACTTCTTATCTGCTGCTACAGCCTGTGACACACCTAAAGACTCGCAGACTTCATCCCTCCTCGCCGACATGCCCTATGCAGGCCCTTTCGTCTCTGCTACGGCAGGTAGCGCCGTGGCTACGGACAGCTACGAAGACGACTGCGACGCCACGCTCCAACATTGGGACGTGGCCACCACGGGCCTAGAGGCCTGGACACCTGGTCAATATGGCGTCGATGCCCCCTTTGCCGCGGCGGAAGAGGCGGCGATAGACTGGGACGGAGGCACCGCTAGGGACTGGGACAGGAGGTGGAGCCTGGCGGGGATGGATGGCCTGCGAGCGTGGGACGAGGGACCAGGCCACGTGTCTGGCGTGGGTCCCGTATCGCCGACTCTGATGCTCACGGGCTCGGCGGACAAGTATTCTCTTGACCTGAAGTACTCGCCTGCAGAGACAGGTAGGGTTCCGACGCCGTCACCGCCGTTGAAGACGGAGATACAGGGCATCAAGAGGGAAAGAACGGATAGCCTCGACTTTGAGTGCGAGGGGAGAAAGACTAGGAGATTGGACGGCGTGGGGATGCGAGAGGATACACTTCTCCGTAATCACTCTGCTTCAGGAGCCTTCGTAGGGCGCGGGCTGGTCTGGTGATGTTTTCTTGGGAGGGTTTCAACTTCTTTTCACTCTCGTTTCTCATTTCTCTCATTTAACGGTATGCTTTGCTTTTAATCACCACCTTCTATGCTTTCTCCAACATCCTCCGTTTTTTCCTCTCGTCTTCCTTCTTTATCAAGCCTCTTGGGCTTCTCGACATCTCATTCTAGGTTCTATTCCTTATCTCTCCTTATCTGTCTTTGAGAAACACATGTACGGGCTTTAGGTTCCAGAATGGCAAGAACTAGAATTTTGCAAGACGACCAGACGGTCATTGCGGCGCTGGGCAACCGGCTTGCATCGCATAAATGGAATGGGGGTTAT
>Ga0247774_1000740_pt1 | contig 16367 bp, 5 predicted proteins | sample UWRJL001104B6_FD_179933 | JGI IMG/M metagenome (GOLD analysis project Ga0247774, IMG submission 179933) | Plant litter microbial communities from Arlington Agricultural Research Station in Wisconsin, United States - UWRJ-L001-104B-6 | ecosystem: Environmental > Terrestrial > Plant litter >... | reverse complement strand
CAAAGAGCTTTTCTTGGGAGGGAATTTAGAACGTTTTCGGCCTCTGAATGACAAGGTGGTTGACGTCAATACTGGACGGTCTGTGTTCGTACCAATCTCATCCGCCCTGCAGAGGCTTGAACATTAACCCTCACACCAGTCAGCAGAGAACAGAAGATTCATTGATAAAGGCCACAGGTCACGGGCCACGGCAGCTGGAGCCTGAAAGTTGGGACCCTCGAGGTCTAGTTGAAACATGTTGGAATGCCTTCAGTCTCGCCCGACTACTCCGTCGTCAAAATCCGCACTGGGTCATTTGAGAGAACGAAAAAGGCATAGCGCCGCGCACGGACGTGCTTCTTTGATGGCAAACCGCCACATCCTAGCCTGGCCGGACCAGTCAGGCTTTGAGATGGCTTTCTGATCGGAAGGTGGCAGGAGAACCGTGCACTGCTCTCTGCTCGCAGGTCGTTGCGATGTGCCGCTTCCCTCAGTTACATCGTTGGGGTTTACTCCGGAGTGAGGGCGTCCTGACAGTGGGGTAGAGAGCATCGAGCTGGCATCCAAGACCCTGCCACCTGCGAATCCCTTCCCTCCATCTGCTTCTCTCAAAGGCTGAAGCTAGTCTATGGAGCGTCGGAAAGTCTCCATCTCCAACTCATCCCGTTTGGGCAACGCATGAAGCCTCTTGCCGTTGTCGCCGATGGTTGGGGGGACTCGGCTATGCACACACTTCTTGCAAATCATGCCGCTCTTGACCCGCAGCGGCTCGAGAAGATCTGGAAAATCTGGGGCAAGGTAACGGCGGGAGAAAGGGTGGCGGGCAAGGCAACTGGTTGGAGGCGGTCATGATCTTGGATGATCTCGGATGCTATTGCAGGAGGTCGGATCACTTAATTGGTGGAGTCCGAAAATATTTGGCTCAAGGCCCGGTTGACTTGAGGTATTGGATCTGGATTCTGGAGAAACAAAGTGGTTGTTCCGAACCGGATCTTGGCCGTCAATAGCGAAGGCCGAGTTAATGGGAGCCGGGACCCTTCTTAGGCTTCTTTCTATTATTGTATTAATTTCTCCGAGGCTCACCGTGCAGCTCCCAATGAGCCTGAGGCTCATGTCCCAGGTTGATTGCTCTGGTTCGATAAGGATAGGCGTGAAGCAAGGTTTATGGCAGCTTTCCAGGCTCGGCGTGTAACATCGGATGTGAGCTTCGCTCCACGACGCATTGAAGGTCGAAGTAGAGGAGGCTTTCACAGCCGAGCCGACTTGACCGAGACAGTTGAAGCCTCTCCTCCGCCACCGGCCGTCTGAAATGTTAGCGTCCGTACTCATACATGTGCTTCGTCGCATGCGGCCGGCCGCCCACATGGATGCCCACATGGTCGCTCGCCTGAAGTGGCCGTCATGGCGTGCATGACGACGGGTCTTGATGAACCACACATCTCGCTACGCCGAAGCTTGGACGAGATCAAGATGTCCGACCGGACGGGAGGAAGGTCGGATGTTCAAGTACGGAGGGCGGTACAGAATTCTCCTGTCATGGCAGGATTGAATCGCAACTTGACCACCAGCCATCTCGGAGCAGTCTTTTCGTAAAGATGCAAACGTCTCTGCCGGTACTCGCATCGGCTCCGCACTCTTGAGGCCTATGCATGGAAGCCATAGTTGGCATCTTAAGGAGGTGACGGGCATGACGAAAGGAACGGCCAGCATCAAATGGGCGGCGGGTAAAGCTCCTTTCTCTCGGAGGTGCGGGGAACTCGTTGATTCAGCCGCCTGCCGTGCCCAATCTCTGTCCAACCTTGACAAGCATTGTCCAGCGGTGCAGTGGCAGGCTGGCACATGGCTCAAGGCTGAAAAAGCCTAAGGGTTTGAAGTCGGTTGATGCTGTGGCACATGCACAAAGGACAGAGGTAGATGCCAAAGATGCTAAAAAGAGCAGCAGCCGAAAATCAAGATCGAGGCGGACCCTAGCTGCCTTTGCCGAGTGGAGAAAACTTGGAGGAAGTGCCGTTTCATCCATGGCAATGCAGATCAGAGACGGGGATCACCCCGATCGCAAGAGCAAGGCAGCATCTAGTAAGACCCTTTGCATCAAAGGCGGTGGAACAACAACAAAACCAGATAGGCACAAGACCTTGGCCGGATGTATCGAAGAGCAACAAAGACAAGGATACCCCTTGACTCGATACCCTACAAATTATTGCTCCGTGATCCGGATGCTGGACGGCGAGCGCCTCCCCCAGACTGGGGACAAACCTCCAGCGTGCTGGGCTGGTGAAGGGTTGGTCGCATTTCGAGTTCGATCCCGCCGGAATACTGGCTGACAGGGACTGTTTTTCACAGCGGCTTTGGAGCGTTGGTGGAATTCATTTTTGTCGATTCAGCGGGGTGGAGCGAAGCGGCCAATGCTTGGCCAAAGAAGAAAAGTCGCAAGAAGAAAAGCAACCAACGCACCAAGTGTATCTCCGTACGAAGTACGAAGCAACCCAGAAGATAAAAGCCTGCCAGCCATCGTCACTGGCTTGCCAGTAATCAACAAATATGGAGACGAATCCGGAGCGTTGGATACAATGACTGTTCCGTCGCGGGAGGACGGCTAGAGCCTTGAGCGGGAGTCTCCAGTTTGCCACTGTCTTAAAATTTTTTTGATCGAGCGAATAACTGCCTCTGTGGATACATCCTCGTATCGCAAAAGGTTGAATCAACCGCGACGGCACAGCGGAGACAACACGCGCCAACGACAGTTTAAACATCCCACGTGTCGAGGCGAGGGAGCAGGCGAGGCTTACCCTAGACGGCAACTCATTCCAATGGTCTTGTCTTAGAGCGGCCATGATCGCATTCCAAACTCTACGAACTGAACAATTGGTGGGGGTACAAGCCTATGTCTTTATTTTTTTTTGACAACTGACCATCACACTCTGCTTGCTTTTCCTAAATGGCGGCGTGGGAGACAAATGTCTCAACTCAACTCGCAAGTCTAACCCAATCGTTCAATGAGGAATTTCGGGTACTGATTCATGATCTCCAGCGGGGCTACATTGTGGGATTCATCATCATAAAGACTCCTCTGCTCGAACCCAACTATCAATGACCTTGGTACAGGCAGGAATGTGGTTGAATGAAACTCATGGCCTGTGACCTCCCAGAACTTAGACGGGACTTGACAGAAGCCACTTATGTTGACCGAGTGTACAAATCTACCACATAATACATAAAACGCTGCAGGGATTGGTCATTCTCGCGGTTGCTTTGGGGCAAACTTGAAGCCTTCGTCGCCGCTAGCCTTGATGTCTTGGCCTCCCGAAGAGAGCAGACGCCAAGCCTTTCTTAGGCTGTTCATGTACAGGGCAGAGGTAGTAGATCCGCTTTGGCAAGCAAACACTGTGGTGCCTATGTGGATTGTCCAACATTATCTGCAGCTATCCCTTCGCTGCAAAGAACCTTTCAGATGACGACGATGAGGCCGACCGCGATGCATTCAGCTCGATGCTTCCTAGAGCTGCTAATGGCACGGTGCAGTGCAAGTGCAAAGTTACATTTCATCTTGCCTATTGTCAATCGCGTGCGAATGTATTAGCAGCTGTTGCGAGTTGTTATTGACGAAGCGACCCTGGTGGAGTCTTGTCTGTACCCCTGAATAAATTTTCTGTACTAGTGCGGACTGCAAGAGATAGCGAGCCGCAGGTTGGCTATCCATACGCGGTACTGAGGTACTTCGCAGGCAATATGCATTTGCTACTGCCTGCCTGTACCTCCGTACCACTTCCAAAATCGGACAGGTACCTTCGTAGTACCTACTAGCGCTAGCAGTACCGAGAATGCAAAGGTTTGTCGGAACCTCTGACAGCGGCAGGTTGTGCTCCACGAGATGGGGACTTGCTTGGGAGGACGGAGCCGGAATGGATTAGACGCGCTGGAGCTTACCAGGGTTACTACAGAAGTGCTTGTGGCTCGATATGAATGACGCTTTCTTCTACGATCGTATGCTGTTATGTTGGAACTTGAAAGTTTTGCAGTAGCCGTCGGCCCTCCATCTAGATGTTAACGACACTCGGAGTGTCGGAAACTGCGCGCCTGTGCGACGGTGCTGGTAATTAGTGGGCCAGTCGCGAGTCCGCACCTCGATTGGAAATGCTGCAAAAGATCATCGAGTAGATAAGTGAGTTCCCTGCCCGCTCGGTCCTGGTCCCCACCATCCACCATCCCGGACACGATGCTGTCGGCAGCGTTGTAATTGACCAGTGGCAGGGGGGCGAGTTTGCAGGAATTGGCACCGCCCGGAGATTTTGCACTTCTTCTCTCAGCGCTAGAGTTGAAACATGGCCCAGCTCCCCGTCTCGTAACGGCTTGGCTGCCAGCGACAGTTTGGCAAGCAGAATTAGGAAACGGCCTTTCACAGTTTGGGTAGTTTTTGCAGACTTGGAGATGCATCATGTTGCTATCGTTGTCGTCGCATCGAGGATCTTGGCTCTCCACCAAAGTTCTATCTGCTACCTAAGGACCCTGGAAGGGGTTCTCAGCGACGTGGGGAACTCGACATCTACTGGCTCCTTCGTCGATCGCCTGCTCTGTTCCTGCAGTGGCTGCCACCTTGATTCCGCAGCTACTGTGGTGCCTGAATAACTGTCTCTAAAGTGCTGGAAGCTTGTATCCTCGTACGGCTCCCTCGTACAAATGCACCCGAGATGGAGATTTCGCAGCTACCCTCCTTGCATAGGCAGTAAGTGGAACTCTCGTTGGATTCTCGGTGAGAATGGCAGCGGAACGGGATATCGCATTGTCCACATCAAGCGACCCACCCCTCCACAGCTTTGTAATTTTCCTACCTTGCCAACTTGCGATGCCTTCTGCCTTTCAAGGATGCAAGGGTACATAGGTACATTCGGGGAACACCTCCAGCGACAGTTCCTTGTCCAGTCTCGACTCCCGTCGGTCTACGGATAGTTAGCTTCTAGAGCCCGTTTTGGATTGCTACTGGTTCGTTCACTGCGTGCAGGATGCAGGGCAGGGCCGTGTCAATTTCGTCCCATCACCCAAAAGGAGCTGCAAAGTGCCACTCTGCGAGCCTGCAGGGTGCAAGCAAGCCCTGCGGCCGTGGCCCTTCGACACCCCTATGAGAAGAGCGTTGCGTGCTCTTACCCAAATAGTATCCTTGCCCGCGACTTTTTTTTTCTCGCTTCGTTCTGCCTCCTTTCTCCTTGTCGCACTCGTCGCGTCCTGCTTCTTCTAGGAAATTTCTTTTCCTTTCCGCGAGTTGGCCTTGCATTGCTTCGATTTTGTATCGTCGCGGCCATTTTGTCGCCCGTTGGTGTACGGTTGATCTCGCGAATCACTGTGACCAGAGCAGGGCAAAGGACCTGGAAAAAAGGTTTGGCACCATTCTCCTGTTCCAATCAAACCACAGGCGCCGTCCCAGAGTGGCCCGGTCAAGTCCCCAGAACGTCCCAGACCATCCACACGGCGTTGGAGACGCGTCCTGTTTAATTTGCCCAGTCGCCGACACAACCCCCTTTGCAAGCATTGCAGCCATTTCACATTGCCTCGAATTTCAAATTGCTACAGACTAACATTTTTTGCTTCGAAAGGACAGCCAAAAATAATTCTACGAAGACGAGCGAAATACACATCATCGACACATGACATTTATGACGGTGTGAACAACACGGGCTGTTTTGCCTTATTGGCGGGGCTTCCACATCTGCACCCTCTGGCCTCGAGCTGGCCTTAGCTTGCTCACGGTTCGCGGTCCGGGCTGATTCACGGTTGCCGTCTATAGTCTAGAGCGCCTAGAACGCCTCTAGCTTTTTCACGCTCCGTTCACCCCCTTTTTGGGACAAGGACGGATTTTCCCTCGAGCAAGAGGTGGTGGGTTGTCTAATTGCCTATCAAACTCCATTCCCGCGTCCTAAATCCACAAAGCCGCCTGGACACGTTATTACCCGTCCCGACGCCTGGCTTAAGTTACCGGTCCTCCCACTCCGGCCAGGGAATCGCCGTCATGGCAAGCTCTCCGCCAGCCTCACCTGGGAATTTGCCCCAGAGACCCTTGAGCGCAATGGTGCGACCAGCGCCGAGGAGCAACAGCCGGATGAGCGTGGGGAGCAAGGCAGGAGGCGGCAGCAGAGCGTCGGATGAGGATGGGCGGACATCAGTCAAAGTTGGTGAGTTTCTGTCCTCGGAGTCCCAGTTGCTTGCGACCATTCGCAGCAGCGACTTGGCCAGCAAATTTTTTTTTTCTTTTGGGAAAGAATGATGCTAACAGCTTAAAGCCGTTCGCGTACGGCCACCGCTCAAACCGACCGACCCCGGCTTCGATCTGATCCCCCAAAGATTCCAGCGATCCATGGTGCAAGTCACGTCTAACACAAGCCTCGCAATCGACTCGCCGCAAGGACGAAAACTTTTTGTGTTTGACCGCGTTTTCGGTCCAGACATTGCCCAAGATGGGATTTGGGAATACGTATCGGATTGCGTTGGTGCCTTTTTGCAAGGCTATAACGTGTCGCTGCTCGCATACGGGCAGTCTGGTGCGGGAAAGTCGTACACGATGGGAACTTCTGGTCCGCTAGAACAAGCAGATGTTGAGTTGATGGGTAAGTTGCCCTGTCCATTTTCCTTTTCCATCATGCTTGAATACGTGACAGCTTCGTTGGTCCTTGGTAGTTCTGCGCCTTGGTCGGATCGAATTAAGCTAATTTCCCCAGGTGTAATACCTCGCGCGGCCACGGCACTCTTCGAGAAGCTGGACACGACGCGATCTGGAGCATCGACGAGCACCAAGTCAAACCGCAATTCTATGTCCCAACTTCGGTCGCCAGCCCGATACGCGGCACAAGGGGCCTCTCTTGGCGACCAGAATTGGTCTCTCAAGGCTACATACGTCGAAATCTACAACGAGCAGCTCCGCGACCTCCTGATTCCTGAACACGTCCCTACCGCTGAGCGGAGTAATGTCACGATCCGTGAAGATGTTAAGGGCAACATTCTCCTCACAGGCCTGCGACAGGTCGACATCAACTCGGTCGATGATCTGCTGAGAGCGCTGAACTTCGGGTCAACAATCCGCCAAACCGACGCCACGGCCATCAACGCAAAGTCATCACGGTCGCATGCCGTGTTCTCTCTAAACCTAGTCCAGCGGCGGAATAAACTGCAATCGGGACAGGGTGCAGAGAAGCGCTTCTCGGTGCCGCTCGAGGCCATGACGGGCACCGAGGCGTGGGTCACGACGGACAGCAAACTGCATTTTGTCGATTTAGCCGGCAGCGAACGGCTCAAGAACACGGGCGCCCAGGGCGAGCGGGCCAAGGAGGGAATTTCCATCAACGCCGGTCTTGCTGCGCTCGGAAAGGTCATTTCACAGCTGTCGTCGCGCCAGCCTGGCTCGCACGTTTCGTACAGAGACTCGCGACTCACACGGCTGCTCCAGGACTCGCTGGGCGGCAACGCCATTACTTACATGATTGCCTGCGTGACGCCGGCCGAATTCCATCTCAGCGAGACGTTGAACACGGTCCAATATGCCCAGCGGGCCCGCGCCATCCAAAGCAAGCCGCGCATCCAACAGGTGGAGGACGGTGACAAGCAGGCCCTCATCGATCGCCTCAAGGCCGAGGTGGCTTTCCTGCGCGAGCAAATCCGGAGTGCGGAGCGTGGCGGGGGCGATGTTGGCGGTCGGATCGGACGGTCGCTGGGAGCGGCAGGCGAGAGGTCCGAGCGGTCCAACGAGCGGGAGGTGGAGCTGCAGAACCAGCTGCTGGATTCGCAAGAAAATTACGAGGCACTGAGCAAGCGGCACGCAAAGCTGATTGCCGAGATGGCCAAGGCTCGGGACAATGAGCAGTCAGAAAACCAGCAGCAACTGGAAAACCTGGAAGAGTCCCTCGGGGACAGCGCCACGGAGCGGTTAAATCGTTCCAACTCGTTTGCGCAAGCCGTCGAACAGGTCGTTCTGGAGTACGAGAAGACGATTCAGTCGCTCGAGCAGTCTCTGTCCAGCACCCGCGGTACGCTGTCGAACACGGAGCAGTCGCTGTTGGAGAAGGAAACCAAGTGCGCGTACGTCGAGACCATCAACACGCAGCTGCAGGCGCGCCTCCAGAAGCTCATGGATCGCGAGGCGAGCACCGAAAACTACCTGCATGACCTCGAGAACAAGCTTGACGGCCACACGTCGGGCGAGGAGAAGAATGCGACCATTATTCTCGAGCTCCGCAAGGAGATTGCCCGCGTGCGGGAGAACGAGGCCGGCTGCGAGGACTACATTTCGACGCTCGAGGAGCGCTTGGCCGAAGCCGACCAGGATGCCGAGCTCATGCAGCGCGAGATTGATCGGCTTGAGCAGGTCATCGAGCGGCAACGGAGTTTGGGGAAGCTTGATTCTCTGCTCTACGAACTGGACCATATCCAGCAGGACAAGGTGCCCGAGGAGCCCGAACAGTTGAACGGCAACGGCATCGTTCAACGGCGGTCGGCCGATCTTCGGGCCCGCAGCCTTTCTCGCGTTAGCCGGCAGAGCCAGTCCCACGGACACCGAGACGTCATTCACGAGGAGGAGGAGGACGGCGCCTCGAGGAAGAGCATCGTCGGCGAGGTCGCAGACCAGACCGCCGCGCACAAGACAGAGCAAGAGTCCGATGCTCCTGCTGCCGATGCCGGCGCCGCTGGTGTCGCCGAAGACGTCGAGGCGGAGGCTGATTTCGGCAAGGCCGACATGCTTCAGCCGACACACAGCAGCGAGTATCCTCCGCAGAGCCCTGCGCAGTCCAAGTTTGTCCAGGACAAGCTCGAAACCATGACGCAGGAGCTCGTTGATCTTCGCGTAGAGCACGAAGCCACCCTAAACGAGTACGATTCCCTTCACGCCAAGTACGAGGACGCCCTTCGGGCTCTCGCCGAGATGCAGGACGTGGTTGACGAGTCGCGCCACCCGCACCGCCCCGTGCGCGACTCGGTGGTATCGGTCACATCGCCGACCGAGACACGCCCTGATTCTTTTTTATCAGACGGAAGGTCCAGCGATCTCAAGGATGGTGGACGGTATTCGTCGTCGCGTTCGCTGTCTTCGGAGTTGTCGTCAGCTATGGAATCCCCCGCTATTATCGACACCTTGGACGAGACGGCGAAACCGGCAACGTCGTCTTCTCAAGTTACCGTCACCGAGGACCAGTCAACTGTCGACCAGTCCACGACCGACGAGCAGATGGTTGCTGAGCTCGAGAAGCTCAAGCAGGTGGCAACCGAAAAGGAGGCAGCCGAGCGCGAACTTGCCGAGAAGTACGCGCAGCTTGAGGAGAAGCATTACGAAGCGCTGGACCTGGTGGAGGAGTTGAAGACCGAAGTATCCAAGGCCAAGGCCGCCGAGGCCTCTTCCCCCCGGCAGAATTCGCCTGTCATCCGCCGCAAGTCAAGCCAGAACGTCATGATTATCGACCGTGCCCACCGATCCTTCGCGTCGCTCCGGAACATCGCAGCAGAAAACTTTGAGGACAACCCCGACACGATGCAAAACTTTGAGCTCAACCTCAACGCCGCCATGCACGAGCTCCACGCCCGCTCAGAGCGCATCCAAGAACTGGAAGCTAACGTTGCCACCACAAAGAAGGAGATGGAGACCAAAATGACCATCATATCGGGTCTGCAGCGGGAGCGGTCGAGCTTGAAAGCGTCGCCGCGCGACATTTCGGTCGTTTCGACGCTCAGGGATCAACTGGAGCAGAACGAGAGGCAGCTCAAGGTGATGCGCGAAGCCCACGAGACGCGTGAAAAGGAGCTCACGGCCGAGCTCGAGAAGCTGAGGTTGTCGGTGGAAGCATCGTCGCCTGGCACGCAGCAGTCCGAGGCCGGTCGCGCCGACGGAGCCAAGGTGGCCGAGTTGGAGGCTGAACTTTCCGACTGGAAGGGCAAGCACAAGACGGCGCTCGATAATCTTCACAAGACCGAAGAGGAGATGAAGAAGGCCATAGGCGAGCTTGAGGGCGAGCTGGCCAAGGTTAGCGGCAGGCAGGCCGACACGCCAACATCCGACCGTGCCGTGGCGATCGGGGACGGCCGAAATAACGATATAATCAACACCCTGCGCACCGAGGTGGACGAGTACAAGGCTCTTGTCAATAGCAACTCGACCAAGATTTCCGAGCTTGAACGCGAACATGCCGCCGCAAAGGCTGCTGCCGACGAGGCTGCCAAGATGCGCGATCTGGTTGCGGCCGAGTCGAGCACGCAAAAGGAATTGATTGCAAGTCTGGAGCAGCAGCTGACTGCCCACGAGCAGGCAGCCAAGGCTCATTTCGACGGTTTGGAGCTTCTCAAAGTCAACCACGCCAAGGAGCTCCACGAGCTCAGGGTGGTCGAGCAACACGGCTACCAGGAGCAGGTCAAGGTCCTCATTGACGAGCATGCCGAGAACATACACGCGCTCGAGGCCGAGCTTGACGAGGCGCGCCAGGAGCTGCTCAAGGTAGCCACCCAGGTCGCTTTTGCCCTCGGGGTGTCGACCAGCGTGGAGAAGATTACCGAGCGCATTGACGATCTCGTGGCCGACGGGAGGTCGCTCGCCGAAGAGCAGAGGAAGCGGGCCGAGATTGAGCAAAGCGTTGTCGAGCTTTCGGGTATCAACGACACCATCATGCGTGATCTCGAGTCGGTCAAGGCGTCGCTCAGCGAGATGCTCAAGGCGGAGGCGGGGCTTCCCAGCCCGCAACCCCAGTCGCTTCCGGAGCAGTTAGCGGCCCTCAAGAAAAAGATGGGTGATCTGGAGACAAAGAGCAAGAAGAACTCGCGTCTCGTCGAGGAGCTCGAGGATCAGCTTCAGTCCAACTACGACCAGGCCCAAATCGCCAACAATCGCCTCTCGTCGCTGCAGACGGAACGTCACGTTCAGCTCGACGAGGCCAACACGGCACGGGCCAAGATGCAGGCCGAATTGGAGACGATCCGGGAGGAATATGCCGCTCTTCAGGTGAGTCTCGAACCAGACACGTTCTCGATCGCGTCCTGTCACGGATGGAAGGGACGGACGGGAGCTAACAGTACACAGGCCCGGTTGGACGACCCGAATCTCCCGGAACAAATGAAGCGCTCCGGCTCTGTCAACTCGCAGCTCCGGAAGAGCTCGTCGGTCGCGTCGCTCCCGTCGCCACCGCCGGCCATTCCCCTGCCGCCCCTTCCTGGATCGGCCCAGGGAGCCAGCTCGCCCACAAGCGCCGTCCCCGGCACTCCCACCGGCCGTCCTGGCAGCAAAGACAACATGGTCAGCCTCCACCAAATTCACGAGGACCAGGAAGCCCGCATCCAGACCATCCAGAAGCATCTACAGGCCGAGAAACAGCTTACGGCCACGCTGGAGGAGGCTCTGACCGAGCTCGAAGCCCAGACCAACAAGGCCAAGTCGGACTGCGATGCTTGGAGGAAGCGAGCCCACGACCTCGAGTCGGAAGTGAAGGAGCTCCAGACCCGCCCGCAGCAGCAACAAGACCAGCGTTGGAGCGTCCACGCCGTCGAGGAAGAGAGAAAGAAGCGCCAAGCCGCCGAGGCAGCTCGGGCCAATTTGGAGGAACGGATGCAAGCTATTACGAAGAAGTCGTCGCGGAAGAAGGGATCTCTAAACTGCTTCTAGTGTTGGTAGGTGGAGAACAGATGGACACTGAAGAAGCCGCAGGAGCGAGGGGCTACATGGAGCAGAGGAGAAGGAAGAAGAGTAGACGAGCTGGGAAGGCGAAGAACATGGGCTTTTCTTGGCTGGCGAATACGGACCATCCTTGTCGTTTTTATTCCCTTTACAGATTTCATTTGTCGGGGGTTTAACTGTTGAGGCTCTTAACCCTTGGATCTCTACCTATGGACCGAACTCTTTTTCCCCCTTCATGGTTGCCATGTTGCCGTATGTTCGTTGTGGCCCGACGAAATGGTTGATGGCATGGCAAGCAAAAGAGATTTTCTTTCCATTTTTTTCTTGTTGACTTATTTTCACCGATACCTCTTGCGTACCGAACTCTCCGCCCTGCTTGCCGCATACATTTACCTACTAGTATTGCTAGTTGCTTCATGGACATAATTGCTGCCGGTTGTTACTTTGATGGGAGCCGTCGTGGATTGGATGGTAGATGGACGAGTTGGAGATGCAGTAGGCAGAGACGAGTCATGAATATACATTGTGTTGTTCAAGAATTTAACCAAATGCTATGTCCGTCACATCTTACATCATGGATGCTTTCATCTCAAGGCATATCAATGGAAGATCTTGATGCGTGTATTTGTGCAAGTGGTGGCCTTGTAGCGATAATGTCTAGCCCGATGTACAATATGACCTATTGTCCGGTTCCAAGCAGTTACGGCTCAAAGCTATCAAACTACAGCTCATGACCTCGCTTGTCGCCTCGGTGCTGCTTCTGGTACATGAACCGTCGCTTCAGCTACTTCGGTGTCTTCCTCGGCCTCTCCCTGCCCCTCATCACTGCTTGACCCCGACAGCTCCGAAGGCAAGTGCGGCGGGAACCACCCATACTGATCAAGATCCACAATCAACTCCCCCAACGGACCCGTCGATACTTCAACTCCCTCCCCTCGGAGCGCTTCCGCCTGATTCCTGGCTCCGGAAGGCTGGGATCTGGCCTACATCAGCGTTGTGCATCGCAGTCTGGACGGCGGGTGAGCGGACAAACCTCGGTGATATCATGCCTTTGGCATTGATGACTCGCTGCCATGGCACGTTGTTGTGATTGAACCGAAGCGTTGGATTCGATGGAAGGTGCTTTAGACAGACGCCTACCTGGCGGGGTCGTTGCGCTGTAGAAATGTGTTAGATATGGAGTGGGAATAGCCGGGCACAGAGCTCATTCACGCACGGAATCCGACGAGGTACGCAATGTGGCCGTAACTGGTGACTTTTCCGCGCGGAATTTCTTGAATTGCCAAGTAAACGAAATGGAAAAACGCGTCTGCTTCGTCGGATCGTGGCATATTCACGTTCCCGATATCCAAAAGAAGGGTCGTGGCTTGCTCTACGTAAGGAATAGTAAATTGGGTTAGAGGCAGAAGTTCGTAGTGATTGTGCGGCTTTGTCACGATGCCTAGTTGAAACCCCAAATTATTCCAAGAACCTCGGGGACTTGACTAGTTCGGGTCAGATTTGATATATAATAGATACCCTAGGAAAGATGCAAGTTCAAATCGATCCAAGCAACTACAGTGTGGAATGTGAGAATTTGACAAGACTGAGAGGTGGAAGATGAGGTCACTCTGGCTCTGCGTTCTCGCAGTCGGCCAAGCGTGAACGGAGAGCGGAGGGCGAAGGACTCGGTTTTAGGGTTAGGGTCTGATCAAGTCTCGCACTCTGGATGTCGCCAAACCATCGCGGCTCGTCTTCGACCTACGACACAACAGCAGAGAATTCCCCGGTGAGATTTGAGCACTACAACTAAGCACTATATTTCAAGGCTGTCTGAGAATCCTAGTATCCAATCTCACTTCTACGGTCTGTACCCTTTAGTTCCATCCTCTTGCTCTCATGGCGGCAGGGAAATCACCTGCAAACCTTCCCTTTCCTTTTAAGTCCTCTGCTCTGACGTTAAGCATACATGTGGTCATAACCACAGGGCCCCGAGTAATTCCTGTCATACCATGGAGCTTCTAGATTTGCAAGAGACCGCTTAAAATTTCGAATCATCCGGAAATTTCATCAGTTTTCTCCTTGTTGCAAAGTGGGAAGGCACCCTCCCGCCTGGGGAACCCGCCCTTCATATTTCCAGCTATCCTGAACTCTCTGGGCCTCCAGCTCAACAGCGTATCCCCCTTTCTAATAACACTGCACTTTCCGCTACACTCAAGACCCAACTAGCGTCAACGAATCCAAAAGCCGCCGAACATGAACCCAAGTACAAGACAAAGAAGAGCTAAAGCCCCCGTCCTCGTCCCCAGCGATGGCCCCTCGGAGGCAATATCCTCAAGATCGTCAATAATTCCGGCGCTACTCGCCCACTGGAACATCTCGGTCTGGCACGCCACTGGTTCCGCCGAGTTTGTAATACTGGCTGGACATGCATCCATCAAGCTCCCCAGCGCTTTGACAGCCTCGTCGCTCCCAACCCAATCCCACAAGCTAGAAACATAACCCACGACCTCGTCGCCGAGGTCCGTCGACATAGCTTCGATCCAGCCACAGTCGTTGGAAGTTGGACTCACAGTCGCCGAGTGATCTTTGTAGTAGTCCACTGATGCATTGGAAAGCTCCTTGGGAGGCATGGGTACCTTTTCGACCATATCTTTGAGGGCGGAGGTGCAGCGCGGACTGAGACTATCGCTCGTAGAGCCGAAGCCGTCGCCCGTTCGCGAAGCAGTTCCCGTACCGATAAAGTCGTCTGTTGTGGCTTCGCTGGCTGGAAGATCCCCGCTGCTCATTTTATTTGAATCGAAACTTCAGATAGGATATACGAGTGGAAGATTTTGGTTACCTGAGGGTTATCTGGCTACTCGGCGTAAACGTGCCACCGCCGAGTCCCGCGGTGGGAGGACCATCAGTCTGGATATCGGAAAGAGTCGAGTCTTGACGTGGCCGAAGAAAATTCGTGGCCACCACCGTTCCGGCGAGGATAGCCATGAAAACAGGATTGAGAATCATTTTGCCTGGACGTCCGTGGTGTTCCGTGGGAATTGAAAATGCTAAAGATCTCGATATCTACAAGGTTGGATTCGGCGGAGTTTGTCTCCTTAGGGAGACAAAAAGCCACAAGAGGAATAAGTCTGAACTAAATACCTCTGTGCTGGAGGTCAAGGACTGATTTTTTTTTCGCAAAGTCATCAAGTAGTATACCCAACCGAGCAGCACGACCTGGGCCGCCAGCTTAGGCTATCAAAAACCCCCTGCACAACCAACAACACATAGCAACAACTCTTGAATGACCAACACTTCTTGTACGGCTAACTGCATTTGTATGACCAACAACACTTGTACGACCAACAGCACTTGTTCATTCAACCTCTGGGCCGCATCTATTATCCCGGGAAGGATTCAACCTTGAGGCCGTCGACTTGCCCGCCGGTCATCACAAGATGGTTAAATCTGCTCCTGACGTGATGTTGGATCCTAATTATACATTTGACGGACTTGTTGGATAGAAATGTAAGGCTTCCCGAGCTTTGGCCGAGTATTCTGGAGGAAACTTGCAAGCAAGAACTGTTGGAAGTTTGTCCACTGATCAACCTAACACCGAGGATGCTAGTGGAATTGGAATTGTAGGGTTAGGGTTATGAGACAATGAACGCGCTTGCAGTTGGTGGAGGCAGCAAGGAAAGGGAGCCAGAAGCCGAGGAGAGAAAAAGTATTGACTGAAATGGACGCAAAGAAGGGGAAAAAGGGAGAAGTTGGGAAGGAAACAACTGATAGAACGAGAACGACAGAGTGGGCACGAGGGAGCGGGAGGCAGGCGAATCCTTTGGGTCTCAATATTGTACTGAGATCTACTGGATTGGTGCACTGTGCTCTGCTGAATTTCAGCAACGGAACCACACAGCACGACTACCTCGCAAACTCTAGTCGGTGCTGAGGAAATGGCAACTAACTCGTCGTCGGGCGAGGATTCTACTCTTCGTCCTCTGATTCTTGACATTTTACGAACACGATACTGCATTCCCAATTCAATCTTTGTCCTGGAGGGTGTCGAGGAGCTGTCGCCGACGCGGAGCGGCCGTTGGCGAGCAATTCGGCTTATGCTTGGGGATGGCGAACTTTGCATCCAAGCACTGCTGGGAGCGGACCTACACCGAGCTTTCGATTGCACACCGATGTCTATTGGCAGCTATGTCCAGTTGCATGCCTTCAGCCTTGTATCAAAGGAGATATCGCAGGATGCGCAGAAGGGCAGCCAACGGCTTGTTTTCCTGAAAGTGGAGGACCTTTCTGCTGTCGGCTGGTGTGGGGATTACGTTGTAGCACGAGGGATGAGGCGATCAACCTCTTCGCACGATCAGGAAGCCACGGAAACGGAGCGTGTTCTTGGCGATCAAAAGACACCAATTGGAGTGCAAGTGATAGTGGAGGATATGATCTCCGAAGATTTTTTCGTTTATGAGAGCGACGACTCCGACGACGGTTTCGAGGCACTCTCGGCTCCCAAGAAACAACCCTCCGCACAAGATGCGCCGGATCCGGTGCCAGCTCCGGCAGCTCCGGCAGCTCCGGCCGGCCCAATGCCAGCCCCTGTCGCCCCCGCTGCGCTTCCTCGGGATTGGAAGAACCCAAACATGCCCCTAAAGCTTACAAACTTGGCGGCGATACCAAATCTCCCCTACAAGCAAAACTGGTCTGTCAATGTTCTCGCTATTGTGGCATCCATATCCGACGTGGAAGCATCGACTTTGCCTCCTTACCGCCAACGACAAGTTCGCCT
>Ga0247774_1000739_pt1 | contig 16373 bp, 9 predicted proteins | sample UWRJL001104B6_FD_179933 | JGI IMG/M metagenome (GOLD analysis project Ga0247774, IMG submission 179933) | Plant litter microbial communities from Arlington Agricultural Research Station in Wisconsin, United States - UWRJ-L001-104B-6 | ecosystem: Environmental > Terrestrial > Plant litter >... | reverse complement strand
GCACGCCTCGTATACTTCCTCTTGGGCTTGGGTAGCACGGGAGCCCCGGTCGAATCCATCGCCCCGACCACAGCAGCTGTCTCCTGTGTAGGTGTAGACGCCTCGTCTGCTGTTACCTTAGCACGTTTGATGTACTTCCGCTTTGGAGGGGTGGATTGCACAGTGTCGCCTTCAATAAATTTAGGCTTTTTCGTGTATTTCCTCTTGAAATTTTCGGGAATTGGCGTCCCATCGCTCGCATCGACGCCCTTCGGCGTTAAAAATTTCTTGCGCGAGGCGTATGTTATATTTGGCTTGCGTGAGCCATAAGTCTGGCTTGCTGGCGTGGTGGTGGCCGCGGTCGTTCCCAATGGCATGGTAAATGGGGCATGGCTCGCACCCAAAGTGGTGTCGGTTTCGTCCCTCACTGTTGAGACCTCTGCCGTCGTGTCCAATAGGGGGGTAGAAAGATTATTATTCGCAGGCTGCTTGATAGTCTTTGGCTCAGTGATGCCGGCGCCGCAGTCTCCCATGGAAAATCCGGCCGTTGTTTGAGAGGAAACGACGGTCGGCTCTTGATTTATCGACGCTGGTGTGGCCATCTCATCCACCTCGCTGACGCCGAGATTTACCTGTAACTACTTAGCAATCTCACCTCAAGGAAACGCGGTACTGTCCGTGTCCCTAGAAGTGGCCGAGGTTGTCGCCGCCTTGATATTGACAAGCTGTAACGAAAGCAAAGGCCGGACAAAAGGAATCAGGAAGGGTTTTCGGATTCACTCACGATTTTGCGATCAACGCCGGTGAATAATTCTTTGTCTCGGCTATGGAGTTCAAAATGAATAAAAGAGGCAAGAGTGATATAGGTAGGCTTGGCCTTATCGAGTTTCTTAACACGAGTGAAGAGCGGTCGGTCGGGTTGTCCCCGATCATAAGGTTCGGGGCGAGTGGAGACTGGATAGAAACTGAAGGTTCCTTCCTTCGAACCGGCAGCTAAAGATCGCAATTGTTCCCTTTCACTCTGGAGAGCCCAGCCCGCTGCCAAATATCGCCTTGGCATATCTTCGGGTGAACTCTTGGCGAGGATGGAGTCGTTTGTCCGAGAGACAATAGACAGTAACCAAGACGCATCAGTGTGAAAGAGCAGAAGTATGTAAACAACCCCGCAGTAGTGCAAGAGGAGATGAGCCTCCTAGTAAGCCACATTACCCGGGTACTTATGCACCCGGTTGGTGGTCGAAAAAACGATCAAGTTCTTGGGAAATCTGACTATCTCAGGATCGAAAAGGGGGAGGCAGTTATGGTGAAGCAGAACACAGACTTCTTTCCATTCCTGGAATCGGGCCCTAACTAGGGTAGCTTCGTAGGTCTTGTTCCACTTCATAATTTCTTTGTAAGGATGAGCGTTTGGTTCTGGAGTTTATTGGCTGGTATAGAATCATCTTCCATATAGGTTTCAGAAGGCAAGGCTGTGGCTAGGACTCCACCCAGGTTAAAATGAGAAGGGATCGTTCCCAAATGCACCTAAAACTCAAGTCACACGGATCAAATATGTTAAGCAATCGAGCTCTTGGGGTCTATGTCCCACGTACTACTCCCTAGCTATGGACGTTGGCCTTGAGCCCACTATTTCCTAGTTTAAGGACCAAAGAACTCGGGCGGAAATCATCCGTCGACGTTCTCTCCAATTAATTACCATCCTGATTTATTTCTGGCCCCTTCTTGGCGCTGAATTATTAGCTCTCTTCTCGGAACTTTCTTTGAAGTCGAGACGATAATCGCAAGGGCGGTAGCGGAAGGCCGCCAGGCAACTCAGACCGTCCTAGTACTAACATCCTCTGAAAATCTCCAGAGAAAGAGGCGCCCGATCTACAAGATTCTAATAGACATCCCTATCACTCGTCTCAGCATCTATGTTCTCCTCAGCCCAGCTCAGCGCCATCCAATCCACCTTTCCATCATCCCTCGAATTTCTGGGGGGCGTCCCAATCTCGCTCGGGTGTGTCCCCAAAAAGAGCTGCATACGCTCCATCAGACGCTCTAGCCCGGCCACGTGCCCCTCGAGATGCGCAACCCCGTGGCGGTTCGCGCTCCGAAAGCTCCTGATCACCCTGGACACCTCGTTTAGGCACCTGGCGTCGTTGTGGCTGACGACCCTCTCGTTGGCGAGGATGTCGGTGGCGAAGGCCTCAGCGAGCTCCTCGTGCTCGACGGCGACGAAGGGACGCAGCCGGTTGATAATGAAGAGGGCGTTTCTGCTCTCGGCCACGATCTCGCGGGCGGCGTGGGTCTTGTTAACGCCGTTATAAAACGAGAGAAGTTTGTAGTTCAGGCTGTAGTTCAACATGACGAGGATGGCGCGGTTGACGTTGTTGATGGCGGCATGGGTTTTGTCGTAGCGAGCGAGGATGGGCTCTGCCTTCTTGAGCTATCATTCAGAAAGAGTGGACGAGAGATGTTAGAAATGCCGGGTCTAAATGTGGAGGAGAGAGGAAAGGAGGTTGGGATAGTATGCAGCTTACGGCGAGGCATGACTCCGAGTACCCATCGCACTCGCCCAAGTCGGGCTCGGACATCTTGACAAGTTTGGCGATGCGCGACAAAAAGGAAGGCATTTTGGGGATTTCCAGAGGTGCGCCAAAGGTACCGAGTTATTTGTCATGACGCAACCGTGATTATTGTCAGAACTCAACACAAGCGGCAAAGTATCGGTTCGTTGAAGTGAGGGAGAGAACGCTTTAGCGCAATTGCTGTGAATGCTTACAACCCTCCCAGCTTCGCGCTTGCCTTTTGCTTTAGGGCACGAGGCACACCTTGGGGTCAATACCGGAGTTAAGTTACGTACATTGAGTTGAAGGAGCCTTCGTCTTCAAAGAAAGGAAAGTAGTCTGTATGATTTTAAAGACAAGGAACTTGTCTTCTATGATCACTAAGAGATACTCGGCTTTCCCTACTCGCATCCTCAGTTCTCCCTGTTCCCGCGATAATCATGAGACCCTTCACTGCTGCTACGGCTGAAATTTGTAGTGCGGCTTGTACTGCCTCCTGTCGTAGATCCGCTGCCCTCTGTCGTAGATCCGCTGCCCTGGCCATGCCCTTCCGAAGTCGAGCATGCACTATCACCAGCCTCGATATCTGCGTGGGTCGCTGCTCCTTCTCCCCTCCTCTTTATGCTTCTAATCCAGAGAAGGAGTGGCGACCCTAAGGCTAAGAGAGCCGTGGTCATGGAGATGGCGAATATCCAGTGTGTCTCCAACATTCTCGACCCTGGGCAATCGCTGGTATGGGTTTGCTGCACGAGACGGACTGTAGAGGTGGCGGTAAGCAAGGAGGAGACCAAATACGATAACGAAAGAGGTTTTGTTGGAGCAATGTCTTCGACTGCAGTTCGCGTTTGGTCAATGCAGATGGCTGCGTGAGAGGACTTCTTGTATGTTTTTAGTTGACAGTCGAAGATGGTGTCCCGGAGATACATCTCTGGGGAAGGTTTATATCTGGACTATATTGAGCTATAAGGCATCCAAGTCAGACGGAGACGTGATTCAGAAGATGGAATTCAATGATATCTAGGAGACTTGGAACCAAACCATCTAAGCATTCAAGAATCTTCTCGATGGCTCTCACTATTCAGTATTGGCTATTCAATGAAATGAACCGATTACTCTTTCAATAGCTTGAATCAAGATTTCATGAATGCATTTCAAGCGATACGTAAGTCTTGAGTATTACCTCTGGTACAGAATACAACTGTCTATTTCCCGTTGCGGAATACTGATACCACTCGCCGTCTTCATATTCCTCACGTACTAGATGTAAGTTAGCATAAGCCTGCCTTCCACATCAGTAGGCATGTCCCGATGACTCGTGGCAGGTTCTATAATACTCCCCTCGTCCACAGACTTCCTCCTCCGATCCTGTCGGGTGAGTGGCTCATGTCCGTGCCCTTTCCTCGTCGACCAGCCCGTACCCTCCCAATTCGCCTCCACATCTCTATGATGATAGGGCCTCGAAGAGGCTCTCTCGCTACTCATATGTTTGTAGCTCCTGTGATTGCGAGATTTCTTCCTAAACATGTTGCAGACGCAAATCGAAACGGCGACGAGAATCAATATGGTGAGAATGACGACCAAAACGACCAGTCCGGGGGTCATGGGCTCGGATGGGTCGCGATGGGACATTGCGAACTGGGGACGGTGGGGGGCTATCCAGATGAAGGTTGAAACGTAGAAGCTGAATGGAATAGAGCTTACCTGTGGAAAAAGGCTGTATATCTTCCAGTCTTATGCGTGGCTTCGCTATTTGGGATTGATGATGGTGGGTAATCCGTAGAATGGCAACTTCGGGTCTATCTCTTGAGATTTGATAATTGATATTGGCGGGATGCGTGCGCTTTTAAGATAGTGATGCCTGGCTTAATGACAATGCATGCTTGTTTTGGGTCTCCGTGCCATCACCTATGTTGAACGGATCTATGTTTCCGCCGGACCTTGTTTTTTAGGTGGGCTGTGAGAGGACAAACAGTTGGATTTTGTAGTTCTTGGAAACAATTGACAAAGATCTTATTCCCGGCTGGGTATTCTCTATTCACCGAACTCTAGCTGCAAACGCCTCAACACCCAGATGCTTTTGGTCCTTGATCGAAATAGTCGTCAAACAAATCATTATTTTCTGTAATTGGTAAGCCCTTCAGGCACTTCCATTAGCTGGTTATGCAATAACTCAGCAATCACAGCATCAACATCACGCCCATAACCACCGCCGCAGCAGCAAACAGGGCATTTCCTTGCCCATTACCCGCCCGCGCCCCGTTTTCATCATCCTTCTTATCCTCGCCCGCCTTATCATCGTCAGCCTTGTCGCCATCATTGTCACCGCCATCCTTGGTCTCGTCCTCCCCGTCCCCGTCCGTGCCCTGAGCAGGTTTTCTCGTGGCCGCTGGCGCATTGGTAGTCATAGAGGAACTCACAGTCTCGCCTCCCCCGCTGGACGTCGGCGCCGGCGCATCGCCCGTCGCGGTAACGGTCACGGCGATCATCTGTGCGCCGACGCCCGTGATGGTGCCCACGTCCGAGACGGTGTTGCCATCGTGTATAATGGTTTCGGTGCAGGTCGCGATGTCGGCGTCGATGGCGCACGAGGCCTCAATGGTGCTTAGGCAGTGTAAGTAAAATATGAATAAAAGTATACACGGTGAGTGACCGTGAATGACATTGAGGAAAAAAACCTACAGGGTCCCGCCGACGTAGTGTACCTCGTTGGTCGCCGACCCCGCTACGACGGTCGGCTGGTGCGCCGCCTCGATTCCGCACACGTCGTCGGGGGTGCCCGAGGCGCAGGCGAGGATATAGGTCTTGGCCTTGTCGTCGCCGCCGATTTGCGAGCCGACAAGGGGCTGGGGGTCGAAGCCCGGGAGGAAGACGGAGACGACGTCTTCGGCGACTGCGGAGGCGGCGAGGGCGGCAAAGAGGAACAGTTGGCGGGTCATTGTGGTTGAGTGAAGTTGTATTAACGTTTGTATGAGTATTTCAGTGCTATTAAAGATCGGGAGATTAAAATATACTTTAGAAGCAAAATAAGAGAGGAGGAACAGAAGTTGGCTTCAAGAGCGTCGTCAAGGAAACGATGGGTTCCGGGGTTCAGGATACTCTTATAATTTGCGGAGCTAGACCGTGCCCATGATCCAGCATCAGATAACGCCCCCATGATCGGAAATTTAAACCTGTCATCTCATCCCGTCAAAGACTGACATCAGTTCACATCACGGAACCCTTCTCCCGAACCTCCCCTTTCTGTGACCAGTAACGAGACAGGACTTCCCTCATGTTTCTCTCATCCAGCAACAAAATCTCACGATAGACGGGAAGATCCTAATTGTATGCAGGAACTGCCAAAGTGGAACGGCAAGGCTCACGTTTCGAACAGGGCAGAAAACAGAGTGATACAGCGGGTCACCTCCCTATTGGCTAGGCCGCCGCCAAGGACGAAACGGAGGGCGACGGCAATTGGTTAAGTGTTTCGGCGTGTTTCTTCGGCGTTTCCAAGATGGGGAATAGGTAAAGGTTGGTGGCACCTCCCGAGAAGCCGCTTGGCTGGGGAAATTGCGACTAGACCAGATGTGCCGGCGGTCGAACCGCGATGCAACGTGCCGACGGGTAAGGGGGAAAGATACTACTGCAATGGCGACTTCTATCCTTTAATTGTAGTCTTTTTGAGGTTGAATTGAAGTCGCTCTCGGAGTTTAAAAAGGTTGGAAGGTTTTGGGGTTTCCCGCTTTGGAAAATGACTGCCAAGAATAGCTGCCGAGCGCCAAGCTTAGTAGGTTGGCCCTGAAAAGTGCAGGACCGGCTGCCGCCAAGGCCCCCAACTTTTGCCGCAACACTGGAAATGGACCTCGAGGCGGCAGGGCAGCAACTGTTAAGTGTCACAACTAGCCTTGCATCTCGTCGGGAGCAAATGCGCCCCATATGACAGAATCAAATCGCCAACATGTCTAGTCCCATTTTTTGCGCTTCCCCCGGTGACGAGCGGTAAACGGCGGCCCTCTTTCCCCATGGCGAAAGCTCTAGCACGGTGCACTAGCACATGGGGAGCCGCAGCAGCATTCGCGAGAGCGGAGGTCCCAAGCTTCAGGCGGGCGCTGTGCGGGCAGGACCAACAGGGAGTCGAGGAAAGCACTTGCCAAGTCGTGCCTGCCTCCTGCCGACCTTGGCATTTCGTCAACGTTCGGTCTTGGCGACAGTAGGACCGAACAGCAACAAATGGATGCATCGTGGGTCATGCACCTGCCCCCTTGCGACGTATTGTCGCGCGGGCTTTGCTGCTTTTTTTTCTCTTACTCTTTTCTCTCGCCTCAAAAATGAGTTTTCCTCGAGCTTTGATGTCGTCGCCTTCCATCCGCTTTGAACCCAACACCATCGCCACTAACGAACGGCTGAGTTTTCTTCGGAAACATTGCGCGGGATTGAGATTGACGGTTGCTGCAGAGCGGGCTCCTGTCACGACGGTGAGGACTTGGCGGTCACGAGCGAAACTTCGACGATCCTAGAAGATAGCAGCGACGGAACGAGCACGTGATATTCCAAGGATCTATGCAAAACCAGGCCAGGTAGATCTTCTAAAGGAGGATGGAGAGGATATGGACCTTTGTGCAGGTAGCAACATGGTTGTTGGCGGTGCCGACGGTGTGCGAAGAGGCTGAAATATATGTGCCGGGCTGGGATTCAAAGTCGTGGTCGTATATACAGGGGAGCGTCATATCAACTGTATGTCAGCAGTTGCTGCCGCTTCTATTCCCTCTCCTTTGCCTTCTTGACATTGAGAATTGGTGGATTGGTGGAAGAGCTCCCTAACACTAGCAAAGGACGAAAACGGTCCTGTATACACAGTCTTTTGCGGCCACCCTGCAGAATGTAACATAGCGGGCGAGGTCCCCTTTATCTTTACCGAAAACTCCGACACGTTGATCTTCCACGGAACCATTATCTCGACCTAGTATGGAAACCCTATTCCCATTGCAGCACATGGCTTAGAATACTGACTGGAGGTTGTTAGTATTGCGAACCTCGAATGCGAACTCAAAGACAAGACGGAGGCCACATGCTCCGGATTCACAAGCTGCAAATCGGGCTACACAGCAGGCGCGTGTTTGGGCCCCGACGAGACAACCTGGACTTCCACGTTCAGCGATGAGGTGCACTGGGCGACTGTGTCACTGACAGACAAGGTGCCTGCGACCTCGGCGCTGGACCTCACGGCCACGGCGGCGGATACGCTCGTGACGCCTGTGAGTACTAATGATATGATTGACGACTTTCCGAGCGATTCGATATTTCCGCATGAGGCGGACTCGAGTGCTGCTTTTAGGTACAGCTCAATATTGAGATGGTGGGGAGTGGCGGCGATTGTTTCCTTAATTGCTGAAAATGTGTCGTGATCCTGGTGCCTGACATCATGAAGATGCACGTTGGGATCGATGCAATTTTATGGCTGGCGCTTTACATACCTAATCGGTGTTGGGTAGGTTGAAATTGGGCTTGACGCAGAAATATGTGTAACGAAAGATGACCCGCCGTTTAGAGGTTAAGCTTAAATACAGGTTAGATACTCGAATAATTGAGCTGGGTCAGCAAGCTTTCGGGTTATTCTCATTGTTTGCTCGTCTGAGAACCGGAGCTGAGCAAGCTCGGGGCTACCACCAGCTGGCCATCTTTCGAAGCTTCTAAACTACAGTAATTGGACAAGGTCGAGAGACGCATTGCTGGTGTGCGCCCGACCTTGCCCGCCATTGAATGGTCACTTAGCCTACCAAGTTTCGCGAAGGAGTCTAGAATTAAGGTCCCTCTTCTAGAGCCGATCGGGCCAGAATCTGCAGCTCGAGGGAGTGGTTACTATGCTATTCTAGAACCGTGCCTTCGTCGTCGACCGACTTTCCGGCCATACGGCGCGACGGCACCGGCCACGACATGACCTTGGAGGGAGATGGCGCAGATAGGAGACAGGTCGTTCGCTGGGCGGGCGGTACGTATCCTTTGTTTCAACGTTTCACGTTTCAAGCCCAGAGCCAGCCAATCAGGCATGCTGCAGGGAGAAGGGGAACGTAGGCAGGGTTGGGCATAGCGGACAAGGGGGAAACAATTCTCTCCACAATGCATCTAGCACAGGAGATCGCGATCGACAAATCACGTACAATCCTCTTGGGTCCAATGCTTTTTTTTTTTTTGGAGCTGAGCTGCATGATTAACTTCTCGCGGTCCGGCTCAAGGCCCATTTCCCAAATTTCTTTTCCGCAGAGTCTCTGGCGCCCTCTCGCTGCGAATGCTTCGCCGTAGAGGCAAGTAGGCGAACCTAAATTTGAAGTGCCCAAGGGAGCTGCAGTCAGCTTGACAGGAAATTACCCATGCTCCGCCGCCATTGATGAGAATGGCACAGAGTCAACCTCTTTGATCTCGCGACGCTCTTCGCAAGAAAGGCAGTCTTGACCCTTTCTGGGTCAATCTCATGTTTTTTTCCCGTCTGTCGTCTCCGAGCTATCAAATGCTCCGTCTTTTCGGAGATGGTAACCCAGCGGTAGAAACATTCGAAGACAACTCTTTGAGGAGAAACACGTGGAGGTACCCACTACCTATCAAGTTCGCAGCCGTCACTGAGATTTGGGCACACTTCAGTGGGGCCGTTGTACACAATACGCCTGCCGATGTTTCGCTGTGCGGCATGGGGGCGATCGCCACGCCGACGTTCCCCTTTTCTGCAGCGCTCTCCAGCCCAATCAAAGGCCTGGGCCGCAAGCACGGTCAGGCACCATGCGCCGAGCTGTGGAGATATCATTGACGCTAGGCGCAAGCCACCCGTCCGCCGTCATACCCCTAAAATTGCAGCTGTAGCTTCACCTGCTTGCTTGCCCCATGTAAATAGCATTGGACTCCTCCTTCTCTCGCCCTTTTTTTTTTTTTTAGCTTCTTTAGAAGAAGATCTTGCTTAGCCTAGCTTTGCATAACGCTTTGCGGTCCTTTTCAGCGTCTTTCGCATAGTCTCTCGCTTTTATCCACACAAAGACGTGCTGGAGTCACAGTCGTTTCTCTTCTTCTCCCAAGCGCAGGATATTGCTGCATTCTTTTTGGTTTCCTTGCTTTTCCGATGACATACACGAATAGATTACCAGCCGCCTCCTTCCATCGAAAAGCTATCCCAAAACCGGGTTCAGGGCCCATAAAACTGACATCGCGTCAAGCCAATCTTCCAGTCATTCATTTAGCACAAGAGGTGGCGCTGCAGCCCATTCCATTCATTAACGGGACTTTGCACCACTGAAGACGCTTTCCTTTTGATACAAATTTTATACCTTTCATTCTAAAGCCATTTTTTAAAGCATCAGATTACTCCGTGCCTTTTATACAAGCATTCAAGCTGTATTTGCTTGAGCCCGGGAGCGGCTCTTGGAAGTTGGAGGTCCTCGCAGACGGATATTGCTGAACTACTGCCGGCGCGACGGATCGGAGAAACGAGGGCGGCGGGGGTAAAGTGCAGACCTCACTCAATTTCCCCGGCTCCTTGCGTCCGGTTATTTTGCGCCTTACTATTTAAAAGGAAGCCGACGACATGCAGTTCTCAAAATCGGCCAAACCCGTAGATGGCGGGTCAGGATTTGGATCGACAGTTGCATTGGTAGCTCCCATGATGGCCGCGATTAGTTCACCGAGTGAGCTGGTGATTAGCGATCATGGTGAGTAGCGATATCCTTTTTTTTACTACTCTGTTGAAGGAAACACTAACAGGTCAACAGCCAACGTACGGGGTGTGGCGAGCAACATCGCCTTCAACATGATGTCTTACTACAAGGCCAACTCATCAGACCCGGCCGGCGTAAGTCCAAACCTCCATCTATAGGGAACTTGCGAGGCCTAATACAATGAATAGGTCCTCATCGGAGATCTCCCAGAGCCATACTACTGGTGGGAAGCTGGTGCCATGTGGGGAGCTATGATAGACTACTTCCATTACACAGGCGACCCGAGTTACAACGACGTCATTATCGAGGCATTGACCGCCAAAGTCAACACGGGCGAGCATTTTGACTTCATGCCACAGGAGCACGGGGCCGAGGAAGGCAACGACGATCTCGGGTTTTGGGGTTATGCGGTGCTCGCTGCGGCGGAGCGGAACTTCCCGCAGCCTGTCGACGGCGTCCCGTCATGGCTTGACCTGGGGAAGAACATCTTTAACTCGCTCGAATCGCGCTGGAACGACACGCACTGCGGGGGTGGGCTGCTGTGGCAGATTTTCGAGTCGAATCCGAACGGCATGAACTACAAGAACAGCGTCAGCAACGGCGGCTTCTTCCAGCTGGCGGCACGACTGCATCGGGCCACGGACGGCAAGGACCCCAAATACCTCGATTGGGCGGAGCGCATATGGGACTGGTCCGAAGGTGTCGGCTTCATCGACCGCGGCTTCAACGTCTACGACGGCGCCGACGCTCGTAATAACTGCACCGAGACCAACTTCCTCAGCTTCACGTACTCGACGGGCATCTACCTCTACGGCGCCGCCGTGCTGGCCGACCAGACGGGCGACCAGAAGTGGACCGACCGCGCCGCCGGCATTCTGCACGGCGCGCGCAGCTTCTTCTGGAACGAGGATGGGGGCACCAAGGGAGTCATGTTCGAGCCCGCATGCGAAACGGTGGACCGCTGCAATGCAGACATGAAGTCGTTCAAGGGCTACCTCGCGCGATTTATGTGGCAGTCGACGTACATGGTTCCGTCGCTCCGGGACGTGGTGGACGGGCTGCTGGAGCCGTCGGCCAAGGCGGCGGCGCAGACGTGCACGGGGGGCAAGACGGGTGATATTTGCGGGCAAAAGTGGTACACGGGCAAGCACGACGGGTCAGTTGGCTTGGGCCAGCAGATGTGCGCGCTGGAGACGGTGCAGGGCTTGTTGATTGACGATACCGAGAAGCCATTCAAAGGGGATGAGATCAAGCATGTGAAGGAGCGGACTTGGCTGAATCCTCACAACTCTAAGAGGGGAGATGAGGATAAGGAGGACGCGGCGAGCATGTGGAGGGTGGATTGGCGGGTGGTGGCTTTTGGACTGGTAGCGTACGCTTTCTTTGGCTATGCATGATCGATATTGGAGCGAGACGATCTCCCTAGAAAGGACGACGTCGGAGAGAAGGAGCGAGCACAATACGCATAGAGAGCATACGTATACACTAGTATTGATATTGTATCATAGATGACAGCTGGCTAGCTGTTTTAACGATTTGGGTAGAGGTGAGACGGCGGCGTTTGGTGGCTTGGATTGCACAAAGAAAAGGCATACGATGTTACCATTGCTAGTTGTAGAATACCTGGGAGGCTTCTCTTCCATACGATCAAGGATGTGCGCATTTCAAGTGCTTAATCTTTAGTGGCGGCATGGCCAACCCGGGGATGTGTCCATGCAAACATTTATTCTATCATGCGAAACGAACGCTGCCGTGGTTTTGCCACAGTCGAATCTCAGACTCCCCTCACTTCAACCAATGCCTGCTTCAACGCATCCAACAGCCTCGCGACTTCCTCTTCCGTGCCAACCGTTATCCTCAAGCACCCAAAACACCCGTACTCCTTCCCCCTAAACCGGACCACCACGCCCTTGGTCTCAGCCAGCTTCTCGTAAACCCCCAGAGCCACGTCGTTGCTGGGGTTCCCGTCGCGGTCCAGCATCTCGTACAGCAAAAAGTTGCTCTCCAACCCGCCCCTCAGCCTCCCAACCCCCGGAATCTTGGGCAGAGCCTCCACGAGGCGGTCCCTCTGCGCGAAGAGCCGAGCACGGTTGGCCCGCATAACCTCGAGCCCGGCGGCCGAAATAGCGTACCTCGCCAGCGCACTCGTCGGGCTCGAGATGTTGTACGGAGCCTTCAGGTTGTTCAGCAGGCGCGCCACGGGAGGCGCCGCAAAAACCACCCCGAGACGGATGCCCGCCATGCCGAATCCCTTGGACATGGTGTGCATGACGACGAGGTTCGGCCACTCGAGGACCCACTCTGCAAAGGACGCCTCCTCGGGGGCAAAGTCGACGTACGCCTCGTCCACGACGACGATGCCGTTCCAGGTCGGGTGCTCGAGCACCTTCCGCAAGCCTTCCTTGTCGATGAGCGTGCCGGTGGGGTTGCCGGGCGAGCAGAGGTAGACCACCTTGACGTTCTCCTCGGCGGCGGAAAGGGCCGCGCACACCTTGTCCGCGTCGAGGCCGAACGCGGGCGCGGGCCGGAGGGGCACCTTGACGAGGGCCACGTCGTTGACCTGGGCGGAGACGGAGTACATGCCGTACGTGGGCGGGCAGACGAGGATCTTGTCCCGCCCGGGGACGCAGAAGGCGCGGAGGACCGCGTCGATGGCCTCGTCGCTGCCGACGCCCACGAACAGGTTCTCGGCCTGCAGGGTCTTGTCGGTGTGGGCGTGGGTGTTGCGTAGCCGGCAGAGTTTCTCCTTCAGCACCTCTTGCTGCGGGTCCGGGTACCGGTGCAGACCCAACAGGTCCCGCGCCGTGAGGAGCTCACCATCGGAGGAGAGGGAGGCAGTGGCCGACGGGGGGATGGAAGGCCCGTAAGCGTTTTCGTTGGCGTCAAGGAGGATGTTTGTGCCGTCGTCCTTATAGTCACTAAAAGAAAAGGAGATGTCGTATGAGTCACAAGTTGCGGCCTCCGTGACAGAGGAAGGTGATGGAGGGGCAGTCGGGGAGCAGTTCTTACTCTCTTGCGCACCGATATGGCACCAATGCCAGGATGTTAGGCCGCGCGCACGTTTCGAGATTGAAGGGAGACATATTGGAGGTCAATTGGGCTTGAATGAGTCTGGGGCGGTCCTGAATGCTATTCCACGGTGCAGAATGCGTAGGTTTAAAGTCCTCGCGGCCTTTTTTGGTGGGGTCGCGGAGCCGGCTTCGGCACATTTGACTCAGAGCTCTCGGTGAAAGTGGGCTTTACCGGGATGGGTTCGGGAATTAGGGTTGAAACTAGGGTTATGGAACACTCTGATAGCCTCTTCCTCCTTTCTTGCGTTTGTCTAGCGTAGCAGTTAAACACTCGAGACTCTAATCCGCCGGGTCTTATAATTCTCCTCTGTCCCCTCGGAAATGAGCAATTTACAGAGGTCCGCATCAAGCACAAAAGTCATGAGTATAAACCCATGTTCACCTCCTCAAGTAATAGGGTCCAATCACCTCATTGATGTATCACGAGTGTACTTACTGCTATACGGTACGGTTTTGTTGGTATCCATAATACCAGTATAGGAACAGAATCTAACCACAGAGATATCTTCTATAACTCTAGGTTCGAGATAGATCTGACGGCAAACGAGGCAATGGGACTCGGAATCATTTGAACCTGGGTCTACCCAAGGGAATTTGGAAATCCTTGGCGACTTCGTCGCATCCGAGGCGAGCCTGCGGCTCCGGGCCCAGGTCTTAACAGCAGGTGGAAGTTAGTATGCTTTGTTGATGGAAAAAGGGAACGGAAACGCGTTGGCGGATCTTGCCGTGCATTTAGTCGAATCGGTGGCTTTCCTTTGGCCCGGATGACTTTACGGGTCCTGGCATGCTCATAAATCTAGTGTAGAGATAGTGTTGTAATGCGGAGGAGGCTTTGGGACGGAATCCTCACCTGGACCGGCTGGCCCGCGACTAAACTTTCCATCTACCGAAAAACATGAGTGGAATTGAAGTAGGAAAAGACTAAGCTGACAACCCATTCGCCAGTGATGCTAGAGCAAGGTAACACGTAAAGCCCGACAAGAAACGAATCCCAACACTTAAACCAAAATCTCAACACCTAAACCAAATCTCAACACCTGAACCAATGTATGCTTACTGGAACATATTCAGCTCAAACCACTGATCAAAATTGCAATCCAAACCGCCACCCCTAAGCCCCATAGCCGCTTCGACCTGACTCTCGGCACAACCACCATTGCTAATAACCATGTTCCACTTAGCCCACGACTGAGACGTAGTGCCATCCGCAAAGGTGTGGTCGTTTTTGGACTCGTACTTCCAATCGCTTGGGCTCAGGTTGCAGCTGCGGACCTTGTCAAGGATCGACTTGCCCCAGTTGCCGTCATCCCAGCCGCTGATATACACCTCGTACGTGTCTGAGAAGAGGTTCATCGACCTCTTGCAAGCGACATGCACGTGGCCAAGGTGATGGGAGTTGTCGGTGTCAAGATCCGGGTGAGTATCCGGGTTATCGCTATTGACGTCGCGGATTCCGGCTTGGTAGAACTCGTCTGGGTTGTTACCGTCAGACATCAGGTTCAAGAAGCATAAGCTTTTGCTATTGAGGCAGAGGTACTTACTGGCATTAGGTCCGTTCAACCACGCAGCAGTATAGATTGGGTTGTCAGAATCCGATAACTTCTCGTTAATCATCTTCTCGGTGGCATCGTAACAATTCTGTCCCGCGTGGGAAGCAAAGAAGTACATCTCCTTGCCTCCGCCAATCTTGGTTGCGAACTCGCACCCGTCCTTTCCCTGCACCTTGTGCGCCAGGAGGTCTCCCGGAATGCCCGCGACCTGCTCGCACAAACCCTGGCAGGCCTGGTCTCGCATGCGGTAGAAGATATTCCGAGCGTCAAAAGGGCCGTCAAGAAGCGCCCACGTTCGGGGGAAATTGGCCCCAACCCTCTGGCCGCTATCCCCGACGGGCTGGCTCTTGTCCAGTGCCATCCAGGCCGGGTCAGAGCTCGGGGGCTGTATGGCGCTTTCGTGCGTGTAAGCGTGCCAGACGGCATCGGCGATGGCGAAATGGCCTTTCTGGGTAGGATGGAATACTTTCATAACTCCGGATGGGATGCGCGGGAATGCATTGATGTCGATGGGATGCTCGTCATACGGCGCGGCCACCTTTGCGCCTGGATTTTCTTGGACGAACTTGGACATGCCGTCGCTCCAGTCCTTCGTCCACTCGGTGTAACCAACGTCAACATCACCATCATCCTGGAGCTGTCCGTCTGGGGTGTAGTACTGGTGCATAAAAAGATCCAGTCTGTCCTCGCCGCTTCGCTGCGGCTCAACAAACCGCTCTTCGCAGAAACGATGGGTATTGAACTTCTGGTCGTAGTTGATGAATTCGATTCGTGCATCCCGAAAGCTTGCGACAACCTCTTCGAGCTTCTTGTTCACCTCGTCGACCATCTTGTTTAGGTCTTCGCGGAGCTTAGTGTTCATTTTATCACCAGAGCCAGTCTTGGGATCGTTCTGCCAGTAGTTCCACGATACTTCGCTGCATTGAGTCGTCTTGTCGTTGAAGAACTTGGCGTAGCCGGTGACGAAAATGCGGACATCGGGGTGCAGCCTTCTCTCCATGAAGGCAGTGAGAGCATCCTTGACTGCAGGCCCAAGGTCATTCTTGATGGCGTCCTTGGACTTTTGTAGCGTAGATTGGCAATTTCCCGACAAGAATCCCTTGAACCGGTAGATGCAATCATTGACAACATCAGAAAAGAAGACGTTGTTGCCTCCCACAGAGATAGTCACCTATTAGGGCATCAATATTAGCAACGCGTACAACCAAATATATTCAATGCTTCCAAGTTGCAAACATACCAAGTCCGCAGTTTCATCCAGATCTTTGGCCTGCTCCTTTACCTGGTCGGCCTTTGCTCCGGTACAAGCTTTAAGGTTCTCTTCTGGAATCCTGCCGCCATATGCGAGAGCATGGAGCTGGGATGGATAGCCACCGTCGTAGCGGTGGCACGCGTCCAAATGGACAGCGCCAAACTCGGAACCAGCACCAATTCCCGCGGCAAAGGAGTCACCAAAAGCCATATATTTTTGTGGCTTCTTGATGCCGGCGGGGTCGGGAGCCGGGTCCTGAGGAAGCGGGCCTGCAGCCGTGAGGGAAAGTGACAGGG
>Ga0247774_1000738_pt1 | contig 16377 bp, 20 predicted proteins | sample UWRJL001104B6_FD_179933 | JGI IMG/M metagenome (GOLD analysis project Ga0247774, IMG submission 179933) | Plant litter microbial communities from Arlington Agricultural Research Station in Wisconsin, United States - UWRJ-L001-104B-6 | ecosystem: Environmental > Terrestrial > Plant litter >... | reverse complement strand
ACGGCACCGGCGAGGAGGCCGGCGGCGACCCGCACATCTGGCACAACCCGAAGAACGCCCAGATCATGAGCCGCGACATCGCCGCGGCCTTCTCCGCCAGGGACCCCCAGGACAAGGCGGCCTTCGACGCGAACCTGGCCGCCTACAACGGCAGGCTCGACCGGCTCGACACCTGGATCGCCCAGCAGATCGACACGGTCCCGGCCGACCGGCGCAAGCTCGTCACCAACCACGACGCGTTCGGCTACTACGTCGACCGCTACCACCTGACGTTCGTCGGCTCGATCATCCCGAGCTTCGACACCTCCGCCGAACTGTCCGGCAAGCGACTCACCACCCTCGTCGCCAAGATCAAGGCGACCGGTGTCAACGCGATCTTCTCCGAGTCCTCACTTCCGCCCAAGACCGCCGAGGCCATCGGCCGCGAGGCCGGCGTCAAGGTCGAGGCGGGCGAGAACTCCCTGTACGGCGACACGCTCGGTCCGGCGGGCTCGGCCGGTGCGACCTACCTCGACATGGAGCGCCACAACACGGCCACCATCGTCGAGGCGCTGAAGGGCTGACCGTGGACACCCCCGCACTGGACCTGGACGAGGTCGGCGTCGCGTACGGCGCGGTGACCGCCCTGGAGAACATCGACGGCACGGTCGTCCCCGGCGGGTCCGTCGCCCTCATCGGCCCCAACGGCGCCGGAAAGTCCACGCTCATCAGGGCGATCCTCGGCCTCGTGCCGCTGCGGTCGGGCCGGATCACCGTGCTGGGCCGCGCCCCGGCGGCGGCCCGGCGTGAGGTCGCGTACGTCCCGCAGGCCGACACCCTCGACCCGGAGTTCCCGATCTCGGCCGGGCAGGTCGTGCTGATGGGCCGGTACCGGCGGATCGGCCGGCTGCGCCGGCCCCGGCCCGCCGACCGCGCGGCGGCGGCGCGCGCCCTGGACCAGGTCGGGCTGGCCGACCGCGCGCGCGACCGGTTCGGCACGCTGTCCGGCGGGCAGCGGCAGCGGGTGCTGCTGGCCCGTGCGATCGCCGCCGAGCCCCGTCTGCTGCTGCTCGACGAGCCGTTCAACGGCGTCGACGCGGTCAGCGAGCAAGCCCTGCTCGACGCGATCGGCGGGCTCAGGGAGCACGGCGCGGCGGTCGTGATCGCCACCCACGACCTCGCCCTGGCCCACCTCGCCTGCGAGGAGGTGTGTCTGCTCAACCGGTGTCAGTACGGCTTCGGTCCCACCGAGGCGACGCTCACCCCGGACCGGTTGCGCGCCACGTACGGCGGGCACGCCCTCGAAGTACGCGGTGACAGCGTCATCGTCGCGCACTCATGATCGCGCCCTTCACCCAGCCGTTCATGGCGCGTGCGCTCGCCGAGCTCATCGTGCTCGGCGCGCTCGCCGGCACGGTCGGGGTGCTGATCCTGCTACGCCGGCTGGCGTTCATGACCGACGCTCTCACCCACACCGTCTTCCCCGGTGTCGCCGGCGGCTACCTGCTCGCCGGCGAGGGCGGCGTCTTCTGGGGCGCGCTCGCCGCCGGGCTCCTGACCGCCGTACTGCTCACGCTGCTGACCCGGCACCGCGCGGTCGCCGAGGACACCGCGCTGGCGGTCCTGCTCACGACGTTCTTCGCGACCGGCGTCGTCCTGGTCTCGCGCGAGTCCGGTTACACCACCGACCTGACGGCCTTCCTGTTCGGCCGGATCCTCACCGTCACCGGGCAGCAGCTCACCCAGACGCTGGCGGTCGCGGTCGTGGCCCTCGTCGCGCTGGTGTTCCTGCGTCGTCCGCTGCTGGCGCGGACCTTCGACCCGGGCGGCGCCGAGGCCGCCGGGCACCGGATCGGCCTGCTGGACCTGGCGGTCAACGCGATCGTGGCCCTGGTGGTGGTCGCCTCGGTACGGGCGGTGGGCACCGTCCTGGTGATCGCGCTGCTCATCGTGCCGGCCGCCACGGCGCGCGCCCTCTCCGACCGGCTCGCGGTGATCGTCCCGCTGGCCGCCCTGCTCGGGGCGACGGCGGGCTGGGCCGGGCTGGCCGTCAGCTACGACGCCTCGGTCCGCCACGGGCTGCGGCTGGCCTCCGGCGGCACCGTCGTGCTGGTCCTCGTCGGGCTCCACCTCATCGCGCTCGTGGGGCGGCGGCTGCGTCTCACGAGGGGTACGGCATGACCGCCGTGGACCGCGCCGTCACCGAGGCGGTCCTGCTCGGCGCGACCGGCGGGCTGATCAGCGTGCGGATCGTGCTGCTACGGCTGCCATTTTTCACGCTCGCCATGACACACGCGACCTTTCCCGGTGTGGTGCTGGCCGCCGTCTTCGGGCTGGACCTGTACGTCGGCGCTGGCCTGTTCGGGGTGCTCGTCGTGGCCGGTGTGCTCGCCCTGGCGCACCGGCGGGAGCAGGACACGACGACCGCGATCGGCGTCGTGCTGTCGGCCGGATTCGCACTCGGCGTCGTGCTGCTGTCGGCGCGGAACGGCTTCTCCAAGGACCTCACCGCGTACACGGTCGGCCAGATCCTCACCGTCGGCGACGGCGACCTGGCCGCGGTGGCCGCGACCGGCGTGCTCGTGGTGGCCTTGCTCGGCGTCGCGGGCCGTCGGCTGACCTTCCGCGCGTTCGACCCGGACGGGTACGCCGCCGCCGGACACCGGCCCGCCGTGATCGACGTCGCGCTGCTGCTGACCGTGGAGGCCGTCATCGTGGTCGCCGTACCCGCCGTCGGCGCCATCTTGGCCGTCGCGGTCCTGGTCACCCCGGCCGCGATCGCCCGGCTGTGGACGCGGCGCGTCCCGGCGATGACCGCCGTCGCCGTCGCCGCCGGCGCGGGCAGTGGCCTGGCGGGGGTGCTCCTGTCCAGCGTCTACGACGTCGCGGCCGGCGGCGCCGTCACCGTGGTGGCCGGCGCCGCGTTCGCGTTCTCCCTCACCGTCACGACGGCTTGGCGCGCCCTGCGCGGTACGGTCAGCGTTCCTCGCGGAACGTGACGTGCCGCCGGGCGACGGGGTCGTACTTGCGCAGGTGGAGGCGGTCCGGGTCGTTGCGGCGGCTCTTGCGGGTGACGTAGGTGTAGCCGGTGTCCGCGGTCGAGCGGAGCTTGACGATCGGGCGCGTTCGGTTGCGTGCCATGGTCGGCACAACCTCACCCCTGGGGGGTATATTCCAGCGCCGAGACGGGCCCGCCGCCGTAGAGGCGACGGGCCCGTTCCCGGATCAGAAGGCTCCGGTGCCGTTCGGCGTACCGAGGCCGGTCGGGCCGTCCCAGCCGGCGCCGGCCCTGCACCACTTGGTGGTGGTGCAGGTGCCGTTGCTGCCCGACGTCACGTCGAACAGGGCGCTGGCGTGGGCGTACGGGTAGTTGTTGTCGACGCTCGCGGCGTTGGCGGCCAGGCCGTACACGCCGCCGATGATCGGCGCGGCGACGCTGGTGCCGCCGAACACCATCCAGCCGCTCTGGCCCTGGTAGGCGGTGCTGTCGTAGACGGCGACACCGGTCGCCGGGTCGGCCACCGCGGAGACGTCGGCGACGGCGCGCCTGGCGCAGCCGGTGAGGCCGGACTGGCCGGACAGCGCGGCGTTGTACGCCGAGCAGCCGCTGCCGGCGCCGCTCCACGCGGTCTCGGACCAGCCGCGGGTGGTGCTCGCGGTCCGGAGCGAGGTGCCGCCGACGGCGGTCACGTAGTGGGAGGAGGCCGGGTACTCCACGCCGTACCCGGCGTCGCCGGAGCTGACCGTGATGGCCTTGCCCGGGTGGTTGTAGTACGAGCCGTAGGACGAGTCAGAGGCGTCCGAGCCGCCATAGCTGTTGCTGATGACGTTGGCGAGCCGCGCCGCCGTGTTCTCGGCGGCGCCGAGGTTGGCGAACGAGGCGGACTTGGCCTCGACCAGCACGATCTTGCACTTGGGACAGACCGCGGAGACCATGTCGAGGTCCAGGGAGATCTCCTGGGCCCAGCCGCCGTCGGTGGCGGGGTAGGACGTGCCGCCGTTCTGGTCGACCTTCTTGAAGCAGCCGTTGGCGGTCGTGCACGCGCCGAGGCCGTACTGGCTGCGGTACGTGCCCAGGTCCGCCTCCGCGGTCGGGGCGTTGTAGGCGTCGACGATCGCGACGGTCTGGCCGGACCCGGCGGTGGAGGACGGCAGCTTGTAGGCGCTCTGCAGGTTGGCCGGCGAGAGACCGGACGGGGCGGCGGCCGAGTCGGCGAGCGACTTCGCGCTTCTCGCGATGTCGTTGCGTACGAGAGCGTTACAGCTCGCGAACCCGGCCTTCTTGGTCGCGCAGGAGTGGTGGAACGGATGGGAGACGGCGGCGGGGGCCGCCTGGGGTGCGGCGTCGGCCGCGGCGGACAGGAAGGGGACCAGGGCGAGTACCAGAACGCCCAGCAGGGTCCCGGACACACGTCGTCGCATTGGCTCTCCTAGGAGCTGGCGGGAGGGTACGACGTGCGAATCCTGACATATAACCCATCAGTCTATGAAGTACCAAATTCCACCAATCTTTCAGCATGATCCACTGTTTTTGTCAGAACGGCGTTGAGCGTGAACCCCCTGTGAGCGGGCCTGTAACAGCCGAATTTTGGTCAAGTAAGGGTAAAATTGGCTGACAGTGAGATTGGCGAGCGGCCGGTACTCGAAGACGCGAGAGTGCGTCGCGTGGCGTGATTCTGACCGAGTAAGTCAGGACGCGGCGGGTCCACTGTCGGCCAGCGCGAGCCGACAGTGGACCCGAGGTTCTAGCGCTCGTCCTCCACGTGCATCGCCGCCTCCTCGGCGGTGAAGCCTCCGGTGTCCGGGCCCACGTCCTGGGCGATCTCCTCGCTCTCGGTGTCGTCCCGTACGCCTTCGTCCTCCTGCACGAGCCGGCCGACGGTGGGCGACGTCGCGTCCGCGCCGGGCGCCCCGGCCTCGGGCTCCTCCCGGCTCAGCCGTCCCTCCAGCGACTCGCCCTGACGCTGTTCTTCGGCGGTGGTCCCGAAGTCGTCCACGGCCATCGGCTCGTCACCGGGGACCGGGGCCTGCTGCGGGTCCTCCGCCCACTCCTGCTCGGGATAGCCGTCCTGCAGGTCCGGGATGCCCTGGTCCTCGAACTCCGAACGGGGATCGTGCTCCGTCATCTTCGCCTCCAAACGCTCAGCGGGAACGCAGGGCCGGGAGAAGCTCGTGCTCGGCCCAGCCCATGAAGTCGTCCTGGGCGTCCGCGCCGATCTGCACGAGCGCGATCTCGTCGAAACCGGCGTCCACGAAAGGCTTGATCTTGCGTACGTACTCGTCGACGTCCGGGCCACAGGGCAGCTGTTCGGCGACCTGTTCGGGCGCCACGAACTCCGTGGCCGACTCGAAGGCGGGCGGCCCGGTCAGATCCGCGTTCACCTTCCAGCCCAGGCCGAACCACCGGAACTGCTCATGGGCGCGCTTGACCGCGGCGTCCCGGTCGGCGTCGTACGCGACGGCGATCTGCCCGACCCGCGGCTTGCCCGCGCCGCCCGCGGCGTCGAACATCTCACCGAGCTCACGCTTCGGCTCGATGGCGATCATCAGATCCGCCTTCTCACCGGCGAGCCGGCTGGAGCTCCCGCCGGAGACCGCGATGCCGATCGGCACGCGGGTCTCGGGCAGATCCCACAGCCTGGCCTGCTCGACGTCGAAGTGCTTGCCCCGGTACGTGACGTCTCCACCGTCGAACAACCGGGAGATCACATCCACCGCCTCGCCGAGCATCTCGTGGCGTACGCCCGCCATGGGCCATCCCCGGCCGGCCACGTGCTCGTTGAGGTTCTCCCCCGCGCCCAGCCCGAGCCGGAACCGGCCGCCGGACAGGATCTGCATCGTCGCGGCCTTCTGCGCGACGACGGCGGGGTGGTAGCGCATGGTCGGGCAGGTCACGAAGGTCATCAGCGGGATCCGCTCGGTGGCCTGAGCGGCGGCGCCCAGGATCGACCAGGCGTACCCGGAGTGACCCTGCGAGGTCAGCCAGGGCGCGTAGTGGTCGCTGATGACGGAGAAGTCGAAGCCCGCGCGCTCGGCCGACTGGACGTCGCGTACCAGCTGGTCCGGCGATGCCTGCTCACACAACATCGTGTACCCGAAGGCGGTCATCCGCGATGCTCCTTTCCGGCTCGCCGAGAGCGGGGGTCCGGACCACGTTGACCGGCTCGCAGCGTGAGCCGTCCTCTCCGCCGGGACCTGATGATCGACTGGCGCTGTTGCTCCGTGCGCCCGCCCCAGATGCCGTGCTTGATGTGGTTGGTCAGTGCGTAGCGCAGACATGCGGCCTGGACTTCACAGCCGTCACAGATCGCGGTCGCCTGCTCGATCTGCTCGACGCCGGTGTCGCTCGCGCTGATCGGGAAGAACAGTTCGGGGTCTTGGTCGTGGCACGCGCCCTCGGCCATCCAGGTCGCGGGCGCCATGACGTGAAGATCGGCGGTCATGACTCCATCTCTGGGGAAGATCGTGTGTGGTCGTGGTCGTCCGCGTCGCCCAAGGAGTGAGACCGCCCCACGGCGGGAGCGGTCTCAGCGGTGACACGGGTCACGGGATCACGGCTCCGGCCGGTCGACGTTCCCTCGCCAGCCGCCGGTCTCGCGGCCGCGGCGCTCGATGAACTCCTTGAAGCGCTTGAGGTTGGTCTTGGCCTGGTGCTTGAGCAGGCCCGCCTTGTCCGCGACGTTCTCGGCGAACCCCTCCGGGTCGACGTCCATCTGGGTGGTGACACGTGTGGTGTCCTCACCCGTGCGGTGGAAGGTGACCACACCGGCGTGGTCGGGCCCCTCGATCGAGTGCCAGGCGACCCGCTCGTCCGGGATCTGCTCGGTGATCTGCGCGTCGAACTCCCGCGTCACACCGGCCACTTTGATCCGCCAGTGCGTCATGGTGTCGGTCACCTGACTGACCTCTTCGACGCCTTCCATGAACTCCGGGAACTCCGCGAACTGGGTCCACTGGTTGTACGCCGTATGGATCGGGACGTTGACGTCCACGCTCTCGGTCACGCTACTCATGTCGTACCTCCACTCATCGTGTTCGGGTACATAGGTCGCGCTACCCGGCCTTCCTGGCGGCAAACAGGACGTGAGCCCCAGGTGAATCTCCTCACCGGCGCGGTTAGCACCCGTCGGCCCGGGTAGCGCGGGAGGTCGTGGTCGGTGTCCGACCAGGGTCTGGACGGGAGGATGGCGATGCGTCGAGAGAGCGTCGAGGATGTGGTCCGCGCCCGGCTGACCGCGCGGTTTCCGGACGAGACGGCGGAGGTGACCCGTCAGGTCGACCTCGCGACCGCGTGCGCCGATCATCTGGGGATCACGATGACGCCGGAGGTCCTGGAGAACCTCGTCGTCGAGCATCTGCGCGCCAAGGTCGCCTCTCGCCCCGCCAGGTTCCGTACACCCCCGGCCATTCCCCTGGTCTGCGGCGAGCGCCGGGTTCAGACCGGGTAAGGGACAGCCGGAGGTGATGCCGGATGAGGAACAGGGTGACCGCCGGCCTGCTGGCCGGCGCGGCCGGCACGACGGCTCTCAACGCGGTCGCGTACGCCGACATGGCGCTGCGCGGAAGGCCGGCGAGCCGCGTCCCGGAGCAACTGGTCGACCGGCTCGGACTGCCACTCGGTGACGACGAGCGGACCGCGAACCGCCGTGAGGCGGTGGCGGCCCTGCTCGGCATCGGCGTCGGGCTGGGGGTCGGCGCCGCGTACGGCCTGGCGGGGAGAACGCCGCGTACGCCGGCGGGGCTCGTGGCCGGGGCGGTCGCGCTGGCCGCCGCCGCGTCCCTCGCCGGAGACGGGCCGCCCGTCGCCCTGGGGCTGACCGACCCGCGTACGTGGACGGCCGCGGACCGATTGTCCGACGTCGTGCCGCACCTGACCTACGGCGCGGTCACCGCCGTGACCTACGACCGGCTGACCCGCAGGCGGAGGCGGGAGGTGCGGTGAGCCCATGCCCGAGCTGCCCGACGTCGAGGGCTTCCGTGGCGTCTTCGCCGAGCACGGCGCCGGGCGGCGGATCGAATCCGTACGCGTCGCCGATGCCGGGGTGCTGCGTGACGTCGGCGCGAGACGGCTCCGCGCGACGCTGACCGGCCGGTCCTTCGGCGAACCCGAGCGGCTCGGGAAGTGGCTGATCGTGCCACTGTCGAGCGACCCGGTTCTCCTCCTGCACTTCGGCATGACCGGCTCGATCGTCTGGGCGGACCCGCGATCGCGACCGCACCGGCACGACCGGGTGACGTTCGGCCTGGGCGACGGCGAACTCCGCTTCCGCGACATGCGCAAACTGCGCGGGATATGGCTCGCCCCCGACCGCTCCGCCGCCGACCGGATGCTGTCCGGTGTCGGCCCGGACGCACTGACCGTGACCCGTGAGGAGTTCGGCGAGATCGTCGGCGCACGTCGCCGGCTCAAGGCAACGCTGATGGACCAGTCGGCGCTGTCCGGACTCGGCAACCTGCTCACCGACGAGATCTGCTGGCGGGCGCGGATCGACCCGCGCCGGCGCGGCGACGGTCTGGACCACGCCGAGACCGGGCGGCTGTACGCGGCGATGCGCCGGGTCCTGCGCGACGCGATCCCCACCGGCCGGGTGCCGGGCCGCCGCTCCTGGCTGACCGGCCGCCGCGACGACACCGACCCGGCCTGCCCTCGGTGCGGTACGGGACTGCACCACGGCAGAGTCGGAGGTCGCGGCACCTTCTGGTGCCCCGAGTGCCAGCCGGCCGCCACAGGGTGACCACTCAGGGCACGATTGACGACGTTCCGCTTGCGAGTGACTTCATTGCGTAGCAGTATCTGAGTTCCCCAGACCTCCAAGATCGGTACGGTCCAAAGAGGCATGTGTGAAGACTCCAGAGATACTGCAGGCTTTTCAGCACCAAATCCTCCCCGCGGACGCGCAGTTACTCCAGGCCGATGATCCCGTCGAGATCGGCGGACATCGGCTGGCCGGCCGGCTCCTGTCCAGCGGAGCCGGCGTCGTCTACCTCGCGCGGGACCGCGCCGGCGGGCTCGTAACGGTCAAGACCACGCACGCGGGGACGGCCGATCCCGGGCCGGTACGCGCCCGGCTGCGCACGGAGGCCGCCTGTGCGCGACGGCTGCCCCCCTCCTGCACCGCGCGGCTGTTCCACGACGGCACCGACCGGACGCCGCCCTACCTCGTCAGCGAATACGTCCAAGGGCCCTCGCTCGAACGCGTCATCGACGTCAAGGGGCCGCTTCCGCCCGCGATGGTCGGCGCGCTCGCGGCCGGTCTCGCCGCGACGCTCGCCGCCGTCCACGACGCCGGGGTCGTGCACGGCAACCTGACCCCGGCCAACGTCGTGCTCACCAAGGACGGCCTGCGGGTCATCGACTTCGGCGTCGCCCAGGAGATCTCCACCTCGGGCGAGCCCGCCGAGATCGGCGCGGTGGCCGACAACCCCGGCTGGCTGGCGCCCGAGCTGCTCACCGGCGGCGCGCCCGGCCCGGCCTGCGACGTCTTCGGCTGGGGCTGCCTCGTCACCTACGCCGCCACCGGGCACAGCCCGCACGGCACGACACCGCTCGACGCCGACGCGCTGGAGGAGCCCGTCCGCGGCCTGGTCGACGCCGCCGTCGCCGAGGACCACACCCGCCGTCCCTCCGCCGCCGAGCTCACCTCCCGGCTCGCGGCCGAAGGAGACGAAGCAGACGAACCGGTCCCGGCCGAGGTCGTGGAGGAGCACGTCATCCCGGCCGTACGGCCCCCGCGGCGGGTCAGGTCCCGCGCCGTGCTCTCGGCGCTGGTGGTGGCCGGCGCGCTTCTCTTCGCCGTGCCCACGACGAGCGGGCACCGATCTTCGGCACCGCCGCGGCCCGAGGCGCTCGGCCCGACCGCACCGCCCAAGAAGAAGGCGCAGCCCCCGAAACGGACGTCCAACGAGGCCGCGGTGTCGGTCTACGACGCGCCGCCACCGACGGCCGGGGGCCGCGACCGGGCGTCCACTCCGAAGGTCACGCCTTCGCCGTCGTCACCCCCCGGCAAGGTCTGGATGAGCTGTTCGGACCACCGGCCCACCTGGTGCTCGCTGTCGGAGACACCGCCGCCCGCCGACCCCGACGGCTGGGGCTTCGGCTGGACTCCGGGCGGCTAGGACCCGGTTACCCGGTGGGACAGCGGTGTAAGACAGGCCGCGAAGGCTTCAGAGGACCAGGTCGGCGAGCCGATCGACCTCGTCGAGCCGCGCCAGCGTGGGGGTGAAGACCAGCTCGTTCATCCCGATCCCGGCGAACTCCGACACGATGCCGCGAATCCGCGCCGGCGTACGCACCGCGCCCTCCGCGATCGTGTTCGCGTGGTCGCCGGCGAAGGCGTAGTAGCTCCGCAGCTGGGCATCGGACTCCGCGGCGAGCCGGTCGTCGGTGCTGAAGTACGCGAGCCCGGTGAGCCGTGGCTCTCCGTCCCGTCCGCCCTCGTCCCAGGCCTTACGGATGCGGCCGACCATGGGCTCGGCGCGTGCGGGCCCGCCGCCGGCGCCGGTCCAGCCCGCTCCCCACCGGACGGTACGCCGTACGGCGCGCTCGCTGTGCCCGCCGATCAGCAGCGGGATCGGATCGCCCGGCGGCCCGACCGGGCGGGGCTCGCCGTCGTAGTCGCCGACCGGCTCGCCGCGGCAGGCCCGGTGCAGATACTCCAGCTGCCGGTCGAACGCCGCCCCGCGCCCCTCGAAGGACCGCTCCGCGGCGGCGTAGTCGGACTCCCGCGCGCCCACCCCGAGACCGAGGGTCAGCCGGCCGCCGGACAGTTGCGCGACCGTCATCGCGGTCTTCGCCAGAACGGCGTCCGCGTACGTCGGCCCGAGCACGGCGTTGGTGACGAGCCCGATCGTGGAGGTCGCCCCGGCGACGGCGGCCAGGGCGGTGAGCGAGTCATAGGACGGGTAGCCGACCCGGCCGATCGTGGAGACGAACGCGAAGCCGCGCCGCTCGGCGCGCCGCGCCCAGTCCAGCATGAGCGGCCCGTTCGTCCCGGGCACCGTGTTCGGCACCCCGATCCCGATCCGCATGACCGGCCTCCCCTCACTCAGGTACGGCTCCGACGCTATCCCGCTCCCGGCAGGCACACCCAGAGCACGCCGTCGCGGACGTCGGTCTCGAAGGCGGGCTGCGGGGCGGTGGCCGGGCCGTGGACGACGGAGCCGTCGGACAGGCGGAAGACGCTGCCGTGCCACGGGCAGGTGACACATCCGTCGTCCAGGTCGCCGTCGGAGAGCGGCCCGGACATGTGGCTGCACCGGTCGGCGAGCACGTCGGCGCCGCCGCCGCGCCGTACGACCAGGAGCGCCACCTCACCGAGCAGCCGCCGCTCGGGCCGGCCGTCGGCGAACTCCTCCAGCGCCGCCAGCTCGTGCCAGCCGGGTTCGACCAGGTGCGGAACATGCTCGGCATGGTTGGCCCCGCCGGCCTGGTGGAACGAGAGGTGGCCGCCGATCGCCGCACCGGCGCTCGCCGCCGCGAGACCCGCGTACCGCAGCGCCCGGCGGCTGGTCCCGGTCGGGGCGAGGAGCGACGCACCGTACAGCCCGGCCGCGCTGACGTTCGCGAGCGCGTGCACGACGCCGACGCGCATCTGCTGCTCGTGCTGCTCGGCCCAGTCGACCGTGCCGGCCAGCATGGCGGGCCCCGAGGCCAGCAGCCCGAACACCGTCAGCCGCCGCGCCGCCGCGTCCGCGCCGGGCCACAGGTCGAGCACACCGGCCGAGAGCCAGGCGCCGACCGCCGCCTGCGCGAGGACGGGATGCACCGGATGTCCCAGCCACACGCCGTGCAGCGCGTCCCGGATCGGCCTCGGCCGCACCGCCCGTGCGGCCTTCTGGATCGGGCTCACCACCTGGTCGAGAGCCTCGACCTTCTCCAGTCTGCTGAGTATGCCCATGTCGGGGCACGGTTCCCCACGCCAGGAGATCAAACCGCCGTCGGCGCCTCCTCGGCGCCCGGCGCGGCGGCCAGAACCATCGTCGGCAGCGCTCCCCCGTCGCCTATATGTTGCCTTAGGAGGACACGAGGCGGAGGTGCCGGTGGGATCGACGAACTGGGCGGGGAGCGTCACGTTCCAGGCCGAGGTGCGGCGGCCGGACACGGTCGAGGAGGTACGGAGCCTGGTCGCGCGCAGCGCCAAGGTCCGGGTCCTCGGCAGCGGCCACTCCTTCAACGACATCGCCGACACCCCGGACGTGCTGCTCTCGCTCGAAGGGCTCCCGGCCGGCTTCGAGATCGACTCCGAAGCCCGTACGGTCAAGGTCGCCGCGAGCATGACGTACACCGAGGTGGGGCGGCGGCTGCACGAACGCGGCTACGCGCTGCACAACCTCGCGTCGCTGCCGCACATCTCCGTGGCCGGCTCGATCGCCACGGCCACGCACGGCTCGGGCGACGCGAACGCGAACCTGGCCACCGCCGTGTCCGCGCTGGAGATGGTCACGGCCGACGGTGACCTGGTGACGCTCGCCCGGGGGCAGGAGGGGTTCGGCGGCGCCGTCGTCGGCCTCGGCGCGCTCGGGGTCGTCGTCAACGTGACCCTCGACGTCCTGCCGGCCTACGAGATACGCCAGTACGTCTATGAGGACCTGCCCTTCGACGTCCTCGACGAGCACTTCGACGACCTGCTCTCCAGCGCGTACAGCGTCAGCCTCTTCACCGGCTGGCGCGGCCCGCTCGTCGACCAGGTGTGGATCAAGACCGAGACGGACCCGATCGAGGCGGACTGGTTCACCGCGCGTCCCGCCGACGGCCCTCGGCATCCGGTGCCCGGCATCTCGGCGGCGCCGTGCACCGCGCAGCTCGGGGTGGCCGGACCCTGGCACGAGCGGCTGCCGCACTTTCGGCCCGACTTCACCCCGAGCAGCGGTGTCGAGCTCCAGACGGAGTACCTGGTGCCCCGCGGGCAGGCCGTCGCGGCGCTCCGCGCGGTCGACGCGATCAGGGAACAGGTCGCGCCGGTCCTGCAGATCTCCGAGATCCGTACGATCGCCGCGGACGAGCTGTGGATGAGCAGCGCGTACGGGCGGGACAGTGTGGGGATCCACTTCACGTGGGTCAAGGACCTGCCCGCGGTCCTGCCGGTGGTCGGCCTCCTGGAAGAACGCCTGTCCCCGTACGAGGCGAGGCCGCACTGGGGCAAGCTCTTCACCACCGCACCCGAGACGCTACGCGCCCTGTACCCGCGCCTGCCCGACTTCGCGGCCCTGGCCCACCACTACGACCCGCACGGTACGTTCACCAACGCCTACCTCGAACGGCACCTGTTCGTCGGCTAGGCCCTAGTCGACCGCCATCTCGCCGAGTTCGGACCAGTCGTCCTGCGGGATCTTCGTGTTCACGATCCGCGGCGTCTCCGTCAGGTGCGGCGGGAGGGTGCGCTGGGCGGTCGTGAAGTGGTCCGACCGCACGTGGGCGACTGCCGCGTCGTCGTCGCGGAAGGCCTCGACCAGGACGTACTCGTTCGGGTCGTCCAGGCTGCGTGACCAGTCGAACCACAGGCATCCGGGCTCGCTCCGGGTGGCCTCGGTGAACTCCCGGGAGATCTCCGGCCACCGGTCGGCGTCCTCGGGCCGGATCCGGAACTTCGCCGCAATGAAGATCATCAGGCTCCTCCGATACTCGGCCGACGGCTCGCCCACCGGCCGTTACTAGGATCGAATCATGGAATATCGACAGTTGGGGCGTTCGGGGCTGAGAGTGTCGGCGCTGACGATGGGCACGATGACCTTCGGCGGCCAGGGCCCCTTCGGCAACGTGGGCAACACCGGCACCGACGAGGCACGACGGCAGGTCGACATGTGCCTCGAAGCCGGAGTCAATCTGATCGACACGGCCGACGTCTACTCGGCAGGCCGGTCGGAGGAGATCGTTGGCGCGGCCATCGCCGGACGCCGGGACGACCTCCTGCTCGCCACCAAGGTCCGGATGCCGATGGGCCCGGGCCCCAATGACGCCGGACTGTCACGCCACCACATCGTGCGGGGATGCGAGGCGAGCCTGCGACGGCTCGGCACCGACCACATCGACCTGTACCAGGTGCACGAGTGGGACGGCGTCACCCCGCTGGAGGAGACCCTGGAGGCGCTGGACTCACTGGTCAAGTCCGGCAAGGTCCGCTACGTGGGCGCGTCGAACTACACCGGCTGGCAGCTGATGAAGGCGCTCGGCACCTCCGACCGCCTCGGCTACGAGCGGTTCGTGAGCCAGCAGATCTACTACTCCCTGCAGGCCCGCGAGGCGGAGTACGAGCTCGTCCCGGCAGCGATCGACCAGGGGCTCGGCATCCTGGTGTGGAGCCCGCTCGCCGGTGGCCTGCTGTCCGGGAAGTACCGCCGTGACCAGGCCGCGCCGGAGGGATCCCGCCGGCTCACCGAGTGGGACGAGCCGCCGGTCTACGACGAGGACAAGCTGTACGACACGATCGATGCCCTCGTCGAGATCGCCGACGCTCGCGGTGTCTCGGCCGCACGCGTCGCGCTGGCCTACCTCCTCGGCCGCCAGGGCGTGACGTCGCTGGTCATCGGGGCGCGCACCAGCGAGCAGCTGGCCGACAACCTCGCCGCCGCCGACCTGACGCTGGACGACGCGGAACGCGCCCGCCTGGACGAGGTCAGCGCGCCGCCGCTCAACTACCCGTACTGGCACCAGGCCAACACCGCGAAGGACCGGCTCTCCCCCGCCGATCTCTCCCTGCTGGGCCCGTACGTCGGCTGAACCACCGAGGGCCTCCCCGGCCGGCCCCGGGGAGGCCGCGCGTCAGTGGAACTGCGGCACGATGAGGTAGATCCCGTACGCCGCGAGGAGGACGCACGCGAGGAAGCAGAGGCCGGCCGCGGCGTAGGCGAGCGTGCCGCCCCGCGCCGCAGCGCCCTCGTGACCGCCCTCGGCGGGCTGGGTGGCCTGGGCGGCCACCGACGAGGCGAGCACGCCCACCGCGAAGATCACGACGATCGCGACGCCCACCGCGAAGCTGACCACGGCCACCTCGCCGAGCGCACTCCACTTGATGTCCATTTCTCGCCGTCCCCTCAGGCCGCGGTCGCCGACATGGCCGGCGCCGCGGGCTGGTCGTTGACGTTCCGGGAGTCGACCGGGTCGCGCCGCGAGATGACGTAGATGGCCGACGCGACCGCGAGGGCGGCCACGCAGATGATCACGATCCCCGCGGTGCCCTGCCGGGCCACGGCCGCGGCCACGCCGCCCACCGCCGCCGCGGCCGGCAGCGTGAACAGCCAGGCCAGTGCCATCCGGCCGGCCACGTTCCAGCGCACCTCGGCGAGCCGCCGGCCGATCCCCGCGCCGAGGATGCCACCGGAGCAGACCTGGGTGGTGGAGAGCGCGAAGCCCAGGTGGGAGGAGGCCAGGATCACCGTGGTCGAGGCGGTCTCGGCGGCGAAGCCCTGCGGCGACTGGATGTCGGTCAGCCCCTTGCCCATCGTGCGGATGATCCGCCAGCCGCCCGCGTACGTGCCCAGGGCGATCGCGAGGCCCGCCATGAGGACCACCCACCAGGGCGGGCCGGAGCCGTGCGAGAGGATCCCGGCCGAGATCAACGTCAGGGTGATGACGCCCATCGTCTTCTGCGCGTCATTGGTGCCGTGCGCCAGCGAGACCAGCGACGCCGAGGCCACCTGCCCGATCCGGAACCCGCGCGTGACCTCCCGCTCCCGGCCCCGCCTCGTGATCACGTACGCGAGGTAGGTGGCCACCATCGCGACCACTCCGGCGACGACCGGCGAGGCGACCGCCGGGATGAGGATCTTCTCGGTGACCTCGCTGAAGTGCACGCCCTTCACGCCCGCGCCCACCCAGACCGCGCCGATCAATCCGCCGAAGAGCGCGTGCGACGAGCTCGACGGCAGGCCGAACAGCCAGGTCAGGAGGTTCCAGACGATGGCGCCCACCAGGCCCGCGAAGATCATCCAGGGCGTGACCAGACCGTCGTCGACGATCCCACCCGAGATGGTCTTGGCGACCTCCGTGGACAGGAACGCTCCCACCAGGTTGAGCGCGCCGGAGATCGCCACCGCGACCTTCGGCGGCAACGCGCCCGTGGCGACCGAGGTCGCCATGGCGTTCGCCGTGTCATGGAAGCCGTTGGTGAAATCGAACGCCAGGGCCGTGATCACCACGACCACGACCAGGAACGACCAGTGACTCATCAGGGCTGGGCCTCCTCGAACGGCGGCAACGGCTCTGACCAGCGTAGATTCGGCCCGTGAACGGAGAGTGAACACCCTGGCGACGAACCACCTCACCCCAGCGAACGGCGGCTGCGCTCCAGGAACTCGCGCTCGGCGGTGTTCCCGGTCCGGGCGATCGCCGTGTCGTACGCCTGGGCCGCCTCCGCGTCGCGGCCCAGGCGCCGCAGCAGGTCGGCGCGGATGGCGTGGAAC
>Ga0247774_1000737_pt1 | contig 16382 bp, 8 predicted proteins | sample UWRJL001104B6_FD_179933 | JGI IMG/M metagenome (GOLD analysis project Ga0247774, IMG submission 179933) | Plant litter microbial communities from Arlington Agricultural Research Station in Wisconsin, United States - UWRJ-L001-104B-6 | ecosystem: Environmental > Terrestrial > Plant litter >... | reverse complement strand
AATTGGCGGGGTGCTGATGAGGAAACTTCTGTGAAAATGCTGGAGGTGATGGAGCAAGTTTCACGGGGTTATTTGAGCGAGGAAGATATTAGGAAGTTTCCAGCTAAGGATTTGCAGACTATCGATCGACTTTGGGTGCGGCACAGTCACCGCAGATTCGGTTTTTCTGTGCAAAAGGCTTTGTGGGTAAAGTCGGGGGGAAAGGCTGGTGTTTATGATGCTACAGTTTGGGAGAAGTTTGGCGATCGAGTGGGCTGGCGGGTTAACGGCGAGTGGGTATACTATACGGAGCTGAATTTTACTTCTAAGGCAAAGCCTGGACATTTGCCGGGGGGGACTGTTTTTGGGTGGGAAGGCGGGGTGTTGTGCGGTGTTTTGGGTTTGGGTGGGATCTGGTTTCTGCTGTCGCGGCGGGATTTGTAGGAAGGGGGAAGTTTGGCAATGGATTGTATAACAGATTTAGCGGATGGATGTTGAGGTTTGAGGGAAGAGGTTCGAGGTTCCACGCAAGAAGGAACAGGGAACAATCGGGGAATAATGGCTCATGTGGCAATTATTTAAAGAGTTAACAAGTTTTTAATTCATTTCTCTTCTAAATAAGCTGTGGCGCCTTGGAATTGCATATTTCAATCAATGGATCAGTCGAGTTGAGATTTGAGATTTGAGATTTGAGATTTGAGACGTTGGGCGAGAGGTTTGGACTTAGGCGTGATACTAAATCCGGGTTTGTCATCCCCTTTATGAACAGAACTTACGCAAGTACGCTATATATAGCGTGCATCTCAAAAACAAACACTACGAATCGAAACCCGTCAGGGTCGAAAATACAGAGTATCTCACAAGGGCGTGCTTGTCGCGATCGCTTTATTAGATTTATTAAGCGACCGCTGCTCTTTCTTAGCACGCTATATATAGCGCAATACGGTTCAGTTAAGAGCAATCTGACTTCTAAAAGATGCCTGTATTTCCCATAAAATCGTGAGGTTAAATTCATCGGACAGCGTTAACTGAACCGTATTGACATATAGCGTGCTGGCGTAAGTCCTGTGGGACTCCGAGTGATTTCGGGGATCACGGGATTGTTACATCTCTTTACATTTTGGTTTGGGACAGCTCGCATTCATGCTTACCTTCTATTGTACGTTATGCAAGCTTTTTACTTGTTCTGCTTGCTTCAACAAATCTGCCTGGGAGTGGCGGTTTCGTTACATTTTTTGTCCGTATCCCGGCTTTACCCCTAAAGGGGATATTTAAGCCGGATTTGGTATAATCGCGTGTTTTATTTCACGGCGATCGCTGAAATATTTTTCAGAAAACTAATGCTAGGAGCAAAAAAGAATTCCCCTCCTTTCATCGTGACAAAATTATAAAAATCGAACGGTACTTTCTCGTCCTTCCCCCACTCTTTCGGCCACGCTTGCCCTTCAATTAGTTTTTTTCCTTGACCTGCAATGCCGTCCAAGCCTGTTGTATAGTTGACAAAATGCTGATTGTTCGCCCAGTTTTTTTGCATAAACATAAACTGGTTGAAAATGTCGCGCTGAAAACATAAAAACAGCAATCCTACTTTTTCGCCTGACGCTGGCTGAACCTTCAGCTCTTTTAAATGTTCCAGTTGATTTTCAAATCGCGAGAGTTTTGACAGGGAGTTATCCCGTGCATTCGGCATCTCGCCATAGCTAACTGCTCGACGAACAATTCGATGCTGGCGGTGTTCTTCTAAGGTTCGGTATTTGTCGTTTTTGTCGCCGCGCGGATTTGCTTTGCGGATGTGTGCGTGAAAGGGACATTTCATTCCGTCGCGATCGCCATCATAATTGAAATTATTAGGAACCGTATCGGGGTTTTGTTCCGAGGGAAAAAGCGTCACTGGCGTTCCGTCTCTGAAACGCCCCACAACTAAAGCGCCTGCCCTTTCTACATCTCGATCTGACAATCGCAGCTTTTTAGCCAGTTCTCTCTCCGCTTCTCTGAATCCTCGCACATCTTGTTCGAGCTTTCGGTAGACGCAATAGCTGCCAAAGCTATGCTCTCCCTCACCGAAAGGATCTTTTACAAGCACTAATTCTAAAGGTGCAGAAGCATCCCACAAATCAGTACCTTGTTCTTTGGCTAGCTCAATATCTTCTTTTAAAAATAGAGGCTGGCTGACACCATCTCTGAACCCAAAATGTTCGATAGTCTGCCCTTTTTTATTTTTGAGGACAATGCCTACTTCTGTATGAACAATCTCTGCGACGCGCCCAACTTCTTCTATGACCTGTTTTGCCTGTTTTTCCAGGTTGTCGCGATCGTTATCAGCCAGGAGAATGAAAGCATGAATTTCATTTTGGAAACTTTTTTCCCATTCTTCAACTGGAGGGTCGAACAGAATCGTCCTGAATGGCCGAAGTCCGACTTTGAAAGCTGGACTTGGAAATTCGCCGCTTCCCCCGGCATCTAACTCGAAGCCGAGCGCTTTATAACCGTTATAAGATAGAAAAAAGTTGGCAAACAAACCTTCGACCTCTTGACAGTTGCTTCTAAACTTAGCACTATCGTCCAACTGTTTTTTGGCAGACATAACAAACTTTTCGGTAAAGTAGCCGATCCATTTTTTAACTGCCTCCGGGTCTGACTTGAATTTAATCAAAATATGGGTTGAATAGTCTCGTTCGTGACTTTTGAGGATATTTCCCTGCAAATCCTCTAACATATTTTGATACTGTGGATTGTTAGGATCGATATGGGTTTGGTTTAAGTCTATGGTCACAGCTTTTTTGCAGCACTCTATTTTTGAGGTTTTGGCTTTTGCCGTTTCTCAGTTTTGCAAACTGTAAAATAGTTAACAGCTTTGTTGCTTAGCGGAGCTTGGCTTTGATTTATCAAAATTACCAGGTTGTAAGTGTCCTGTCAAGCTAGAAAATTTTGTATAAAATACAACAATTTTCCAGTTTATCTTTACAAGATTTTATTTTCACTTACAATTCTATGAATTGAAGCCCGCCTTTGCGGTCTATGGAAGATATTTGTAAATAAATAAATACTTGTATAAATTTTAGATAAAACCTCTTGACAGAAATATTTTTCCTTAATAAATTTAGGACGACAAGACTTTTAGCGCAAAATAGTCTGTCTAACTATTTGGCAACACCAACACCTAAAGAGAGGTAAATTATGACCAAGAGTCTGTACCCGTCAGACCTACAGGATGCGTGGGCCAAGGTCATAGCCTATGCTTGGAAAAATGGAGAGTTTTTGCGGCAATTGAGAAACGATCCAAAACAAACAATCAATAATGTAGTAAACTCTGGAAATCCTGAAAAACTGATCGGAGCTTGTGCGACTATCATCGAGCATATAAATTCGCCAGATTCAGAAGAGGGTTTTCTACCGCTTCCCAATCTACCGGAGGAGCTAGATACTTTAAGCGATGACCAACTCTATGGATATGCCAATCAAAGTGGATTATTTGGCCTTATGAGATGCACTTAAATCGGATATCTTGTAGCATTCTCGATCCGCTCTATAGCCAGCCCGGAAATTTATTTCCCGGTTTATAACGTGCACTTGGCGTAAATAAATGTAAATTCAATCTTGACTTAAAGATATTTGCGTACTAGGCTGTCATCAGACGATAGGTTTTATCGACAAGTGCTCTATTTGACCATTAGCCGAGAGGTAAATTATGGACAAACCGCTGTATCCTCCAGACTTAGCTGAAGCGTGGAACCGTCTTTTTGGTCATGCTTGGCATAAGAATAATCAGGAATTTCTGCACCAACTGAGGAAAGATCCAAGGCAAACAATTAGTGAGGTTGTAAACTCTGGTAAACCTGAAAGTATACTAGGGCCATGTGCGACGATTCTCGAATATGTAAATGACGACTACTGCGAGTATGGTTTCATATCGCTGCCGGCTCTACCAGAGGGGTTAGAAGGATTGAGCGAAGAACAACTCTATGCTTATGCCAATCAAAGCGAGTTGTACGGAATTATGAGACATACTTGAATGGCCTAAAAATTTTGCACGACCTACGCATGAAAAGAGAAAAATAATGATAAACACTCCTTGTCCGCCAGAGTTGCGAGATGCCTGGGCACGGGTTTTTGCTCATGCTTGGAAACCCGGCAATCAAGACTTTCTGCGAAAACTGAACAAAGATCCGAGACAAACAATTAGTCAAATCGCCAACTCTAGCCCACCTGAAGAGCTAGCAGAAGCTTGCCAGACTATCCTCAACTATGTAGATGCCCCTGACTCGGAAGAGGGTTTTTTGGCCCTTCCTCCCCTGCCAGAAAGTTTCCCGGGGGATTTAAGCGAGGAACAACTCTATAGCTATGCCAAGCAAGACGGATTGTACGGACTTCTCAGAATATGTTGAAGATCGGATCTAGTGTTTTAAAACGCTAATTCTCAAGACATATTTTTTGAATTAGCGATCGCGCGTAAAATTAGCCTTGACTTACTCCTACCAGATATACCTTCTCCATAGGGGCGCATAGCTATGCGCCCCTAGATCCTAAAGCACGAAAAGAAGAGATAGTCTTTGGGCGGAAATAAAATATAGCAATTTTAAATGAGTCGTAAATTTTTTACCCCACCCCAACCCTCCCCGAACCCGCGGGGAGGGAGTAAGAGATTCACAAATGATTTAGGATTGCTATATAAAAAATTTGCACTAATCTCTGACATGAGTTATAGCAGAAGGAAGAAGGATGAAGGATGAAGGATGAGGGAAGAATAGCAAGGGTTTCAGCAATCAAAAACGTCCTAACCGTCTTGGTGGTTGCTATATTTAAACAATAGTTATTTAAACAATGATGCGTCAGCCGAGGTTTAAACTATGTTTTCGCTGCGAAATTGTCCCTTCTGAAGGCGTATTTTTACTTGCCGAAAAAGACCATTTTCTGTTACGGGGAGATGCCTACATTCAGCTTGCACCGCTTCTAGACGGTAAACACACCTTAGAAGAAATTATAGATACTCTGCAAGATAGACTCTCTTTTGTCGAAATATTCTATCTGCTCGATCGCCTGCAAAGTCAAGGCTATATTACAGATGCCCATCCCTCCCTGCCAGCCGAAAAAGCCGCTTTTTGGGAAATGCTAAAGGTGGAGCCAGAGATAGCGGAAAAACACCTCGAGGAAACGACTGTTTCTGTAGTTTCCTTGGGTGAAATCGACACCGAACCATTCAAAGCAATGCTCGCATCAGTTGGAGTTAAACTCGGCGAAAATGCCGATCGCTCGGTGGTGCTAACTGACGATTACCTGCAAGAAGATTTAGAAGAAATTAATCAAAAAGCCTGGCGGTGCGATCGCCCCTGGATGCTCGTCAAACCATTAGGAACAGAAATTTGGATCGGCCCTATTTTTATCCCCGGCAAAACTGGCTGCTGGGAATGCCTAGCGCACCGACTGCGATCGCACCGCCAAGTAGAAAATTACCTGCAAAATAAAAAAAACACCGCATCCTTCCCCACTTCTTTATCTGCATTGCCATCAACCCTAGCTACAGCCTACGGCATCGCCGCCACCGAACTTGCTAAATGGATCGCCTGCGATCGCAGCGAATCTCTCAAAGGCAATATCATCACCTTAAACGCGCTTTCTCTAGAAAAACGCAATCACATTCTCGTGCAGCGTCCCCAATGTCCGTGCTGCGGAAACCCGCAAGATTTCGCAGCTAAACAATCAGCACCCATCGCTCTTTCTAGTCGTAAGAAATCTTTTACTCGCGATGGCGGACACCGCTGCATCTCGCCACAACAAACCTTGAAAAACTTAGAGCATCACGTCAGCCCCATTACTGGCATTATCAGCATTCTTCAGCGAATTTCTACCTGGGAGGAAGAAAACGGACTGACAACTTCCTACCGTGCCGGTTACGGCTTAGTCGGCGCGATCGCAGACTTAAATGAATTGCAAGAAAGCCTGCGTAGCGAATCTTACGGTAAGGGAAAAAGCGACACTCAGGCAAAAGTCAGCGCCTTGAGCGAAGCAATCGAGCGCTACTCCATCGCATTTCAAGGAGATGAAGCCAGAATTAGAGGGAAGTTAAAAGACTTGGGGAGTGTCGCAATTCACCCAAACACTTGTATGCTTTTTAGCGAAAAGCAGTTTTCAAATCGCGAGCAATTGAATAGCGATCGCATCAGATTTAACTCGATTCCAGAACCATTCAACGAAGAGGTAGAAATCGAGTGGAGTCCAGCTTGGTCGTTAACTTACAACGCGCCTCGATACATCCCCACTGCCTACTGTTACAGCGGTTATTCCCAAAAATATCATGCCCCCTTTGCTGTTGCCAACTCCAATGGATGCGCCGCCGGAAACTACTTAGAAGAAGCAATCCTGCAAGGCTTCATGGAATTAGTAGAACGAGACAGTATTGCCCTGTGGTGGTATAACCGATTGAAAAAACCAGCAGCGGATCTTTCCAGCTTTGACGATCCGTATTTTCAGGAAATAGAGGCGCATTACAAAACGCTTCAGCGCGACCTCTGGGTACTCGACCTTACCAGCGATTTAAACATTCCCGTATTTGCCGCTATTTCGCGCCGCAATGACCGCGAGGAAGAGAATATTATTATGGGTTTCGGGGCACATTTTGACCCGCAAATAGCCCTGCTACGGGCCTTAACCGAACTGAATCAATCGCTGCCTGCTGCGTTTTTTGGCATACTCGATCCCAAAAGTGCCGATCGCGATCGCGACAGAGAAGCGATCGAATGGTGGAAGAGCGCAACAGTCGCTCAACACCCCTATTTATTGCCAGACAAAACAGCCCCCTCAAAAACACCCGCAGACTATCTCAAACAGTGGAGCGACGATCTTTATACAGACGTAATGAACTGCGTAGAAATTGCCCGAACAAACGGATTAGAAACAATTGTTTTAGACCAAAGCCGCCCTGATTTAGGCTTATCCGTTGTTAAAGTAATTGTACCCGGACTGCGGCATTTTTGGCCGAGATTTGCCCCTGGTAGGCTCTACGGTGTACCCGTTAAAATGGGCTGGCTAGCTGAGCCTTTGACTGAGGAACAATTGAATCCCCTACCAGCTTTTTTCTGAAAGTTTGTCCAATATAAAAAATCTCAATAATCTTATGTTGAAGCCCTATCAAATCATCGATGCAGATTGCCACGTTTTAGAGCCAATTGACCTGTGGAAAAACTACCTCGAACCAGCCTTTAAAAACCGAGCTCCATCGCCAGAACTGAAAGTTGATGGTCAACCGATTTATCAGAAGATAACCCGCCAACACCAAGAGGAAGGGCTGAAAGTGGCAATCCGGGATTTCACCAGCTACGGAATCGATCGCTACGATCCCTGTTCTCAGGTAAAGGCGATCGCGAAAATGGGAGCTGATATCGCATTTTTGTATCCCACAATGGGACTGTGGCTGCTTGCCGTCGATACAATGGATGCAAAACTGGCAGGTGCATTTACCCGCGCCTACAACAATTGGCTGCGAGACTTTTGCAGCTATGACCCCCAGATTCTTAGAGGAGTCGGTGCGATTAATCTCCACGATCCCGAAGAAATGGTGCCAGAACTGCGCCGCATCGCAGAATTTGGATGGAAAGCCGTGTTTTTGCGCCCCAACCCAGTCAAAGGACGACTGCTTTCCGACCTTGCTTACGAGCCATTTTGGAGCGAATGCGAGCAGTTGGGGATTGCCGTCAGCCTCCACGAAGGCACTCATTCCCAACTGCCAACCACCGGATCGGATCGGTTTAATACCCGGTTTGCCATGCACGCCTGTTCGCATCCAATGGAACAGATGATGGCGCTGTTGGCCCTCGTCGAAGGAGGAGTGTTGGAACGTCACCCCCTACTCAGAGTAGGGTTTCTAGAGTCGGGTTGCGGCTGGCTACCCTACTGGTTGTGGCGGCTCGATCGCGAGTATTGCGACTTAGGCTGGGAAGTCAAAGACAATGTTAAAATGAAACCCTCAGAATATTTTCGCCGTCAGTGCTTCATCTCATTTGAACCTTCTGAGCCTTATTTAGCTGAGACAATTGACTACATCGGCACGGATAACCTGATCTTCGGTTCTGATTTTCCTCACATCGATCACCACCCAGACATGATCGGCGAAGTTGTAGCGTTGAGCGATCGCCTATCCGAAAAAACCGTAAAAAAAATCCTCTGGGACAACCCCTTTCGCTTTTACGGACTTGATGGTCAAAATTTGTAGGGCCAAACCCCCCGTAGTTGCCCCAATGCCGAAAACGCCTATTTCCTCCGTTAGTCAAGCGGAGTCGGCACGGGGGCACAACCATACAAAATCCTCATTTTCCTGAGAATGAAACAGATGTCTCTATACGGATAATGAAGTAAGGAACAAATCAATGACCCTCACAATTTCCGGCTACCAAATTACCCAAGAAATTTACGAAAGTGCCAACTCACTAATCTATCGCGGATACAGCCCAACAGATAACCAGCCCGTTATCCTCAAAGTGCTCAAACAAGCCTATGCGCCGCCGGAAAAAATAGCCTGGTTCAAGCAGGAATATGAAATCCTCCAAAAATTGAATTTGGCGGGAGTCGTACATCCCTTAAACCTGGAAAGCTACCAAAATCGCTGGGTAATCGTACTGGAAGATTTTGGCGGCGAATCCCTCCAGCAGTTAATAAAGAGTCAGCCCTTCACGCTGAGCGAGTTTTTATCTCTTGCCCTTCAGATTGCAGACATCCTTGCTCAAGTGCATCAGCAGCAAGTTATACACAAAGATATTAACCCTTCTAACATTGTCTTTAATCCCAAAACTGGACAATTAAAAATTATTGATTTTGGTATTTCTACAGTTCTATCGCGAGAAAATCCAACGCTGCGAAACCCAAATGTTTTAGAAGGAACGCTCGCCTATATCTCGCCTGAACAAACAGGGCGAATGAACCGAGCGCTCGATTATCGTACAGATTTTTATTCGCTCGGAGCAACTTTCTACGAGTTGCTAACAGGGCAATTGCCTTTCCAGATTGACGATGCGATGGAGTTGGTGCATTCGCACATTGCTAAACACCCTACCCCACCTCACCAACTCAACGCAGATATTCCCCAGCCTCTGTCAGAAATTGTCATCAAGCTGATGGCTAAAAATGCCGAAGACCGCTATCAATCGGCTTATGGCGTTAAGGCAGATTTAGAGGAATGTTATAGGCAATGGAAGCGATCGCAGCGCATCGAGCCTTTCCCTCTAGGTCAGCAGGATTTTTCCAGCAAATTCCAAATTTCGCAAAGGTTGTACGGACGAGAGCGAGAAGTTGAAATGCTACTCGCCGCCTTCGATCGAGTCGCAGGCCTACAAAAAGATGAAAATCCCCAATCGCAAATCCCCAATCGCAAATCCCCAATTGAAATGATGCTGGTAGCGGGATATTCTGGTATGGGCAAGTCGGCTTTGGTACAGGAAGTTTACAAGCCAATTACGCGGCAAAGGGGGTATTTTATCTCTGGAAAATTCGACCAATATCAGAAAGATATTCCCTATGCCTCGCTGGTACAAGCCTTTCGCTCTTTAGTGGCGCAATTGCTGACCGAAAGCGAATCTCAGATAGTAGCGTGGCGCGAAAAATTGTTAGCAGCTATTGGTGAGAACGGTCAGTTAATCGTTGCGGTCATTCCCGAATTGGAATTGATTATTGGCACTCAAGCAGCCGTCCCCGAACTGGCTCCAGCCGAAGCCCAAAATCGCTTTAATTTAGTGTTTCAAAACTTCATTCGGGTGTTCGCTCGACCAGAACATCCAATGGTGATGTTTCTGGACGATCTGCAATGGAGTGATGGCGCTTCTTTAAAATTAATTCAGCGGCTGATGACAGGCTCAGAAAGTCAATGTTTGTTTGTTATTGGCGCGTATCGGGATAACGAAGTGAGCGATGCTCATCCCCTAATGCTGACACTGGATGAGATTCGTCAAGCTGAGGGAATTGTTAGTCAAATAAACTTAAAACCATTGGAGTTATCTCAGGTCAGTCAGTTGATTGCCGACTCTTTCAACTATGGCTTAGAAACGGCTATGCCTTTGGCAGAATTGGTGCAGACCAAAACCAATGGCAATCCCTTCTTCATTAATGAGTTTTTGAAATCTCTGTACAGCGAAGGACTGCTGAAGTTTGATTTTCAGCTTGGGGGCTGGCAGTGGGACTTGCAGCAGATTCAAGCGCAGAACATCACCGATAATGTCGTAGAGTTGATGGCGGGCAAGGTGCAGAAGTTACCGCTTTCAACGCAGCAAGCTTTGAAGCTAGCTGCCTGTATTGGCAACCAGTTCGATCTCCAAACGTTGGCAATTGTCTCTGAAAAATCGCCGCGAGAAATAGCGATTGATTTGTGGGAAGCGATCGCAGAAGGTCTGCTCTTACCCCTCAGCGATGCCTACAAGTTGATAGAACTTGACGTGCAGGGGTTAGCAGAAGAGATAGAAGTTGAGTATAAATTTGCCCACGATCGCATTCAGCAAGCCACCTATTCCCTCATTCCCGAAGCAGACAAAAAAGTTGTGCATTGGCAAGTGGGGCAACTGCTGCTACGGAATACACCGCCCCAGAAGCGAGAGCAAAAAATATTTGATATCGTCAACCAACTAAATCAAGGGGGCGATCGCATTTCCTGTCAAGCCGAGCAAGACGAGCTAGCTCAGCTTAACCTGACAGCAGGCAAAAAAGCCAAGGCATCAGCAGCCTATCAACCCGCCTTCAATTACTTGCAAGTTGGCTTGAGCTTATTAGAAGAAAATAGCTGGGAATGCCAGTATGAATTGATTCTAGCGCTGCACGCAGAAGCCGCAGAAGCAGCTTATCTCAGCGACAACTTCCAGCAGATGGAGCGATTAGCTTCTGTAGTGAAAAATCGCGCCAAAACTGTACTCGACAAAGTAAGAATCTACAGAGTAACCGTACTGGGTTATGCAAACCAGCATCAACTACCAGAAGCAATGCGTAGCGGACTCGAAATTTTAGCTCAGTTGGGGATCGCGCTACCGGAAAACCCAAGTTTAGCAGACATCGGACAAGCTATAGAAGAAACAAAAGCGGCTTGGCTAGGCAAGCAAATTGAGGATCTCATTGACCTGCCAGAGATGACCGATCCTGAAAAGCTGGCAGCAATGGATCTCCTGTTTGATGTCATACATCCAGCCTATGACGGCAACCCCGGACTCTTCACACTGTGCGCCCTGCAAATGGTCAATTTATCGGTCAAATATGGCAATACGCCTCTATCGGCTCAAGGTTATGGATCTTACGGAATAGTTCTGTGTGGTGTCGTCTTCGATATAGAGTCTGGCTATCAATTTGCGAAACTTGCATTGAAGCTGGTAGAGAAATTCAATAGCAAAAAAATCAAATCGGCGGTGATATTCTTAGTTTATTATTTTTCGGTAATTTGGAAAGAACACTTCAGAGAAATACTTAAACCTTTTTTAGAAGGATACCAAAGTGGCTTAGAAACTGGAGACTTGCTATTGGCTGCCTTTAATGCTTACGGCTATTCTTGTCATTTATACTGGATTGGCAAGGAACTGGTCGAGGTCGAACGGGAAATGGGCAAATACAGTCAGGCAATATCCAATATCAATCAGAATCTAATTCTTACTTATCTCAACAGATATTGGCAAGTCGTCTTAAATTTGAGTGGAAAATCAGAAAACACCTGTCGATTAATTGGCGAAAGTTATGACGAAGTAAAGATGTTGCCAAGGATGCAGGAAAACCAAGACAGATACGGAATTGGTGACTTGCATTTACACAAACTTATCCTCTGTTATTTATTTGGAAACTACGGCGAAGCCCTGGAAAATGCGGCAATTGCAGAAAATTATTTAGATGCTATGTTAGCTACGTCATCTGTCGCTATTTTCCATTTCTATCATTCTCTAGCACTGCTGGCAGTATTTGCTGATACTCCAGAGTCCGAAAAAGAGGCTTTTCTTGAAAAGGTTGCTGCCAACCAGGAAAAAATGAAAATGTGGGCGAGTTACGCTCCTATGAATTACCTGCACAAATATTACCTCGTCGAAGCGGAACGCGCCCGAGTTCTGGGCAACTATAAAGATGCCAGAGAATATTATGACTCTGCTATCTCCTGCGCCCGCGAAAATGAATATCTCAACGAAGAAGCTCTCGCCTACGAACTCGCGGGACGATTTTACCTCTCCCGCAACCAAAGCCACGTTGCTGGTCACTATCTCCAAGATGCTCTCTACGCTTACCAGACTTGGGGTGCCCTTGCCAAAGTCCAAGACTTAGAAGCGCGATATCCTCAGTTTCTCACCTCAACAACTAGCTCTACGAAAGTCACCAAAACAACCATTTCCACTACAGGCAGCAGTTCCGGCGAAGCGCTAGATTTAGCCACAGTCGTGAAAGCTTCTCAAGCTATTGCCGGGGAAATTGTCTTAGATAAATTGCTCGCCAAATTGACGAACCTCGTCCTCGAAAATGCGGGGGCGCAAAAAGGCTTCCTCATTCTCTCCGACGACGGAATTTTAAAAATTCAAGCACAAGGAGAAATTGAGCGCGAAGTCCAAGTGCTGCAATCTCTTCCAGTTTATAGCAGCGAAAATCTCCCCTTGGCGATAATCAATTACGTGGCTCGCACTCAAGAAAATGTGGTTTTAAGCGAAGCCACGCGCGAAGAGATTTTTAGCACAGATCCTTACATTATCGCTCACCAACCTAAGTCAATCTTGTGTAGCGCCATCGTTAATCAAGGCAAACTCACCGCCATTCTTTACTTAGAAAATAATATCGCGATCGGTGCTTTTACACCAGAACGCCTGGAAGTTGTGAAAATCCTTTCTTCTCAAGCAGCTATCTCCCTTGAAAATGCCATTCTGTATCGCACTTTAGAACAAAAAGTCGATGAACGCACTGCCCAATTAGCATCAGCCAACCAAGAAATTACGGTGCTTAACGAGCGTCTGAAAGCTGACAATATCCGAATGAGTGCTGAGCTAGACGTAACGCGCCGACTGCAACAAATGATTTTGCCGAAAGAGGGCGAACTCAGTAATATTCCCGGACTCGATATTGCTGGTTTTATGGAACCGGCCGACGAAGTAGGTGGCGATTACTACGATGTACTACAATACGGCGATCGCATCAAAATTGGCATCGGCGACGTAACGGGACACGGATTAGAAAGCGGCGTTTTAATGATGATGGCGCAAACTGCCGTGCGAACGCTAATGGTGAACAATGAAACTGACCCCGTGCGATTTTTAAATGCCATCAATCGCACTCTTTATGACAATGTGAACCGCATGAATTGCGAGAGAAACCTCAGCCTTTGTTTGCTAGACTATGAGGAGGGGACTCTGCGCTTGAGCGGACAGCACGAAGAGGTGATTGTGGTGCGGTGTAGCGGCGAAGTGGAACGAATCGATACGATTGATTTAGGCTTCCCGATCGCTTTAGACTCAGACATTGCCGATTTCATTCTATCAACTGAAGTCTACTTAAATCCGGGAGATGTGGTGGTGCTTTACACTGACGGAATTACAGAAGCGAGAAATGAACAAGGCTTGTTATACGGTATGGAACCACTGATAGAATCCATCTGCCGAAATCGCGATCGCACTGCTGAAGAAATCCGCCAAGCTGCGATTGATGACTTGCGCCATTACATCGGCGAACAAAAAGTGTTTGATGATATTACCTTAGTGATACTTAAGCAGAAGTAGCCTCGGCGGGGAGACTGGGCTGTTTCATTCTCGGCTCATTCATCAAGTCATGGAGGCAGCTATTTCTTACCGTACAGATTGGGTGATTGAAAATGCGAGCCAAGAAGGCCTAAAAATAGCGAAGCTGTCACCAACCGCAAAGTAGCACTTCAAACCCTTACCTGATAAGGCATTGCGATTAATGTTGGACTTTTTTACACATATCTCGGCTCAATGCCCTATTCACATGACACAAGTGAATTAACTTGACAAGCTAGAGTAACCTATGTCAGCATTTTGAAATAAACTGGACTTACGCAGACACACTATATGTAGTGTGGACACAACTATGCTCGGCTCCCGCTTGACGAGAGCGATCGGCTCCTCAAAGGCGATCGGCTCGCTCGTTCAGAGGGTCTCGCCAACCCAAAGGAAATCTCGAAACGGATAATAATGAATGCTAAAATAGTATCAGAATTCATGCCCAAAAATATGAGCATCAATTATCTATAGCAATTCTTGCAGGAGTCGTAAATTTTTTACCCCACCCCAACCCTCCCCTTATCAAGGGGAGCGAGTAAGAGATTCACAAATGATTTAGGATTGCTATATACTATTGCCAATATCTCCTGAGTAGCCAAATCAACTATACTCTAACGAACGCAAGCTGCACACATTCAAGAGTGTAGCCATGACACAATTAATCGTTACTTGAATTCAGAAAACTTAACACCCGAAGTGATTTGGGAAAAAGTTCGCTCAGAACTTCAGAGCCATCCCGAAGCTTGTTTAATTTTTGATGATACGGTACTCGACAAAAGATTTTCTTCAAAAATCGAACTTGTCCGCCGTCAATATAGCGTCCATGAACATCGAGTGATTCGAGGAATTGGCTTAATAAACTGTATCTATATAAGGAATGAGAATTAAATAACTTCCATGCATGAAAGTGGGATGGGCGTCCCGCCCGTCCTTTTTGGACGGGCGGGACGCCCATCCCACAATAATAATTAAAATTGTAAGTTATTTAATTCGCGATCCTAAATGCTGAAACCGGATACTATTCGGTGATTGATTATCGAATTTACGATCCAGATGGGGACGGTCACACAAAGCTAGATCGTGTAGCAGATATGCTGAGTGATGTCGTATTTAAAAAAAAGATTCCCGTAGCCAAAGTCAGACGTGGATAGTTGGTACGCAGCTCAAAAGCTAATGGCTTTGATTGATAATTTGGGGAAAATTTATTATGTCCCTCTCAAAAAAAATCGGTTGGTTGATGATACAGGAGGTCAAAAAAAATATCAGCCTATTGAACAGCTAACTTGGTCTGAACTTGAACAAGAACAGGGAAAGCTAATCAAAATAAATAAATTTCCTAGATCCAAAAATGTGAAACTATTTCGGGTGACTGTTTCTGCCAACAGAACGGAATATGTAGCTACCAATGATTTAACTCAGTCTTCCATAGATGAAGTCAAATCTCAATGTAAACTTCGAGGGAAAATTGAGGAATTTCATCGAGAGATTAAACAATTAACTGGGATAGAATCTTGTCACTGTCGTCGAGGGAGGATTCAAATAAATCACATTGCTTGCACTTTATTAGTTTGGGTTTTTCTCACTCGCATGGCAAAGAAAGTTTTTCAAACTGTCTATCAGTTAAAAGCTAGTTTGTTAGCAGATTACCTCAGCCAAGAGCTTAAACATACCTCTCTTAAGCTGAAATTTATTTAGTTGACTCCTCAATTCAAACACACATTGATTCTCTTTTTATCTAGCGATCGCCTGAGTCAGACTGTTGGCGATCGCCAGATCCTTAATGCGCTATACAGCGGTTCTCAAAAAAGTGAGGTATGCCCTATGCCCACGGAGGCCTATGCCCACGGAGGCCTATGCCCTACAGTACCTCATATGAGAGCTCGAAAGGCTATATATAGCGTCATTGCGTAAGTCCTGATGAAGTCGGATTTTGAAATCCCGTGTACACAAGCTTTCGTCCGCCTCCGCAGACTAAAGAATAAAGGGGGTATTTAACCCGGATTTGGTATTAGCGCGAGTCGTCGAGTAGCGCTCAGACGTTCGGCGAGCGCTCTGTCGAGCCGTCGAGTCGCGCTCCCCGTCGAAGGATTTTAGATTTACTCTAAAGATGAATCTGGGACCTGGAACAAGAGTCTAAAATTTTTGCCTCTCCACGACTCCTGTTGTTGGCAAGTATCGGTTTTTGGGCGGGGTCAATCGATTTTAGATTTGAGATTTGAGATTTTAGATTGACCCCACGGATAAATGCGGGGGCTTGAGGATTTGAGATTTGAGAAAAGGGATTGATTCCACGGATAAATCCGGGGGCTTGTACCACCTTTGAAATTCGCTTGTCACTGTCAGTCGATTTGAGATTTGAGACGGCGCCAGAGGTTTGGCGAGCGCGAGCGTCGAGCCGTCGAGGATCGATCCCCGTCGAAGGATTTGAGATTTACTCGACAGATGAATCTGGGACCTTGAACTAGGGTCGAAAATTTTGGGCCTCGGGCGATTCCTGGTTCACAAGTATCCGTTTTTGGGCGGGGTCAATCGATTTTAGATTTGAGATTTTAGATTTTGGCTCTTCAGTAGTTAATATGCTAAATGAATAGCTCGCGCCAGGAAAGAAAGACAAATGAAGCTAGCAAAATATTTGGTAGAGTCATTACCAGGGTTGACAGAGTCAGCTCATTTATTATTAAA
>Ga0247774_1000736_pt1 | contig 16394 bp, 10 predicted proteins | sample UWRJL001104B6_FD_179933 | JGI IMG/M metagenome (GOLD analysis project Ga0247774, IMG submission 179933) | Plant litter microbial communities from Arlington Agricultural Research Station in Wisconsin, United States - UWRJ-L001-104B-6 | ecosystem: Environmental > Terrestrial > Plant litter >... | reverse complement strand
GCGACCTGCACGATGCGATCACCGATATCATCTGTCGCTCGATGATCCCACGCCGTGCGCGTGGCGCGATTTGTGTGGCGATGCGCGGGCCTTTGTGTATTCTACCGTCGAATTCTCAAGGGAGGTGGCGGGATGCATATGCGATGGGGAAGCTTGCGGCTGGGGCTCGGCGTGCTCGTGCTCTCCTTGGCGGGTTCCGCCGGGTTGGGTGGATGTAACTCGGGCGCGAAGCCCGAAGACAAAGCGGAGCGGGTCGGCGAAGCGCAGGGCGCGCTCGCCGTCGGCCTGGGCCAGTTAGCCTATTCGACGCATGAGCTGGGCGCCCCCGGCGTGTACCTGATCGACAAAGTGCACGGAGTTAACGCGCAAAGTACGGTCGATGTGTACACCCAGGGGAACCAGGTCGCGCTCGGCGATTTGGACGGCGACGGCGATGACGACTTCGTGATCGGGATGGCGTCTGGCGGAGTCGGCGCCTTCAACGACACTGGCATGCTGCTCGGATTTCCGGGCCTCCAGTCTTACGGCTTTCCCCCCAAGTCCATCATCGGCATGGGCGATGTCGATCACGACGGGTTCGATGAAGTCGTGCTCGGCATACGCGACCAAAACGGCGGCGGAGCTCTCGGCAGGATTACGGTCGTGTCGCGCGCCGGACACAACGCCGGTGACATCTTCGCCAACGGCGGTTCGGATCTCAGCGGCTTCGCGCTGGGCGAGGATTTCGCGGTGTGCGATCTGGACCACGACGGCTTCGACGACATCGTCGTCAAGTCGTTCGGTTTCCACATCTACAGCCATCCGTCGCGTCCCGCGATCGACGTTCAAGCGTATTTCGGTGCGACGACTCCCGCTTTCAGCCAGGGTGATCGCCTCTTGTGCGCTGACTTCAACGGTGACCGCTTCGACGACGTGGTGATCGTGCATCCGGGCCTTACTGGCGGCACGGAGGAAGGCGATTTCAACTTCTTCACGTTCCCGGGCCAGCCTGCCATCGTGTACAACCCGACTCAGGGCCAGCCGCTGTTCCAAGAAGGCGACCAGATCGCCGTGGGCGATCTGGATCAGGACGGCCTGGCCGAAATCGTGACCGGCCACCTCCATCACCAGTCGCCGAGCACTGAGCCGCCGGTCTTCGTCGGGCCCCTCAGCGTCTACGACAATCAAGGCCGCGACGCCCGCGCCGCAATCTTCGGGCAGGGCCCGTTCCCGATCTACGGCGGGGGGGACGCTATCGCGATCCGGCGCCGCCACCTGTCGAACGCGTCCGTGGTCGACTCCGACGGCGACGGTTTTACCGACGCGGAAGAGGGCGTCGGCCCCAATGACGGCATCGACGGCAACGGCGACGGCATCCCCGACTACCTGCTGCCGAACGCCGACCCGCAGCGAAAAGACGTGTACGTCGAAATCGACGCCATGGCATGCGCCGTGGCTGGCGGTGACTGCGTCGGCCCCGATCTGCACACGCACCGGCCCATCGACACGGATTTCGATCCCGTGAGAGCGGCCTTCACGCGCGCGGGCATGAATCTTCACGTCGTAATCGACGAGGACGTGCCCCACACCAACTCGTGTTGCTTCGGTACGGACACGAGCCCGAATGCCACGGTGTGTACCGCATCGCCGTATTGCTACCAGAATTATCGCAACCAATCGTTCGGCACCGCGGACGACCGGTTGCCCGCGAACGCTGCCCGCCTCGCGGCTAAAAACAAGGCCTTTCACTACGCGCTCTTCGCGCACGGCATTCCGATTGCCGGTGCGGCGGGCATCGCGCACCTAGGTGAGAACGGGTTTGCCAAGTCGGCGTTCATGATCATCGAGGCACGCGACAGTGCCAGTTTCAATGCGCACCAGCACGACATGGTCGGCTCGCGCTTCATGCATGAGCTCGGGCACAACCTCGGCCTTCGCCACGGCGGCAGCGACGATCTCAACTTCAAGCCGAACTACCTGAGCGGGATGAACTACATCTACGCCAACGCCTCGCCGCCGCTCGTCGACTATTCGCCGGTCAAGCGCGACTCCCTGTTCGAAACGAATCTCGATGAAACGAAGGGCCTGTCAGCGGCCTCGCCATTGAACGCCACGTGGACTTGCACGAACGCCAGCATCTTGGACGGCAGCATCGACGGCCGGAAGAGCAGCCCGGCCAGCGCGGGTCTCGACTGGAACTGCAATACCGTCTCGACGGACAAAAACTTCACCTCCGACGTCAACGGCGACCGTTTCTGTATCGAGACGGACAGCAAGCATAAACTCAAGTCGGTCGCGTCACCGAAGGACGTGCTCGCGGGCGGTGTCATCGTTCCGGGCCCCGACGGCAAACTCTACAGTCGAACCCGCTGCAACGGTGTCGCGGGGTCCGACATGAAAGTCGGCAACTTCGTCTATCCCGGCACGGACGGGACGATCGAGACGCAGCTCTGCTACGAATTGCGCGTGGTCGAAGACCCCCGCAACGACCGCTTCGTCTTCAGTGTCAACCCGGGCCCCGGTCGCGCCGCCGTCGACACGCCCGTGTCGCCGAAGGATGAAGCGGTTTTGAACGCCGCCGGACAAGTGATTCAGATCCTTCCGGGTCCTGACTTCATTCTCGACTCGTGTGATCCCAGGGCCTTCATGCTCGCCGATCGCTGCGCTCCGTTCGACGCGACGGTGGCGCTCTACATCTACGGCGGCACGGACGCGGCCGGGAACCCAGACCCGCTCGACTGCGACTACATCGCGACGGGAGTGATCAACCCCATCGGTGTCCCTGGCGATACTTGGCTCGCCAAGGTCGACAAGACGGACGAGGGGCGAATCGACTCCAACTCGGACGCACAATTTCAGACTTCAATTGCTGGCGACGACCAAGTTTTCGGCCAATTCATCATGGACGGCCCGGATCGCGTGTGTGATTCGACGCTGATCGGCGTGAGCGCGGATCCGGACTCGGCCGATCACCCCGACTTCGTGTTGGGGCGCGCGACGGCCTGCCCGGGGCCGGACCTGTCGGCCTGCACGCAGCCGAACGAGCTGACGGCGCCGAGCGACTGGGACAAATTGCTGTTCAAGATCAACCCCGCGGTCAATCCGCTCAACGAGACGGTGATCGCGGAACCGAGCAACGAGTACTTCGACCAGCTGCAGCGGCGCTTGCTGCAAGCCGACCTCGGAATCAGCGTGAGCGCCTCGACGAGCAGCCTCAAGAAGGGCGACAGCGTCACGTTCCACGTCACGGTGAGCAACACCGGACCGGCGGCGGCCGAGCCGCCTACCGTGAACCTCACGCTTCCGAGCGGAGCAGTGTTCTCCCAGTGCACGTCGACCAGCAGCTGCAGCGTAGCGGGCAGCAGCGCGATCCTCGCGGCGGATTCGCTCGCTCCGGGCGCGACGCTGCAGGCCGACTTCATCGTGCAGACGAGCTGCGCCACGCCGTCCGGCAACTTGGTCGTGAATGCGGTCGTCGTCGCCGAGACGACGGACGTGAGCCCGCTGAACAATGGCACGACCTCGACCGTCAGCGTGGCCGCTTCGGCGCCAGTTTTCAGCTTCGTTCCGGCTGATTTCACGACCTCGGTGTGCTCGGGCGTGCAACTCGGGACGCCCCTTTCGACGGACGGCTGCGGCGGTACCGTGACGATTACGAACAACGCGCCCAGCACGTTCCCGCTCGGGCGGACGCTGGTGACCTGGACGGCCACGAGCGCGGGCGGCAGCGTCACGGCGACGCAGGCCGTGACGGCGGAGCTCGGTGACAGCGCGACGTGTTGCCCCGTCGGCAGTCACGTCATGCTCGGCACGCCGAGCAACGACACCCTCAACGGCACCACCGGCGTCGATTGCATCCTCGGTCGCGGCGGCCAAGACCGCATCAACGGCAACAGCGGCGATGACCTCATCAGCGGCGGCGCGGGCGATGACATCATCGACGGTGGCGCGGGCAATGACCGCATCTACGGCGGGACCGGTCAGGACACCCTCACTGGCGGCGCGGGCGACGACCTGATCACTGGCAACGACGGTGACGACATCGTGCGCGGCGGCCTCGGCAACGACACGCTCGCGGGCGGTCAGGGCCAAGACCAGCTGTTCGGTGAGGACAACGACGACACCCTGGGCGGTGACGGCGGCACCGATACGCTCGATGGCGGCGCCGGCAACGACTACCTCGAAGGCGGCACAGGCAGCGATACCTGCCGCGGCGGCAGCGGCACGAACCTGTTTGCCGCTTGCGAGACGCGCCCCGACGCTCCGACGGCCGCCGACGCCTGCAGTAACGGCGTGAAGGACGGCAAAGAGACCGGCACAGATTGTGGCGGCTCGGGCTGCTTCGCCTGCGCCGGCGGCGGCGTTTGCCAAGCGAGCGGTGACTGCTTGAGCCAGGTCTGCACCGGCAACCAATGCGTCGCACCGCAAACCACGCTGATTGGCTCGCTCACCATCACGAGCGATTGGGGCGCGGGTTACTGCGCCAGCGTCAACGCGCTGAACATCGCGAGCACGGCGACCAGCAGCTGGCGCGCCTTCGTGAACCCCCAGCAATCCAGCATCTACCAAGTGACGAAGGGCACGACCAGCGGCGCGACCGGCCTCGTGACCATCACGCCACAGGCGGATCAGCTCGTGGTCGCGCCGCACACGCAGAACATCCAGGTGAGCTTCTGCGCGAACCGGACAGCGGGTAACACGACCGCGCTTCCCTCGCTGGGCGGCCTGTCCGGAAGTTACTGATCGCCGGGACCGAAGCCGGCTCGTCCACAGAGCCGGCTTCGGACTGAGTGCGCAGCTCGCATGCCCCGCCGGCCCGGCGGACAGCGGCAAATGGTGTGGGCGAGAGAAAAAATCTAGGAGGTGCTGTCGGATCCGGGTGGAGGTGATCGTAGTAGGGGTGAGCAGCTGCTCGCGAATGGGCCCCCACCAGGAGATGATCCGAGATGCAGTACTTGGTTTCCGTGTTTGCCGACGGTACCGAATTGGCCTTGCCAGGCGAGATGGCTGCCATCGACGCGTTCAACGACCGCCTCCGCGGCCAAGGCTACTGGGTTTACGGCAATGGCCTGGCTGAGCCCAGCACGGCTACTGTGATCGACGGCCGCGGTGAGCAGCCGATCCTCACCGACGGTCCCTTCCTGGAGTCGAAGGAGCTCCTGGCCGGCTTCTGGATCATCGAGGCTCCCGACCTCGACGTGGCGCTCGAGCTCGCTACCGCCGGGTCGAAAGCCTGCAACCGGAAGGTCGAGCTGCGGCCATTTCGGGCTTTCGAGGAGTGAACGTGAGCGACGTTCGGAAGGCGATCGCCCAGGTGCACCACCAGGAGTGGGCGCGGCTGGTCGCCGCCTTGACCCGGCGTTTCGGCGACCTCGACATCGCCGAGGAGGCGGCGGCCGAGGCGTTCGCGGCTGCCCTCGGGCGGTGGCCGGCTGAAGGTGTACCCCCCAACCCCGGCGCTTGGTTGATGACCACCGCCAAAGGCAAAGCCATTGACCGGCTCCGGCGCGAGAACAAGCGCGACGACATGCCGACGGAGGTTCCGATGCTCGATGAAGGCCAGCCCGAGCCCATCGGGGCCGTCGACGACGAACGGCTTCGTCTGATCTTCACGTGTTGTCACCCGGCGCTCGCGATGGACACCCGCGTGGCGCTCACGCTGCGCATGGTCGGCGGTCTGACCGTGCCCGAGATCGCCCATGCCTTCCTGGTGCAGGAAGCCGCCATGGGACAGCGGATCACCCGCGCGAAGGCGAAAATCAAGGCCGCCCGTGTCCCTTATCGGGTGCCGTCCGCGGGCGACCTCGCGTCACGTGTCTCCGGCGTGCTCGCCGTCCTCTTCCTGGTCTTCAATGAGGGCTATCTGGCGACTGGCCCGGATACGGCTCCTGTGCGCCACGAGCTGACCGCCGAGGCCATCCGGCTGACTCGCCTGACCCGTGCGCTCATGCCGGAAGACGGTGAGGTGGCCGGGCTGCTGGCACTGATGCTCCTGACCGAGGCCCGCCGCGCCGTCCGAATCTCGGCGAGCGGGGAATTGGTCACACTCGACGAGCAGGACCGCAGCGCGTGGGACGCCGCGCTGCTGGCCGAGGGTCATCGGCTGGTGCGCGAGCGGCTAGCGACCGGCCTGCCTCCGGGGCGCTACCAGATCCTGGCAGCGATCAGTGCCGTGCACACCTCTGCTCGCCACGTCCGCGACACCGACTGGTGGCAAATCGTTGCGTTATACGACCAGCTCGTTCGCCTCGATCGCTCGCCGATCATCGTCCTCAATCGCGCCATCGCGGTCGCCGAGCTCGATGGCCCGGAGGTGGGGCTTTCGACCGTCGATCGTCTCGAGGAAAAGCTTTCCGGTTATCACGCGTACCATGCGACCCGCGCTGACCTGCTGCGCCGACTGGGGCAGAAGCACGAGTCGCGCGCGGCGTACGACAGAGCCATCGAGCTTACCGCCAACAGTGCCGAGATCGCCTCCCTGAAACGCCGCCGCGACCAGCTCGTGTAGGGCTAGGCCCGCTTTTGAAAGGAACATCGCTATGTCGACCATCACCATTACCGCCTTTGAACGCTCACCCGATGGTGGCAAGGGACTGGCCCGTGATACCCGTGTTCGCTGGGCGCTCGAAGAAACAGGCCAGCCTTACCAGGTTCGGCTGGTCTCGTTTCGTGCGCTGAAGGAACCCGCGCATCTGGCGCTTCACCCTTTCGGGCAGATCCCGACCTATGAAGAAGGCGATCTCGCCCTGTTCGAGACAGGAGCGATCGTGTTCCACATTGCGCAGCGCCATGCGGGCCTGTTGCCAGACGATGCGAACGCCCGAGCGCGTGCCATCACCTGGATGTTTGCCGCGCTCAGCTCGGTCGAGCCGCCGATCCTCGATCTCGGAATCGCCAAGCTGCTCGAAGGCGACAAGCCCTGGCGTGCGGAGCGCTTGCCTCTCGTGGAAAATCGCGTTCGCGCCCGGCTCGACCAACTCTCCGTTCGCCTGGGCCAGGCCGACTGGCTCGACGTTGCGTTCAGCGCGGGCGATCTGATGATGGTGTCGGTGCTGCTCAGGTCGAGACCGTCCGGCATTCTGGACGAATACCCAAACCTGTCGGCTTATGTCGCCCGTGGTGAAGCACGGCCCGCCTACCAGCGGGCCTTCGAGGCTCAATTAGCAGTCAACACCCGCAAGCCATGAGCGATTGATTGTGCGACGGCTTCGAGCGAGATCGCCTTCTCCGGGCAGGCGATGACACACAGGCCGCACGCTTGGCACGCGCTTGCAGCTGGGGTGTAGGCAGTCTTGCGTCCGTGCGCGCGGCTCTTCAACTTCGCGAACAAAGACAGCTCGGCGAAATCCGCGTCTTCGATGCGACGGACCTCGAACACGTCGAACGGACACACCTCGACGCAATCGGCTTTCCCTTCGCAGCGAGCGCGATCGATGGACGGTCGCAATACGCCCGGCTCCGCTCGGCACTGCTCTCCGGGGCGCTCTGGGTGTCGGGCTGCACGCCGTGTTTTTTTCGTGTCGAGCTTCACCTTCGCCATGTGCTCGAGCTAGCACGAGCAGTTTCGCTGCGAGCTTGAAGAAGTGCGAAGAACTGCAGTGAGAGGCCCATCAATGCCGTTCACTAACGGGCCGAGGGGTTCACGATCCCAGGTTTTTCCTGGGAAATAGGCTGCCCCGCGCGTGAGACGTCGCGGAGCGGCGGCAGCGGGAGGCGCTGTTCGTACGGGAGCGCTCTCGACGTTGAGAGCGGCTTTCGCGAAAGATAGCTGCACGCGAAAAGGGGCGGGCGCGTACGACGTGGGAACGTCGAGTGGGGCGTGTGACGGCGGGTGGTTCTGGCGCCGCAGCCGAGGGAATGTTGGTGCGACGGGTCTGATCTTCCCCCGGCTTGGTGGACACGAAGACTATGCCGCAAACGCGGCTGCTTGTGTTTTCAATTCGAACTCAATGGGGTGACGCAGCCGAGGCGGGAGTTGTCGGCGTTGAGGATTGTAAAAGTTCTCGATGGAATCGCCGATGCTGGCGGTTGCCATGGGTCGAGTTGGATAGACTTCGCGTGCGTGCTCGGTCTTGAGGCCTCCGAAGAAGCTTTCGCGACGGCGTTATCGTAGCAGTCTGGCTCATGCTTGCCATGATGCCGTTTGCGCACAGTTCGCTTGAGTCGTCTTCGCTCGCGTAGGGACTTCCGCGGGTCTTTGTGATGAAGCAGTCCTGGCCTGGGCCGCCGTACCTGGAGCGCACGTTTGAGAGCCTCGAGGGCGAGGTCTCGATCGTTGGTCGCGCTCACGCTCCCAACAACGCGACGCGAGAACAGGTCCAGTATGACCGCGAGGTAGAGCCAGCCTTCGTCGGTGCGGATGTACGTGACGTCGCCCGCCCAGACGAGGTTGGCGGCCGCTGGGTTGAATTTTCGATCGAGTACGTTGGCCGCAATCGGGAGTGCATGACGCGAATCAGTCGTGCAGCAGAACGTTCTCTTCCGGCGCCTTTTCAGCCCATTTTCGCGCATGACGCGCTCGATTCGTTTTCTGCCGACGCGCACGCCTTGCGCCTGCAACTTCCGATGAATGCGAGGACTGCCATAGATGCCGCGATTGCGTCGATGGGCGGCGCTAACCCTGACTGTGAGCTGCGCGTCGGATTTGCTACTCGCCGACGCCGGTCGTTTCTTCCAAGCGTAGAAACCGCTGCGCGTGATGCCGAATGCTCTGCAGAGTGATTTCACCGAGAACGCCACCTGCTGCGCCGCAGCGAAGGCGAACTTAATTTGCTCTCCTTGGCGAAGTACGTGGCCGCTTTTAAAATGTCGCGCTCTTCCCGGAGGCGTTTCACCTCGCGCCGTAACGTCGAGAGCTCCGACTTCTCCGCGGTCGTCATCGCGGCTGGTGGCCCGTGTCCAGCGTCGATTTCAGCACGGTTGAGCCAATTGCGCAGCGCAGACTCCGTGAGGTCGAGGTCCTGGGCGACTTGCTTGATAGTCCGGTCCCCCCCATCGCGCGATGCGTACTGCTTCTGCTTTGAAACCGAACGAGCAACTGGGGTGACATTTTCACAGAGCAGTTAAGGGGTGACATTTTCACTTGGCTTTGACAATTTGCCGAATTTGCTGGACAGAAAATTTGGGGATGGGTTGTCCGTGAACGCGAGGGGCGGGAAGATTTGCGTGCGAGGACGCTTGGTTTGGACGGGGTCGAGCGATCGTGAGTCGAGTCGAGTTGGGACTGGTTTCGAGCCTGAAAGTAGCGCTATTGGCGTTTTACGAGCTCTGAAATGTGCGTGATAGACAAGAGCGATGGGGCAACACGAATATCGTTTGAAGTCCTTGGCGGATGACGAAGTTTTGGCGGGGCTTTCGAGCGTCGTCGGGCGGCGCAACCAGATCACGGCTGAGTTTCTGGCGTACTTGGCGGAGCTGGACGAGCGGCAGCTGTTTCTCGATCTCGGGTTTGCGTCGCTGTTCGAGTATTGCGTGGAGACGCTCGGGTTGTGTGAGTCGACGGCGGGTCGACATATCGCGGCGGCGCGGGTGTGCCGCAATCATCCGGAGGTGTTCGCGCTGGTGGCGAGCGGCGCGTTGCACGCTTCGGCGCTGAGTTTGCTGAGGAAGCACCTGACTCCGGAGAACGCTGGGGAGCTGTTCGAGCTGTGTGCGCATCGCAGTGCGCGAAAGGTGGAGGAGTTGCTCGCGGCGCGCTTTCCCAGGCCCGATGTGCGCGATCTGGTGCGTCGCTTGACGCGCTTCGCGATACCCGGAGGGGTGCCGGCGCAGGCGGGGCTGACTCTCGACGTCGAGCGTGCTTCGGAGACGACGCCAACGGAGGCGCCGCCGCGCGAGCCGTCGGCCCCGCAGCAGAAAGCATTCGTCGAGTCTCGGCCGCGCGAACCGTCGACCGCGTTGGGCGCATTGGGGGCGGCCGATGCGCCGAAACCAGGCCGACTGGAGCCCTTGTCCGCGGATCGCTACGGCGTGCATTTCACGGCAGATCGTGAGTTTCGCGAGCTGCTGGAGCGGGTGCGCGGGCTGGCGGGGCATCGTCTGCCCAGTGGCGATCTGATGGCTTTGCTCAAGCGCGGGCTCGAAGCGTACGAGCGTGAGCTGACGAAAGAGCGCTTTGCGCTCGGCAGGAAGCCACGCCGCAGCCGGGGTGTGGCACCCGCGCCTTCTGCACCCTCTGCGCCCTCCGAAGCCGAGCTATCCGCGTCCGATCCCAACCCCAAGCGTCACTGCCCCGCAGCGGTCGCGCGCGCCGTATTCCTACGAGATGGTCAGCAGTGTAGCTACGTCTCGCCGAATGGGCGGCGGTGTAGTGCGCGTCGCTGCCTAGAGCTTGACCACGTGGAGCCTTGGGCGGTGGGTGGTGAGAGCACGATTGAGAATCTTCGGTTACGCTGCCGCGCTCACAATCAGCGGTACGCGCGGCAGTACTTTGGCAAATCTCGTATAGAAGCCGCCGTGCAGCACGCCCGGCGGCAGCGTGATGCCGCTCAGGATCCTGACCAAAGTTGACCTATCCTGAGCCCGGCCCGCTCGCGCACGGCTCGCAGGGTCGAGATTCGAGCCTCACCTCATCGGGTCGTCGCCGTATCTCAATTCGCTACTGCGCGAGCCAGGTCACGCTTTCTTCGCGAAGCAAATGCAGCTGGACTGAGCCGCGCAAACGTTATGCGGAGCCGCAGGTGGGTGGGCATCGCACCGGCGACGCGCGCGGAGGGGGCTGGTCGCGTGTGGGGAGCACGTGATACTCTCACGGGTTATGTGGCGAGTGCTGTCCGGGTGGGTGGTGGGTCTCATCGTTTGGGGTTGGGGCGTGGGCTTGGCTGCGGCGGCGGGGGAGCCCGCGTCGCAACAGGACTACGATCGCAAATACGGCGACGAGTTGCGCGTGCTCGATGGTTCTGCGGTGCCGCTTTTCGAGCAAGCCAATCGCGCACGCAATACTGATGACCACGCGACGGCGGAGCGCCTGTACGGCGAAGTGTTTCAGCGTGTTCCGAGCTTTTTCCACGCCGAGCGCCGTCGCTGTCACGAGTTGCTCGAGCTCGAGCGTCGGGAGGAGGCGCTCGCGCTGTGTCGCGATGCCGCGGAACGCGCGCCGATTGCGCCCAACCTCGAGGCGTTGGCGGCGACGTTGCTGCACAAGCAACAGGGCCAGTCTGCGCGTTCGGCCGACTTGGAGGAAGCGAGCACACTGCTCGAGCGCGCCGAGGAGCTCGATCCGAGCGATGTAACGACCGCGATGCTCAAATGTCAGCTCGCGATTGCGCGCGATAGCAACGCCGACTTGCAACGCTGCCTGGAGCGGGTGGAAGCACTCGCTCCCAACGAGCCCAGCACTGCCTGGCTCGCTTGGGTGGCAGCCATGTCCAGGGGCGACTTCGACGCGGCCGAAACCCAGATCAGCCGCGCCCGCAAGAACCACGCTCCGGCGGCCATGATCGCCGAAATGGAGCGCGGCACCGCGGACGGCCGACCCTGGACGAGCACGCTGTTTCGGTGGACCTGGCGTGTGCTGGCGGTCTGGGCAGCGCTGTCCGCGGTCTTGGTACTATTCGGGATGGTGCTGAGCCATCTGACTCTGCGTACCGCTGAAGCATGGAACGCCGAATCGGCTCAGCGCACGGCAACGCTGCGCCGGATCTACCGAGCCGTGCTATTCATCGCTTCGGGCCTGTACTACGTGTCGCTCCCGCTCGTGCTACTCATTGCATTCGGGGCCGCGGCCGGGCTGATCTACGGCATGTTCGTGATCGGCTGGGTTCCGGTCAAGCTCGCGCTCGTCGTCGTACTGATGGTCTTTGCCACGGGCGCTGCCATCGTGAGGAGCGTGTTGTTCCGCCCGAGCGACGAAGAGCCCGGAGTGCGCGTCGCGCTCGACGCGGAGTCCAAGCTGCGCGCCACGCTCGACGAGGTGGCTGCGCACATCGGCACGCGGCCGGTCGACACCGTCTACATGACTCCCGACACGAACCTGGCCGTGTTCGAACGCAAGGGCGGCGAGCGCTGTCTGTTGATCGGAGCGGGCGTGCTCGAGCGCATGCCGCTCGACGCGTTCAAGGCGATCTTGGCCCACGAATATGGCCATTTTTCCAACCGTGACACGGCGGGCGGCGGCTTTGCCTTGAGTGTGCGGCGTTCCTTGCTCAAGCTGATCATCGACATTGCGCGCTCCGGCAATGCCGTGCCTTGGAACCCCACGTGGTGGTTCGCCACCGGCTTTCATAAGCTGTTTCTGCGAATTTCTCAGGGCGCGTCGCGGCTGCAAGAAATCCTCGCCGATCGACGCGCGGCCGAAGTGTACGGCGGCGCTGCGTTCGCGGCAGGCCTCAGGCACGTGGTCGCCTGCAGCCTCACCTTCGACGAGCACGTAAACGGCACCATCAACCGCGCGCTCGAAGCGAAAGAACCGCTGCGAGGCCTGTGGTCTCCGCCCTTCGCTGCCAGCCCAGCCACCGAACAGGCCGACGCGGACGCCGCACAGACCCTCGCGGAGCAACTGGCTGAAGCGCTGGCGCGTGCGCCCTCGCCCTACGACAGTCACCCCGCGCCGAATGATCGCATCCGCTGGATCGAGCACGTGACCGGCAAGGCGCCGCTCTCGGTCGATCCGGCTCAGACCGCCTGGAGCTTGTTCAGCGACCGCAGCAAGCACGAGCTCGAGATGACGCGCTTCGTTTATGCACGCCTCGAGGAACAAGGCGTGCATCTCCCCGCGCTACCCAAGGCATAGCTTAGTAGGCGTTTACCCCAGAGGGCGCTCTTCGCCACGGGCGGTAGCCCGGGGCTTATGCCGATACTCGCGATCCGCTCGTTTTTGCCGGGCTTCGCAGCCCGTAGTTGAGCCAAATCGAGGTTTGCCGAGCGGCCTCAATTCTCGAGCTTCACCGGCACGAATTGGCCCAGCCCGCAGGCAGCGCCGCGACGCAGCCCACCTGCCGTCTCGAGCACATAAACGATGTCGGTGCTGCACAAGCGGCCAAGCGACGTTTCGTAGCCGATGCCGCTGCTCGCCCTGAGCCCCGGGCAGCCATGGGTCAGCGTGTTGCGCCAGACACGGCCGCCGCTGCCCATGAAATCGATGGTCGAGTCATCGCGGACCCGCGTCTCACGCAGTTGGGCGAGGGAGACACAGCTCTGGGGTTCGCCGACGATGGTCGCCGCCGGGGACACCGGCGGTCTGACCGCTGTCGACTCGCTGCAGCCGGTGACAGCAAATGCCGCAGCCGCGAAGCACGCCAGAGCTTTCACGGTGCCTCGTCGCGCATTCGCGAATTCAGGCGAGTTACTTGGCTTGGACCGTGACGGCTTCAGAAGAAGCCGCGGCCTGTTGCGCCCGCTCGGCGATGCGTTTTTGTACGCGTTCGACGGAACGCTTGCCGCCGGCTTGGATGTAAGGGCCGAGCTGCCAGATCTGGTTCTCGTGCTTGGGGTCGTTTGCCCATTCGTCCCAGCCCGAGTCGCGTCGGAATTGGCCGAGCAGCCCCGAGCTCACGATTTCTGCTTCGTTCACGGGCTCGCGCTTGTCCCGATCCGGGCCCACGTAAATCGCGTCTTCTTTGCAGTACAGCTCGCACATGAAGCAGGTCTGGCAGTGCTCGACGCGCGCGCCGACCGGGACCTGATCGGGCCCCGGCTCGAGCACGTTGGTGGGACAAACCTCGACGCAGCGGTTGCAGCCCGTGCAACGGTCGCGGACGATCAACTCAAACATGGGAGGGCCTCCATTGCCCTTCGGCTTCGGGTCTGGTCCATACCTCATCGAGGCCGCCGATCAGCAGGCGCCGCGCCTGCTCGGCTTTTGTTTCAGGGGCATCTTCACGTTGGTGCATGCCTCGGCTCTCGTCGCGAGCGAGGGCGGCCGTGTAGGAGAGGCGAGCCGTGGCCACGACGCTGGCGGTCTCGCGAGCGAGCACGGCGTCGGCGCCAGCTCCCTGGTCATGATCGCGGAGCTCACGCCAGGCCGACTCGAGCACTGCCAGAGAGTTTTTGAGCTTGGGACCCGAGCGAAACACATTCTTGTCGAGCGGCAGGATCTCGTCTTGTGCGGCTTTGAGCACGCTGCGTCGATCCACGGGTTTCACACTGCTGCGTGGGCGTAGCCCGACCGTGCCTTGCGCGCGAACCTTTGCATCGGCACGACGGCCGCGGCTCTTCGCGAGCGCCACCGCTCCCGCTCCGGACAACAAGCCCGAAGTGAGCGCCCAAGCGGAGTTGGGTGAGCCGCCACCGCTGGTTGCGCCCGCGATCAGCTCGCGCGTCGCGGTATCGCCCGCGGCAAACAAGCCCGGGATCGTGGTTTCGCACTGCTCGCCTACGATGCGTAACCCGCCGGTGCCTCGGATGGTGCCCTCGGGGAAGAGCTTGACCTCGAATGGCTTCTCATAGACATCGGTGATGCCCTTGCGCACGAACGGCAAGAGCGTCATCGGCTGGATCTGCGGCAGCAGCTTTCTGAGCGGGTCGGGGCATTCATTCAGCAAGGCGTACACCGGGCCATCGACCAGCGCGCGCTCCAGCACGTAGTTGGTGGGCAGTACGTCGAGCTCTTTGCCGTCGGCGTCGAAGTAGCGCGCGTACGAGTAAATCAACGTGCGGGTCGAGTTCCAGCGCGGCGAGATCGAGTACTCGTTCGAGAACTCCATGCCCGAGAGCTCGGCCCCCGCTTCGATCGCCATCAAGTGGCCATCGCCGGTGTTGGTGCTGCTACCGAGCAGGCCCCCGAGGAACCCGGCGCCGCCGGTCGCTAGAATGACCGCGCCCGCCCGTGCCGTGTACGGGCGGTGTTCCTGGCGTCGAACTCCGTTGGCGCCAGCGACCGAGCCATCGTCATGCAGCAAGAGCTCGAGCACGGGGCTTTGATCCAGGATCGTGACGCCGGCATCGAGTGCAGCGTTGCGCAGCGCGCGCAAATACTCGGGACCTCGCAGGGCGTTGTAGGCGGTTTGCCCATCGTCCTTGATGTTGAAGCGATAGTAGGAAGAAAGCGTGGGCAGGATGCGCCAGGTGGTATCGATGATGCGCTCCATCCAAGCGGGATCGCCGAGGCCGTAGCCGATCGCCATGCGCTTGTTGATGGCCTCGCTGCGCGCGTTGCCTTCGGGCGAAACCCACCAATGTCCGGGCCCGGCCGTCGCGGTCACGCCGCTCGTGCCGACGTAGCCCTTGTCGACCAATACGACCTTGGCGCCGGTGCGCGCGGCGGAGATGCCCGCCCAACACGCGGCCATTCCTCCGCCCACGATCAGGACGTCCGTTTCGATTCGTAGCGGCTCGACTCCGCCGGACACAGTTTCTTTTGACATAGATTGGTGTCTTCTACACGGAGACGACTATTCGGCGGCTTGCGTCTTCTGTTGAGTCGTCCAGCGGTTCTCCGGCACCGGCAGCCCGAGGTGCCCTCGCAGCGTGTCGGCGAAGTATTCGGTCTTGAACAGGCCGCGCTGCTGCAGGAGTGGCAGCACCTGCTCGCGGAACTTCTTGAACTCGCCCGGACGAGAAATGTGCAGGTTGAAGCCGTCGGCCGCACGCCCGACGAACCAACGCTCGATCTCGTCAGCCACGGTCTTGGGCGAGCCCACGAAGTTCTGGCGACGCTCGGCAACGCTGAGCGCTGCTTGGCGCAGCGTGAGATTTTGCTCGCGGACGCGCTTCACGATCCGCTCTGCGTGACCCTTGTAGCTGTTGAGACTGAGGTGCGAGACGTCCGGGAACGGACCGTCCGACGGATACTGACGGAAGTCGTGGTAGCCGAACGGGCGTCCCAATGCGACCAGCGCCTTGTCGATGTCGAGCTTCTCGCTGCGGTTCTTGACGAGCGCCTGCGCCTGCTCGTCGGTGTCCGCGATGATGGGATTGAAACCGGGGGTGACGATGATGTGGTCAGGGTTGCGACCCAAGGCTACAGCTCGCCCTTTGACGTCCGCGTAGTATTCCTGGGCATCCTCGAAGTTCTCGACCCCCGCGAACAGGCCGTCGGCGATGTGGGCGCCCAAATCTCGGCCATCGTTGCTGATCCCCGCCTGAAACAACACGGGATGGCCTTGCTTGGAACGCGTGAGTGCCAGCGGGCCGTCGACCGAGAAGAACTCGCCCTTGTGCTTCAGCGCGTGCTGCTTCGGCTTGTCGAGGAAGACCCCGGTCTCCTTGTTGCGCGGAAAGGCGTCGTCCTCGTAGCTGTCCCACAGGCCACGGACCACCTCGACGAACTCATGCGCGCGACGGTAGCGCACGGCGTGGTCGAAGTGTTCCTCGCGGCCGTAGTTGCGTGCCGCACCTTCCAGGCCCGTAGTCACCACGTTCCAGCCGGCGCGGCCGTTCGAGATGTTGTCGAGCGAGGCGAACAGGCGGGCGACGTTGTAGGGCTCCCAGTACGAGCTAGTGAGCGTCGCGATCAGGCCGATCTTCGAGGTGGACAC
>Ga0247774_1000735_pt1 | contig 16429 bp, 16 predicted proteins | sample UWRJL001104B6_FD_179933 | JGI IMG/M metagenome (GOLD analysis project Ga0247774, IMG submission 179933) | Plant litter microbial communities from Arlington Agricultural Research Station in Wisconsin, United States - UWRJ-L001-104B-6 | ecosystem: Environmental > Terrestrial > Plant litter >... | reverse complement strand
AAAGCGGCGCGGGAGACAATAATTAATTATACAACAATTCCCGGGAGCGGTAACGGCCTGGAGAGCTTGAACAAATTTGGACATATAGATATTATGGCATGCCGCTTTCCTTTCCATCCTGACGTTCGTTCTTACCACCTGTTAACCAAATGCTTCATTAGTTATCGAAGAGGAATATTGTCCGAAGAAAACAGTCCACGCAGCAGCAATGCTCCGCAAATCCACCGCCACTCTCCTGGCCTCGCGCTGCTCCCCTTCTCATTCGCGCAAGTTAGGGAGGGATTCGAAACGAATGAGACTGGTCGGCATGGCCCACGACGCCGCCGGCTGCAACCAAGACGGCAAGGTCAGTCTCGGCTCGTCGACTGCCCACACAGGCACCAAGTCCATGAGGGTTGACGGCCCGGGCAGCTACGCTAGCACATTCTCTTCGACATAAAGACGGCTGGCAATGTTTACGTTAAAGTCTGTCTCTGAGTTTCGTCGGGAAGAGGGGCGGGAACGCGGTGAAACTGTATAGCAATAGTCTTCAGGGCGAACGAACTAGACAGTAAATTATCGAAAGCTTAAGCCAGAGCGGTATACAGAAGCTATTTTTATCGATATTTTGTGTTACTTATATTCTTACCTAGGAAATAGTTCACTATATGAGTACATTTTTCACTTTAACCTTAATCCGTTAGAATAGTGATACTCAATGGGCTTTGGGTACCACTTCTGGATGCCGACTGTCCTGGCTCTCATTCCGCTAAGTACCTATATTGCCCAAAGTTAATATTCCATTGAAGATCTCGGCATTTCTCTGTTACTATAAGAAACGAACACTTCGACGCGTGCCGATGGAATGAGGTAGCCTAAAGCCTAAATGCAGTCTTGTGGGGCTGGTGCCCAAATATTTTCCGCGAAGCGCACCACTAGACGCGTTGCCTAGACTCGATTCGACCGGCATATTCGGACTTCATAAGGTTCACTCATCGCCTTGAGCAAACACTTCTGAAGAGTAATTCCTCTCGCCAGTTGTTCAATTGACCTAGTTCGTTCAATGATTCGTGTGGTCGCTATCATGACCCCCAAAGCAATGGCGAAATTTCACGTATTCATGCTAGTCGCGGCTGTTCAGCCTGTCTTCAGTCTCATGAAATACCCGGACTGTGAGGGACGGTTGCAGAACAATACCGTCTGCGACACAACGGTGTCCCCACCAAAGAGGGCCGCCGCGCTAGTGGCAGCCATGACATTGGAAGAGAAACAGGGAAATTTCGTTGAGTACGTACATTTCCCGGAAGCCCATCTGCACACATGTATATGCGCGCGGATAGAGGTGTTTTTTTTTATCTAACCCCAGGCGCAGCAACAGCAAAGGCGCTCCACGTATCGGTCTTCCACCGTACGAGTGGTGGAACGAGGCCCTCCACGGCGTGGCTCTGTCTCCAGGTGTCTCCTTCAACACGGCTGGTGACCCCGACGCCGAGTTCGCGTACGCGACCTCGTTTGCGAGCCCGATCCTGCTCTCTGCGGCATTTGATGACGACTTAGTCAAGGAAGTTGCGACTGTCATCAGCACCGAGGCTCGGGCATTTAGCAATGCCGGCCGCGCGGCGCTGGATTTCTGGACGCCAAATATTAACCCATATAAAGACCCGCGATGGGGGCGGGGCTCCGAGGCGAGTGAAGTCGCAGAATCTCAATCGAAGGGTTCACTTTCTGACCAAATATTTGAAATTCCAGACGCCAGGAGAAGATCCTTTCCGTATAAAGGGTTATGTCAAGGCGCTACTTGAGGGATTGGAAGGCGAAAATGATGTCCGGAAGGTGATTGCAACTTGCGTAAGTGAGAGAAATCAAGTCAACGTCGCTTTCCGCATAAATATTCAGCCCATGTCCAGAATCTGACGCACGCATATAGAAACATTTCGTCGGAAACGACATGGAACGATGGGGTGGCGTCGTCCGTTATGGATTCGATGCCGTAATCTCGCTCCAGGATTTGTCCGAGTACTACCTGCCGCCCTTCCAGCAGTGCGCCCGCGACTCCAACGTCGGGTCCATGATGTGCTCGTACAACGCGGTCAACGGCACGCCAGCCTGCGCAAACTCGTACCTCATGGGGACAATTCTTCGGGAGCACTGGGGTTGGACTGAGGACAACAACTATATCACTAGTGATTGCAACGCTGTCCGTGTGCGTACCATTTTCTACTAGTTAAATTTGTCTCTCGTCTCATTGAGTTGCTGACGCCCCCGGACAGCACTTCTGGACCAATTTTCTTTATAGCACCGACGCAGCCCATGCGGCAGCGGTAGCTATCACCGCCGGTACGGATACAATCTGTGAAGTCCCGGGCTACAGCGGTTCCAACATCACGGAATCATACGAGTTAGGGTTGCTCTCCGAGGACGTCATGGACACAGCTCTTCTCCGCCTCTATGAGGGATTGGTGCGAGCCGGATACTTCGATCCGGCGAGTAATAGTCCCTACCGCGATCTAGCCTGGTCGGACGTAAACACGCCAGAAGCAAAAACCCTGGCTGTGAAGTCGGCAACAGATGGAATGGTCCTCAAGAAGAACGATGGTACACTTCCCATCGATCTCGAGGGGAAGAGCGTCGCCATCATCGGGCATTGGGGAAACGCGACTCGCTCGATGCTTGGTCCGTACAGCGGACTGTCCCCCTACTACCACGGCCCCGTCTACGCGGCCGAACAGCTTGGTCTCAGTGTCAATTACGCAAGCGGGCCCATCAACCAAAGCACGTCAGATAAAGACACGTGGACAAGCGATGCCCTAGTAGCTGCTGAGGCGTCTGATATTATCCTATACTTTGGAGGGGTCGACATGTCAGTTGAGTCCGAGGACCTGGATAGATACTCCATTGCTCTTCCCGGTGCACAGCTTGCCCTCATCAATCAGCTGAGCAAGATGGGAAAGCCTCTTATTATCACGCAGCTGGGAGATCAGACTGATGACACACCCCTCCTTGAAAACGGGAACGTCAGCGCGATTCTCTGGGCTGGATTCCCAGGTCAGAGTGGCGGCACGGCCGTCTTTTCGGTCCTGACTGGCGAAACACCCCCTGCTGGTCGGCTCCCCGTGACGCAGTACCCATCCTCCTACGTCGACGAGGTTTCGCTCCTCAACATGGCGCTGCGTCCGTCGGACTCAAATCCCGGTCGTACCTACCGGTGGTATAACGAGCCTGTTCTGCAGTTCGGACACGGCCTACACTACACCACGTTCAGGACATTGCTTGACGCCGAGTCTCTGGCGCGAAACTACAATATGACGAGTCTTTCCGAGGGCTGCGAGGAAGCGCACCCGGATTTGTGCGAGTTTGCGTCCATTACGATTAGCGTAGAGAACAAAGGCGAGGTCACGTCGGATTACATCGCGCTCGTGTTTGTGTCGGGTGAGTACGGGCCTGAACCGTACCCGATTAAGTCCTTAGCGGGCTACACACGGCTGAGGGGAGTGACAGCTGGTGACGCTACGGCGGCGACGATTCGGATCACCCTAGGCGCGTTGGCGCGGGTGGACAGCATGGGAAATACGGTGCTGTATCCGGGCACATACCACGTGCAGGTAGGGGTGCCAGCTGACGACGAGATGGTGTTTACTCTTGAGGGAGACGCCTGGATCCTAGACAAATTTCCACAGCCACCGAAGGAGCAGGGTTTGAACTGATTAAATATATCAATGATTTGTACTCAGCTTCCCTCAAATACTTCCAGGTCAGCTCCTATTCAGGTTATCGAGCAGCAAGTGGATGTCACGGGTTGTGATCTAGAGTCGAATTCAGCTGGCAGATATTAAGGAAGTCAGAAATCTCGATAGATCGGTAATAGCGTTGAGTCGTTGAAAGGGTCACCTTTCGCTGCGAGCGTATGGAGATTAGATAATAAAGGGAGAGTGTGTATCAGTAGAGATGGTCCACATGCACCAGCCAGTAAGAAGACAGTTGTAAGCAGCCGTTTACGAAGACTTAGTGATGAGATTCGATCTCCAATGGACATGTGTCAGATTGTGATGCATCAGCATGAGAGACGACTGAATTGTTCTGTCTATTCAAGATGTTGAAAAGGTTAAAAAGTCTGCCTCCTTCTCTCATGACAAGGATCTCACGGACCACCCTTTTACGTCACGACATCACGTGGTTCCCTTCGAGACATCAGTTCTGACAACATGGGACTTCAGACACGGGCAATTTTAGGTGAATTCGGCATGTAAACTAAAGGGACAAGGCGGAATAAAGGGGATCATTAGAGACATCCAAATTAGCATTGTCTCTAACAGCTACTCCTCTCGAAACTAAATATAATCTCGGCTCGTTTGGTATTACCGGCAATCTTCCTAATTGACAATCCTCCACGTTGAAACCGCCTTCAGGGCAGCGAGCTAGCAAATAATGTACTAATATCAAATCAGGATAACTTAATTGCAATTTAAGAGGGTTTAGAAAGAGGGCGTTTGTTTATAAGATTATTTCTTAAAATATAGAAGAAGTTTTGCTATCAAGGTATGGTTAAGTTGTTTATGTGTTCTGCTGCAGCCTAGCTACTGTTAGTTTGCGCCTGCAATTCGGGGCCGCATGCACTGGTCAAAGATGGGGGCTCATATGTGTCAGAAACGCTAGGACCAACAGCTGCAGGCCGCTGTAGACAGCTGATCAAGGAATGATCGGCAGGCGGAGTTACAAATCCGCAGCTGGAAAAATCCAGCAGACAGACAGACGAGAATCATCGAAACAATAATATTAGAGACACGGAATAGACCCTCTTGAGCTCTCTTTCGCTTCAGACCTCTTCATCCTGCTGACGACGGCTGCATCGTCGCACGACCCTGCCCGTGTTTCTGACAATATGCAGCGGTCGCTCAGCTGTGCCATTTTGTGGCCACCTGCACACCGCTGTCGCCGCTTGTGTAATGTTGACGTTTTCAAGGGAGTGAGGTAACTTTCCATTTCGGACCCCGCTTTTGGGCAACCTAATGAACGCTTCAAATTGCAGAAAGAAATCCCGTGGCCTATGGATGGAACATACTATGGCTGCAACTCGCCAATACATGTGACTAACTTGGTATCATATACTCATACCTGTTCAAGCTACCATTAACTTGTCCCCACCATGGTGCCCAATGATCGCCAGCAAGCTTTGTCTGCCCAGCACACCACGAGGCTCCGACAACTCTCTGTCTTCCCAGGCAAGGCCCAGAAAGTCCAGTAATACACCCACCACATCCTTTATCACCCATTCCACTAGCTGGTTACTATTGCTCACAATCATTCCTTGAAGCATAATCCTCGTACCCGGCCTTGGTACGCTTCGCTGCGACCTGTGGGGCATTTTGACACCGCCGTGGACGCATCTCTTGAACGGACTCGACCCAGAGATTGCCATCCACGCTTTCGATCCTGGCGTCGCCTTAGATGATCACTTCGCCTGGCAGTTGCTATTAGATGCAGGATTAGACCTCCTGAGCAGTCTGGACAAGTTTCAACCAAGCAATGTACGGCCAGTGCTTCACGATGCGATTGCTATTTGTACGATGCTCACAATCCCAATTTTAGATTTCGAGTGGGCAGCCGTTGATTTTTATTTGCCATGGACTCGGAGGGTCGATTGTCAAGCAGGCTAGTGATTTTCACCAAGACGACAAGAGTTATCTTGAGCTAGAGGCTAACCGACATTCACAAACAGGCGCTCTGTATCGCGGACATCCACTATGACCGGTACTCTAGTTTACTAAACTCCATCGCTGGTACCGTTTTCCTCGGAACTCCTCATGATTTAGAAGGGGTCAGCACCCAGCAATTTGGCGAGCGTCTCACCGCCATTCTCAAAATCGACACTGGCTTAACGACACTCGGCCGACAGTCACTTTCCCGACTAAGAGACTCAGCTTCACTTATGTCTGACTTAGCAGACCGCTTCCAGAGTCGTATTCTCGGAATCAACATTCTTTCGATCATAGAGAAGTGCGTGGTTCGAACTAAGGACTCTGGGCGGTTGACGCAGAGAAAGAAAAGGATGATTGTAAGTTTCAGCAGCCGTGACAAACATTACGTTTGGCTACCGTTGTGCCTCGTAACTATATTCTCATGACTGCTAAATCTCATAAACAGGTTGTTGACGAATACTTGTGCGCGACGAATATGAGACGTGAGCAAAAATTGGGGGTGAATCTTGATCACATGCAACTACCAACGATGTGCGAGGCCGACGGCCAAGTTATATCCGGACTATGGGTGTGGTTGGAATCTATTATCAAAGATTCGCCGGTTGAGGTTCAATCTCGTCTGGATCATGGTTTGATACTCATTCTTCCAGATAATGGTTCCTTAATTAACCAGGAGTAGAGTCCGAAGTCCGATCGGAGCGTAGCCCGAGCGTCAATTCACTAGCAAGCGTCTTGTCTTACTCAGAGGCCCGGCTTGGTAAGTCCATGCCCCGTAGATAAATATACCAATCTCATCAGACCAGCCAACCTAGCGTACTTGGATGTTTTTGACGCTGACCTCTTCCTCAAAATTACTCAGCCTTAGGAAACCAAGTCCAGGGGGAGACGATGACAAGAACTTCATCCTGCGTTAACGCCTCTTCGATTCCAGATCTCGAGACCTTACTAGACAGCTTTTCTATTCGACAAGCAGATCCTAGAATCCCCTGCTTGATGATGGATACCTTCGTGAGGAATAAGGAGTTTTTCGGTCGCAAAACCATTTTGTCGAAGCTTGATGAGTGCCTGCTTCCTTCTCAAACCCTGTTGGTTTCCTCACAGCCAGATAGAACTCGTGTCGCTCTTCTGTGTGGCATGGGTGGGTTGGGAAAAACCGAGACTGCAATCGAGTATGCATATAGTAGGGAAAATTTGTATGATGTCATCTTGTGGGTCAGAGCGGAAGACTCATCTAAGCTGGAGGGAGACATCGCACAGATTGCCGTTCGACTTGGCATCCAGGACCCGAACGAACCCAACGACAAGGCAATCAACCGAGGGCTGGCAATTGAGTGGCTCTGCAACCCCTTCAAGATACGGCGAAGTGGCGGCAAGCCTAGGCGAGATACCGCAACATGGCTACTGATATTCGACAACGCAGACGATCCCGACATACTTTCTCCATACCGAGACGTCGCAATGAGCGGCGCTGTATTAATAACAAGCCGAAGCCCCCTTGCAAGAACAAGCTTCTCTCAGTCCACGACGAACATTGATCTGGAGCCCTTTGATACGAAAGAGTCTGCACGGTTCGTTCAGAAACTGTCAGGAATTGAGGGTCATCTTGATGAGGCTGGCCAGGTAGGTGGGAGGCTTGGTGGACTTCCCCTAGCCCTTGCCCAGATGGCGGGTCTCATCAGAATTCATTACATGACGTACGACCAATTCCTTGAGCTCTACAATGACGTTGAGGAAGAGCGGGATGTCCACGAAACGGTGCTGCAGCCACTTCGGACGACCGCCCGAGGAAACATATCAACAGTCTGGGCTCTTGAAAGACTTTCCAAAGAGGCCAGGGTTCTGCTGGAGATCTCAGCATTCTTGGATCCAGATTGCATCCAGGAGTCCGTTCTCATGTCTCATGCGGGCTCCATCAACATCCCCTTCTACCCGAAAAAAAAGTTTGCTCTGTTCGAAGCTAGGAGGCAACTCATCGGGTCATCCCTCTTTCGGTACAATCAAGATAAAGGAGAGTTTTGGATGCACCGGGTAACTCGAGACGTTGTCCGCGCCAAGATGACCGGCGACCATCGCAGAACCGTATTTAACAACGTCTTGAATGTGCTATCGGCGGCTTGGCCAGCGCCGGCCGTCGGAGGGCACGATGTTACTCTGTGGGAGATTTCAGAAGCTCTGTACCCTCACATCTGCAACCTCAAGGACGCGTATCTGAAGTACTTTGCCCAGGAAGATGCCAATGGAAATTTTGAACTAGCGAGACTGTTAACTCGTGCAGCATGGTGAGTCTAGTTTCTTCCAACATATCAAGCATTACAACATTCGGCCTTGCCTTCCATACTTCACGATAGACTCACGTTTCATCCGAAACGTACTTACCAATATCCAGGTACCAGCACGAGCGTGGCGAGTCTCACGACATATTGCCAGTTCTGGAGCTTGCTCTAGATCTATGCCAGAGATATTCATGTTCTAGAGATAGCATGGAGGACCAGGGCATTCTCGATCTCGAATCCGACATTCTATATACCCTCGGGGCTGTCGCCAACGAAACCAATGATCCGGACGCCTGTATCGCGCACACAAAGCGATTCCTCGATATTCGGCTAAAGATTGCGGAGCAGACGTGTCAGGTCGATGAGAGGCTAGCCCGGGCTCACAATCAGATGGGCATCGCGTGGATACTCGCGCAAGAGTACGACAAAGCTGAGGAGGTCTTGAAAGCTTCATCCGAAAAATACGAAGTGCTTCCCAACTACACCAAGGATATGAAGTCTCTGCCTCTTGTCAACCTCGGACTCGCATACTGGCTCCAAGGCAAGTTAGAAGAGGCGTCGGACGTGTTGGAGCTCGGCCTGTCAGACAGGGAAGAGTTATACGGGGTAATGGACAATCATTCTTTCAGGTACGTGAAGCGATCAAGAACCCCTACTTGGGTTCTGCTCAACCTGCCTCTGACACCCAGAACGACAAAGAACCGGCAGATTCCTCTACGCCCTCGGAAATGTCCGCTTTTCCCAGGGCCGCGTTGAGGAGAGCGAAGACTTCCACCGTCGAGCCCTGAAGCAGTTCCAGTCAACCTTACGCAGCCGCCACCACCGGACGGCTGACGTGTGCCATAAAGTAGCTCAGCACTGTCTGCGCAATGGACATTACGATCAAGGCATCGCCTTCATCGACCAAGCTCTCAAGGTGTGGTCTGTTGATCCACAAAAGTACGCGCCAGAAATTGCCCGGACAACGTACCTAAAGGCGAAGATTCTCTTCTCGACTGGACAGGAGGATGAAGCGACGAGGATCTTTCAAAATGCTATAGCGTTGCGTAAGAGGATTGCAGGAATGTCGAAGGTACATGACATGGATCTCACCGAAGATGATTTTGATAAGTTGGTGACATTTTGGTCAAGATGAAAGGCGTGCGTCTTGCAGAAGGAACATCGGCTCGACCATACAGTTGAAAGCTTTCTTTGGTTGTATCTGATTCTAACGGTGTTGACTCTACTATTATAGATGCAGAAGAGAAGATGCACATGTTCGCCCGAGTGTGACCATTGTGTAGAAGATGGCCCATGCAGCCCGTCTTGTCGCTCGATTGATTGACAGCAGGAATTCTGTCAGGCTACTGGATACCTTTCATCCAGTTCTACCAACCATGTCTTCTGCGGAGGAAACATTCTGGCCCCAGTCTCGACGATGGTGGGTCGCTTAGATCGCATCATCACCGTCTCTACGGCGCCAAGTAGCCGTAGATCCGATCCTGGTGCACCAACAACGTCAACAACAACGGGCAGATACTCCTCTTGGTTGCTAATCCTAGAGTCATACGTGACCTCGCCAATTGGGACCGCGATGTCGGGAGCACCAAGGATCGGAGGCAGAAAAAGCTCGTCGAGAGCGGACTGCTCTTCAGGCGATGGCGATGTCGTATCCCTGTAGTTTGGTTCGATGGTCGAGATTGGGAGAACCACGAGCGCTGTGCTCTTTCTAGATGAGAAGAGCAAATCGTGGAGCCAAACTTTGTAGATGTTCATCCTAGCTGTTGCTTCCCTATGATCGTCGCTTGAGACGGATGAACCACGTGCCCACCTTCGACGTACAAAGGGGATGACGTATGGCGGCCGTCCATCGTATGCTTTGGCGTAGGTTTGACGAAATGTATCGGACGAGTGATAAAACTGATAATAGTAGGTTCTAGTGACAACGTCATTGAGGAACGTATCGATATTATCAGGAGTGTCTGGAGGGTGTGAGGTTTTCCACGACTCTCGGATGGATAATTTCGTCACAGTTGCCCCAAGAAAACACCTAACATCGTCAACAAATTTTTCGATTAAATCCTGCTGGTCTTCATTTGCAACTGGAAAGTAGTCAACCGGATATATGATTTCAAATTGTTGCTTTTCGGGCCCGGCTGCCCCTGTCGGCGTGGTATTCGGGACCCAGGCCTCCAAGACGTGCTTGATAATTGCAAGATCCCTTGCAAAGACGCAGGGCGTATCGAAAGCCGGATACGTCTTCACGATGCCGTCAAGATCGACGAGCTCATGCGAAGGTCGGAACTGCCACACTCCGTTGACGAGTGCCGGCCGCCTGCCGCTCCCGCTCGTATCGGTCCCGATGGCGCAATCGACCCAGGGGTAGGCTGCAACGCTGACTGCACTGCCGCTGCTACTCCCGGCCGGGGACTGGTATCCATCACCCCGCGGATTGAAAGCTGTTTTGAAATCGACAGCGTCCGTAGGTTCTTCCCGCGCGATCATGGAACTCAGCTTAGTGAATCCCAGGATATGGGCCCCATCACGGGCCAGTGTCTGCACAACTTTTGCTGTGAAGGGTGCGTAGTCGCTAAAGTCATAGTACGCTCTGTTGCATAGCGAATTCTTCAAGCCCTTGAGGAAGAAGCAGTCCTTGACGGCAACTCGGAGCTGAAGTCTTCTGTTCAATGGCGTTGGGATGCGTGGAGGCACGGCAACGGCCAGGCAGTCGTACATTGTGCCGGCGGCTCCCAGCTGTCGAAAGACTGAAGACGTAATCTCGCTAATATCAGAGTGAGTTACCCGAACAACGAGAATCACATCAGACTCTATCAGGAAACCGACCTGTCAAGCTTTGGCCTCAATGTTGTAAGAAAAGCGCCTTGCTTGTCATCAAAGAGACGGCAAACACTCTTGAGAGCCTTATTAACCAGAAGATATGGCCCCGGATCCGGCAGTCTGGAGGCGCTTGGTCGAGTTCTTGTCTCGACCCAGCGATTTCCTAGGTGTCGCAAAAGCTCGAGACACTCTTGCGTTGGCGTTTTCGAAGATGTGGAGCCAACGATAACAAGGCCTTCAAGAAACGAGTGGCCTTGACATACGTCGCAGTTTTCAAGCCTCTCAAGGTAGTTTTGAAGCCATTCTCTGTCCAAAACGTCGCTATCTTCAGCCTCGACGAATGTCACCAAGCTAGGACTAACAGTCTCCCTCAGGGTAGGCCCAAGCTAGAGAGAGCCGCAAGGCGAGCAGTTAGAGGGTCATCCAGAAGTATTATTGTATCCAGAGAGGGAAATCTCCTTACTGGGAACGCACCCAGTGCAACGTATCTCTTCTTCCCTATCTCGAAGTAAATGTCCAGAGTTGGGTCATTCTTTGCGGTCGTGCTAAAACGCACTTCATTATTTCGATTCCGCCATCCCGACGGGCAAGGAAGACAAAGCATGGATTGCATTGCGTCCACTGGGATTGAAATGCGGATTTTTGGAACCGGGGATAGGACTCCCAGAGAGGCTATTCCAGCAATGAAAAGACAGATTGCATCGAATCTCAAGAGCCACGGCCAGTCGCGATGTCGCCGAGAAAGCACTGTTCTTCGGCTCAATTGGAAACTGTTGAGCAAAAAAAATTGCGGGGTTGCTAGACACACCTAACCCTAATGGTTGAACAGCCTAGACTCCATCTAAACTGGCGGTTCTACTCTCTTAATCGATCCACGACCTGAGATAGGGTTTCCGGTCCATCCTGGAGAAATCAACCTTTTGATGACATGAAATCGAACGTGCTCAGACCACCAAAAGAATCCGAATGTCAAGACCCCAGTAACGACGCTTGTCATGGCCCATGACCACACCGGAGGCCCGCCGTCTGCCGTATTCAGCTCCTTTACATTCATGCTGAAAACGGAAGTCACAAAGGACAGCGGCACAAAGATAACGGCTAGCTTTGTCAACTTTGTCACGGCCTGTGCCTCGGCGATAGCCTTTTCTGCCTCAAGAGTGCTCGCGTTGTGGGCGACGATCGTCATCCCTGTCGAACACTCGGCGGCTAAATCCTCGGCACGAGTGAGGACGGCGCGGTAGTCACCTATAATAGACTCGAGTGTTTCTGCGCATCTGTTGTCCTCCTCGTTGTTTCTTTTAATGCCGTCATTGGCAGGGCACTTTGCTTGGCCTTCTACAAACCGGACCACTTCTTTGAGGCCGCGGATGTGGCTTCTAAGTAGCTGATGAGTGTAGAGGAGGTTGGATAGCGTGGGATTGTCGTGGGTAATGAGGCGAAAGTGGTCGAGCTCTTCTTTCACCTTTGATTCCAGCATATCAAAGAGAGACATTTCAGAGACCGCCACGAAGTGAAAAAATGGCGACAGTGCGTAGAACGGGTCATGAACTGCCCGTTTGAGGTTGACTATTGTCCCATAGTCGTCAAGAATGAGTCCCAATCTTGTCTTCTGTCGAAAGAGATCGAAATGAGGGCTAGATGACCTCTTTTTAGTGTCATCTAGTGCGATCCTTGGTTTATGAAACCCGGTGGCGAGATACTTTACGCCAATAGAGTTGCTCCCGGTGGAATCCGATTGCCACGGACCTCTTACACCCCTTTCGAGGCTTGCGCCGCCGTCAAACCATATGATACCTAATTGCCGTAGCTAAGGTCAGCTCAAGCAAGACTGAGTTGCGATACCATAAGAGAAAGACCCAAATAAATTTGTTACATACCCATCCATGCGTCACCCGCTCTCTGAATGGCTAACGATAGAGTTTGCTCGAGCGAGAAATTATCGGAATCGTGTAGGAAGAACTGTCGCACGACCGAATCCCCTTGTTGTACATCTGGATGGTTCAAACTCGCAATCTTGCTGATATATCGACCCATTTCGTCGGAAACCTTCCGGCGCAACGCATCTAAGTCTCCTTGGCCGTGATCTAGTTGATCGCCACTCTGTCTGAAGCCGAGTGTACTTATTCTCAATGACAGCATGTTCCCATGACGGCTCGGTAAAAACTGAGCAGAGGAATGCTTTGGTGGGCCTTTGCTGCTAGCGGTTTCAAAGAGGAGATGTCTCTGAAAGAACTCGGGGTCAACACTGAACCTTCCGCCCAGCGTGTTGAGCCACTCAGGAGCAGGATATCCTTGCAACAAGAGCATTGCAAACGAGTCTCGGGCCGGAAGTACTTTCTCGCCAAGGCTGTCAAACTCTTCAATGGTGGTAAATTGCAAGCGATCCGTGCTGTTCTCCGTGATGTGGTAGAGAGATGCAAAGCAGGGTTGCAGTTTTGGTAATGCAGGCGGATCTCGGTCAGAGGGGCTCAGTAGTCGGGGTCGGGAGACATATGGCTGCCGCAGGAACTTGGCTAGGTCTCGAAAATCATCTCCGGCGTTGAGAGATTGGCTAGACCTGACGGCAGAGTGATCCTGCACTCTTTCGGCATAGTTCTTAGCGGAGACTGTGGTTTCCATCGTCATCGTAAGGATCAGTCCTCGCCTAGTCGGCCACATGCATTTGGGGAGGGGTTCGTCGAGACCTACTAGATCGCCGTGCGCGTGTTGTTGGGCCAGGTAAGCCACATAAGTCTCCAATTCCAATACTCATCTCGATCATTAAAATATAAATGTAGGCTACAATGATGCGTTAAAGAAGAGTTCTATCCGTGGCGGTCTCACGCAAAACCGCCCGAGCTTGAGCTTGGAGAACATGCGTTAAATGAAACTCGGCACCCGGAATCTATCTGAATTATATGAATTATTCACTGGAAATCACAAGAATCCCTCGTAGGGACAGACGGTCTTCCCGCCTATTTCCGGGAGGTAAGTACATTGCTGGCCCGGTCGTGGCAGAATCTCCAATCGCGAAGCGAGTTACGCGCGGCGCGTAGCGAAACGGCTGGCCTGGCCGGGCCGGGTCACCCTTAGGATGTCCCCACGAGAATGCTGGTCCAAATTTGTTAGCCAGCCAATCCCAGCCTCCAGGGGGACGGCCAACCGCCAAACCTGGCTAACAGGAAGAAGGGACAAGCGACCAGCGACCAGCACGCATGCGAAGGAGGGCACCTTACAATGCAGTTTCCGACGGAGGACTCTTGCAGCCCAGTTTGTCGCCCGTCTCCTGGATTAAATTAGCGGTCGGCCAAAAACACTTGTCGCAATTGACCGAGTAATAATTCAGATCCCTCGCGATCCCAAGTAGTTTGTTGGAGACTGAAGGTGATAATTATCTCTATTCTATCTGTCTAACTCTATGAACTGCGGCGGCAGCTGAAGAGGAAATGGACGACCGGTAGTATGTCGGCTCAACCGACACCGGGCTCCAACGGTAGTCTCCTTCATTGCTCGTTGAATGCCCACTCCATATCTCTCGGTTTCTTCACACGATTGCCCTTACCCTCAATTTCCCTTTCCTTGCAACAGCTCCTTAACGTATTGATTCTAGAGCCCTAACTGCTTCTGCGCGAATCTCTGTCTCTCCTTCATCTCAGCTGGTCGTTCAATTTGCAGCTCGAGCTCAGAATACTTCCCGTTCTTTTGCTCTGTCCTGATGCACTCTTTCAGTTCGTCCTCGTCAGGCATCATCAGGGTTCTCGCCCGCTCCTCGAGCTTCTCATCGGAATCCCGCAGACCTGCTAGAATTGCGCGGGCCTTGAACTTAGACCTGGCACCAATGGCCCTCGCCACGTAAGCTACAGTCTTCATCTTCGGAGTCATTGTAACGATCTACTGTCGCTCGGAGATTCGCTGGAAGATTCTCTGGCACATTGCGTTCCAAATCCCGCGGGTTGTCGGATCTTGTATTGACTAGGATTTTTGCCATGGCCACCAGAACTGAGCCCAGCCAGCTGTTCTCAATTCAAGCTCTTATTCAAGTCCTGAAGCTGGTCACTCCGTGCGTGGGCGTTACCTCGCCCCTGGACCTCCAAAAACCTTGAGACAAGAACCCCTGCGTCGCTTCTTCCATTGTGACGCCGCAGAACAAGCCCCGAGGGATCCATTGTATTACTTTGATGCGGCACTGCGAAATCCGCCTCTCTTTCGCCAGCCTCGCATTGCGGACCCGTGCCTTGACACAGGCCTATCTCGGCTCCCTCGCCTGCTCGATCGCAAACTGGCCGAAAGTTCGCCCATTAAGATCCGGCTCAGGCTCGATCAACAAAGAACTTGACGAAGCGTACTTCTCGACCGCCCCTTCACCCTTCCTTGGCCAAAGCTCTTCCGTCCGATCTAACCTCTTGCAAACATGGACCGCTCCTGCTCCTGCTCCTGCTCCTACTCCGTCCCCCTAGCTAATTTAATCTGTATCGCTATCGTGACAGTATATTTCTTTCTCCTTTGTTACTTATCTAGGCGAAGCGTCCGATCCAGATAGATACGGTAGTCGTCTGGATCATATAGTGCCATTATCGCTGATAAGCTGTCAGCTGTCACCATTTCCCAGCTCACCACAGCAAGGGGCATCTCCGTATCTCGTAAAATAACCTGGTCTGGCAAATGCAGATCTCGATAGTGAGATAATTCCCCGACTCGATACCTCGTGGCCAGACGTTATCCTAATTTCTCTCGGTACTTCGTATAGACCTTCAGCTCGAGGAAATCCTCGATCTTGCGCTTCGTGTTAGGGGCCGCGACAGCGCGCTAACCCAGGTTGCTCAATGTCTCATCCCGCTGCTGTCAGTCTTGATTGACCCGACCCGTATGTTGGACATTTGTTCTCGCCACGTCGCGGCCTGGATGGGCATCTGTCGTGTTGAGCTCTGCATGGGCCTTTGCCTCACCAGCTCCGCCTGGCTGTCCGAGACTCTCCGTGTGTGCTTCTTCTCAATTCAGGGATTTGATCAGACTTTGCATCCGATGGAGTGCTATGGAGTTATAGGCAATAATTTCGAGGCCTTATCTAGAATATCTCGTGTAGAAGTCATTGATCCCCTTCAGGACATATGTTCCCATCCCACCGATCGGGCCGAGCTTCAACGCCAGGCAACCATAAGTGAACCACACCTCGGATACAGCCCGTATAGGCTCTGCATTCAGAGACACTCTTGACATGTCCTTGCGCTGAATTCTGTATTCTAGAAGAGTGGATTCGAAATCCAACAATTCCGGCAAGGTAGGAGCTTGGACCGTCCAGCGGTCACCTCATCCCGCCAGACATATATTTTCCCACTGCCTTTTCGCGTCGCGACGGCTTCAAGACGCGATTTCTCAACGAGTTTCGTACAAATTCGAAGATTTTGGTATTTTGCCATGCATTAGTACGCCCCGCGCGCCAGTACACGGCGTATATATACTATTGATGTTACGCCGAAAGAAGAGCCAGGCGTCAACAACTGGTTGGAGACCCATTGGGCTCGGACGTCTAGGTCTGCGCACAGGCTGTAGGCCTGTGCGCTCTGGACGCATCCATCTAGGACGGATACACGAGAGATAGACTTAGAGGAATCATCAATCTTACATCTACATATCTGCATCATTACTTGACATACTATTGACGGTCGTGATGATGCCCCTTCCAGC
>Ga0247774_1000734_pt1 | contig 16430 bp, 13 predicted proteins | sample UWRJL001104B6_FD_179933 | JGI IMG/M metagenome (GOLD analysis project Ga0247774, IMG submission 179933) | Plant litter microbial communities from Arlington Agricultural Research Station in Wisconsin, United States - UWRJ-L001-104B-6 | ecosystem: Environmental > Terrestrial > Plant litter >... | reverse complement strand
TCCACCGCCGACATTTCCCGGCTCACGGTAAGGTCGACGAACCACGACAGCTCTTCGACGCTCATGCCTGGCGCCGAAACGCCGTACGTCACGACCGGCGATCCGGCAGTGGTGGCGCGCGAAATGATCGGCTCTTCAATCTCACCAGGCAGGTTGGAGCGGATGCGCGTGACGGCGTCGCGCACGTCGTCGACGGCTTCGTTGACGTCGCGATCGAGCTGGAATTCGATGGTGGTGGTCGAGAGACCTTCCGTCACCGTCGAGCGGATGTGGTCGATGCCGGTGGCCGAGGCCACCGAGTCTTCGATCTTGCGCGTGACTTCCGTTTCCAGCTGCGAGGGCGGCACGCCCGGATAATTCACCGACACCGTGACGATGGGGATGTCCATGTCCGGCCGGTCCTGCACGCCGAGCTTCGTGAAGCCGACGATGCCGGCGAGAGTGAGCGCGACGAACAGCACCACCACCGGCACCGGCCGGTGGATCGACATCGTGACCAGATTCATTTCACGTCACCCGCGGCACGCGTCGCCTGCGCAATGGCGCCGTCTTCATCGCTTTCCACGACACGAACGGTGTCGCCGTCTTTCAGGAAACCGGCGCCACGATCGACGACACGGTCTGTTTTCTGGAGCCCAGACAGCACTTCGACGCGGCCGTTACGCAACGCGCCCGGCTGGATTCGCCGGCGCTCGACGCCCTGCTTGTCGTTCACCACGAACACGTAACTGAAGCCGTCGCGCACGATCACGCTCGCAAGCGGCAAGGTCGCGGCAGCAGACGTCGAGATCTCGATTTCGCCACGCGCGAACATGCCGGGACGCGCGCCTTCCGGCTTCGGCAGGTCGACGTACACGAGCCCGGTGCGAGTGCCGCTCTGAACTGTAGGAGCGACAGTGCGCACCTTGCCGACGAGCTCGAGCCCATCCGCCGTAGTGACGCGCGCCGATTGGCCCACTTTCACTTCGCGCATGCGCGCTTCCGGGATTTCCGCGCGCCACTCGACACGGCTCTGGCGAAGGAGCCGGAGCATTTCTCCGCCGGCCTGGGCGATCTGGCCAACCACGACCATTCGGGAGGTGACCACACCATCATCCGGAGCAAGCACGTGCGTGTAACGCAGTTTCAGCTGCGCGGCGATGAGATCCGATTCTGCCGCTTCGACACGAGCCCGGGCGGAAAGGTCTTCGCTCTTCAATCGCTCCCGCTCCGACGCGGACACGGCGCCGGAGCCTTCGAGCGATTCAGCGCGCCGCAGATTCGCCGCGGCATTGATGAGCTGCGCGTCCGCCTGCGACTTCGCGGCTTTCTTCGACGCCAGTTCTGCAGTGAGCAACTCGTCGGACAGACGCACCAGCTCCTGACCTTTGCGCACCTTGTCGCCGACATCGACGCGCACTTCGGCCACGCGATACCCGCCCACTTCCGGGCTGATGACAGCTTCCTGCCATGCGTACACGCTGCCGGTGGCGACCACCGTGCGCGAGAACTGCTCCGCGCGAGGCCTGGTCACGCTCACGGCCATTCCGCTGTTCCGGGCGGGCGCGTCCGCAGCGAGAGTCGCGGTGGAGGCGGCCGCGAGCGTTGCGGCGGCGAGCAATGTGAAATGGGTGAGAAGTGTGCGCATGGGTTCTTGTGGATAATCAGGTCCCTGATACCCTATCAGGAACCTGATAATTGGCAACGGTATGGCCCGCGCAGATAAATCCCTTCGTCCGATCCGTGAACCGGTTCCGCTCGCAGAGCCGGGGGCCGATCTCGGCATGGCACTACGTCAGCTGATGCAAACTTTCCGCCAGTCGATGGACGCGGGCTTGCGGGCGCGCGGCCTCGACCTGTCTTTCGCGCATGGCATGGTGTTGAGAACGCTTGCGCGCGAGCCCGGCATATCCGGCGCGCAGCTCGCGAGGCGCACCACTGTCACGGCACAGAGCATGAACGGCCTGCTGAGAAGCATGGAATCCACTCAGCTCATCGTGCGCGAGCGGCACGCAGAAAATCGCCGCACCGACTGCTGGTATCTCACCGGCGTCGGCCTGAAGCAGGTCGAGCAGGCGGGCGAAGTCGTGGATGAGGTCATGGGCCAGATCCGCGCCTCGATGACTCGCGTAGACGCCACGCGACTCGTGGAGCTGCTCCACAAGTGTGCGGAAGCACTCCAGGACGGTGCAGAGAAAAACGCCTCGCGGCCGGCGCGCCGCCTAGCGTGCTAGCGGTTCGAGCGTTCCATCGATGCGCGCGCGGAAAAACTTGCCGCCGTCGACGCGCAGCGCTTCCATCACTGCCACCTCGTTGATCGAGCCGCTGCTCGGGTGTTCCTTGTGGGGATACACCTGCACGGCGATGACACGGCCGTCATATAGCGACGTCACCGTCGGCACGATCGTGTGACCCACGAAGATCGCCCTGGCTTTGTAGAACGCCAGGATCATCTCGACATCCTCCGTCGTGGCGAGCGCGGAACCCGATCCGCGCGCCGCCTCGGGGAAATAGCCGCGATACCAGAGCGGGCCGTTCGGGCTCATCACGAAACCATCCGGCTGGCGATCGCCGAGCGAGCTGCGCACGGAATCATCCATCGCCGCGAGCGAGAGACTGCGTTCGACCACCTCGCGTGACAACCCGCCGTGCAGGCAAAGGTAGTCGCCGATTTTCATGACGGCGGACTTCGTGCGCAGCCACTGACCGAGCAACGTTTCCGCTCCCCACAGCGCGGCGTAGTTGGGCGCCTGCAAGGCATCGCGCACCTCGAGATATTTCGGATTCAGGTACCGCTCGTCGCCGCCGAGCGCCATCGACTCGTGATTGCCGAGCATCACGTGCACGGCACCGCCGGCGCGCTTCGCCTCGTCTTCGAGCTTGTAGAGCAGCCAGAGAATCTCCGTGTGATTCGGGCCGCGATCGAAGACATCTCCGAGCACGGCGAGATGGCCCTTGCCGAACGCCCACTTCAGTTTCGAGTCGATGATCTTCTGACGGGTGAGCAGCTCGACGGCAATCTGGAGCTCACCGTGCGTATCGGCCATCACGAAGAGCGGCGCGGTGGCGGAGAGTTTTACTTCACTCGGCGCGTTCTTCGCGGCCGGCCGCAGCTTTACTTTGAACGCGGGCAGAGCGCCAACCGCGGCCACCGTGACTTCGCCGCTTGCTGGAACGCGTTCTTCACGCACTTCGGGCGAGGCGTCGTCTCCGCTGACCCAACGCGCGGTCCACGCGTTGTCGACCGTGCGCGTGAGGTACGGCCCGTCCTGCACGGATGCTGCTATCGAGCATGGTGAAACTGCGAGCAACGCCACGAGCCCGAGCAGCTTTCTCATTCTCCGGACCTCGGTGCCGACCCGGCCGACGATCTCGATTGCCAGTTTCACGCGGCGTCTCCGCAACACTGATTCATCGCATTTCTGCGCGAAACCAACATGAACTCGAGGTTCATCGGACGCGCACTGTCGCTAGCGTCTTCGCATGACGCAGACGACTCAGGACAGCAACCTCATCGAGGTCGAGGCATGGATCGCCGGTCTTCAGCGCGCGGAACGGGCGGGGTATTACGTGGGCGAAGCGCATGGGCGCTACGCAGGGAAACATCCCACGCTTTATCTCGACACGACGATACCGAGCTACCTCACTGCGCGCCCCAGCAGAGACATCAACACGGATCGCATGCATGCGATCACTCGAAGATGGTGGAGCGAGGATCGACCGCGACACATCTCTTACGTGTCCGATCTCGTTATCGATGAGGCACGCAAAGGTAACAGCGACGCCGCGCAGCGGCGAGTGGAGGTCGTTCGAGCGTTCGCCTCGCTCCATCGGAGCGCACGATCGTACGAGCTCACGGACAAAATTCTGGTCCAGTGCAGGTTGCCGGCGCGAGTGCATTCCGACGTACATCACGTGGCCATTGCTGCTCTCCATGGCATCAACATTCTGCTGACGTGGAACTGTGCTCATCTCGCCAATCGCCATATGATTCCGCATATCAGGCGCGCATGTGAGGCGTACGGATGCGCAGCGCCTGACATCTACACACCTGAGCAACTGATTGGAGTATGCGCTTATGGACGATCCGACTCTTGACCCAGCTTCCGGCTTCGTCGACTACGACGGAGCGGATGAGATCCAGCAGATGCGCGACGAGTTCTTCGCGAAGTGGGGCACGAACATCCGCGGTGCCTGCGAAGAAGGCGAGCGTTTCGGGCGAGCATTGGGCATGCACTTCATCGAATCCGAAGACGACCCGATGCATCCCAGGAACGTCAACCGCCGCTACGCCGAAACCGGCCGGCTCTATCCCGACCCCATCACCGGCCGCTAAAGAAAACGGGCCGGGAAGATCGCTCTTCCCGGCCCGCAGTGCTCCAACCGAGCGCGAAGGGTCTTACCCCGCCGTGCTCTCGCTCTCTTCTCCGACGCTGCTCTCGTCGCTGTCCGGCAGGCCACCGCCGACGTCCATGAAGGAACGGCGATTGGGGCTGTCCATCTTGCGACGGCGATGAGCGTGGGCCGCGAAGCCCGTGCCCGCCGGGATGAGGCGACCGACGATGACGTTCTCCTTCAGGCCGCGCAGGTCGTCCTTCAGGCCACGCACTGCCGCTTCCGTGAGGACGCGGGTGGTTTCCTGGAACGACGCTGCGGAGATGAAGGACTCCGTCGCCAGCGACGCCTTGGTGATACCCAGCAGCACCGGCGACAACACCGCCTCCTGCTTGTTTTCCTGCGACGTGCGGTCGTTGATGTCCAACGCGCGCGCACGATCCAGCTGCTCGCCCCGGAGCAGGCCGGTCTCACCGGACGAGGCCACCTCCGTCTTGCGCAGCATCTGGCGGATGATCACCTCGATGTGCTTGTCGTTGATCTTCACGCCCTGCAGGCGGTAGACGTCCTGGATCTCGCGGACGAGGTAGTTCGCGAGCGACTCGACGCCCTGCAGGCGAAGAATGTCGTGCGCGTTCAGCTCGCCGTCGGCGATGACTTCGCCACGCTCGACGGTTTCACCCTCGAACACGTTGAGCTGGCGCCACTTCGGGATCAGCTCCTCGTACTTGTCACCGTCGTCGCTGGTGATGACCAGACGCCGCTTGCCCTTGGTCTCCTTGCCGAAGCTCACAGTGCCGCTCTTCTCCGCGAGGATCGCGGGGTCCTTCGGCTTGCGGGCCTCGAACAGATCCGCGACGCGCGGCAGACCGCCGGTGATGTCGCGAGTCTTCGAAGACTCCTGCGGGATGCGCGCGATCACGTCGCCCGCCGACACCTTGGCACCGTCCTCGAGATTGATGAGAGCGCCGGCCGGCAGCGTGTAGACCGCCGGAATCTCGGTGTTCGCGAACGTGACTTCCTTGCCCTTGGCATTCAGCAGCTTGATGGTCGGACGCAGGTCCTTGCCGCCGCGCTGCTTGGTGTCGAGGATCACGGTGCTCGAAAGACCGGTGACTTCGTCCAGCTGCGTGGTGACCGTGAGGCCGTCCACGAAGTCCTGGAACTTGATCATGCCGGGCACCTCGGTGACGACCGGATGCGTGTGCGGGTCCCAGGTCGCGCAGACCTGACCACCGGCGACCACGTCGCCTTCCTTCACGACGATCACGGCGCCGTACGGAATCTTGTAGCGCTCGCGCTCGCGACCGAACTCGTCCACCACGCCGATCTCGCCCGAACGGGAAACGGCCACCAGGTGCCCCTTCTCGTGCTGGACGGTCTTGATGTGATGGAAGCGGATCGTGCCCTTGTTGCGCACTTCGACACTCGACGCCGCAGCGGCTCGCGACGCCGCGCCACCGATGTGGAACGTGCGCATCGTGAGCTGCGTGCCCGGCTCGCCGATCGACTGCGCGGCGATGACGCCGACAGCCTCGCCGATGCTGATCGTACGACCACGGCCGAGGTCACGGCCGTAGCACGTCGCGCAGACACCGTAACGGGTGGCACACGTGATGGGTGAGCGCACCAGCAGCTGATCCACGCCCTCGCTCTCGATGAGGCGCACGAGCGTCTCGTCGATCTGCGTGTTCTTCGTGATCAGCACCTGCTCGGTGCCCGGCTTCAGGATGTCGGCCGCGATGGTACGACCGAGCACGCGCTCGCCGAGTGCTTCCACCACATCGCCGCCTTCGACCAGCGGAGCCATGGTGAGACCGGTGTCGGTACCGCAATCCGTCTCGGTGACCACGAGATCCTGCGCCACGTCGACGAGACGACGCGTGAGGTAACCCGAGTTCGCGGTCTTCAACGCCGTGTCGGCCAGACCCTTGCGGGCGCCGTGCGTCGAGATGAAGTACTGCAGAACGTTCAGGCCTTCACGGAAGTTCGCCGTGATGGGCGTCTCGATGATCGAGCCGTCCGGCTTCGCCATCAGGCCGCGCATACCGGCGAGCTGACGGATCTGGGCTGCGCTACCGCGAGCGCCCGAGTCGGCCATCATGAAGATGGAGTTGAAGGATTTCTGGCGCGTGGCCTTGCCCTTCGAATCCACGGCTTCCTCGGTGCCGAGCTTTTCCATCATGGCTTTCGCCACCTGGTCGTTCGCGCGCGACCAGATGTCGACGACCTTGTTGTAGCGCTCACCGTTGGTGACGAGACCGGACGAATACTGGTCCTGGATCTCCTTCACTTCGCGGTCGGCGGAAGCAACGATCTTGGTCTTCTGTTCCGGGATGACGATGTCGTCGATGCCGAAGGACACCGCGGCGCGCGTCGCGTACGCGAAGCCCGTGTACATCAGCTGGTCGGCAAACACGACCGTCTCCTTCAGGCCCAGCAAGCGATAGCACGCGTTGATGGTCGCGGAGATGATCTTCTTGGTCATGTCCTGGTTGATCAGCTCGAAGGGCAGCCCCTTCGGCATGATCTCGGACAGCAGCGCGCGGCCGATGGTGGTGTTGAAGCGGCGGATGCCTTCCTTCAACGAGCCATCTTCCTGGCGCGTGTACTGCTTCAGGCGGATGGTGATCTTCGCCTGCAGGCTGACGTTGCGGCTCTCGTATGCACGGTGAGCTTCCTGCACGTCGGAGAAGGACATGCCTTCGCCCTTCGCGCCGACGTTCTCACGCGTCATGTAGTAGAGACCCAGCACGACGTCCTGCGACGGAACGATGATCGGATCACCGTTCGCGGGCGACAGGATGTTGTTCGACGACATCATGAGCGCGCGCGCTTCGAGCTGAGACTCGAGAGACAGCGGCACGTGCACGGCCATCTGGTCACCGTCGAAGTCCGCGTTGAACGCGGTACAGACGAGCGGATGCAGCTGGATCGCCTTGCCTTCGATCAGCACCGGCTCGAACGCCTGGATGCCCAGGCGATGCAGCGTCGGCGCGCGGTTCAGCATGACGGGATGTTCGCGGATCACCTCTTCGAGGATGTCCCAGACCTCCGGCCCTTCACGCTCGACCAGGCGCTTGGCGGCCTTGATCGTCGAAGCCTCGCCACGCAGCTGCAGCTTCTGGAAGATGAACGGCTTGAACAGCTCGAGCGCCATCTTCTTCGGCAGGCCGCACTGGTGCAGGCGGAGCGTCGGACCGACCACGATCACCGAGCGACCGGAGTAGTCCACGCGCTTGCCGAGCAGGTTCTGGCGGAAGCGACCCTGCTTGCCCTTGATCATGTCCGCGAGGGACTTGAGCGGGCGCTTGTTGGTGCCGGTGATGGCACGGCCGCGGCGGCCGTTGTCCAGCAGCGCGTCGACCGCTTCCTGCAGCATGCGCTTTTCGTTGCGCACGATGATGTCCGGCGCATTCAGCTCGAGGAGCCGGCGCAGGCGGTTGTTGCGGTTGATGACGCGGCGATACAGGTCGTTCAGGTCGGACGTCGCGAAGCGGCCGCCATCGAGCGGCACGAGCGGACGCAGGTCCGGCGGCAGCACGGGCAGCACGGTCATGACCATCCACTCCGGCTTGTTGCCGGACTCGATGAACGACTCGAGCAGCTTCAGGCGCTTCGACAGGCGCTTCAGCTTCGTCTCGGACGACGTGCCGGCCATCTCCTCGCGCACCTTCTTCACTTCGGCGCCGAGGTCGATGGTGCTGAGCAGCTGGAACACGGCTTCGGCACCCATGCGGGCGTCGAACTCGTCACCGTGCTCCTCGATCTGCTCGAGGTACATCTCGTCGGTGAGGAGCTGGCCGCGCTGCATCGGGGTCATGCCCGGATCGATGACCACGAAAGCCTCGAAGTACAGCACGCGCTCGATCTCTCGCAGCGTCATGTCCAGCATGAGGCCGATGCGCGACGGCAGCGACTTCAGGAACCAGATGTGCGCGGTCGGGCTCGCGAGCTCGATGTGGCCCATGCGCTCACGGCGCACCTTGCTCTGCGTGACTTCGACGCCGCACTTCTCGCAGACGACGCCGCGATGCTTCAGGCGCTTGTACTTGCCGCAAAGGCACTCGTAGTCCTTCACGGGCCCGAAGATCTTCGCGCAGAACAGGCCGTCGCGTTCCGGCTTGAACGTGCGGTAGTTGATGGTCTCCGGCTTTTTAACTTCGCCGTAAGACCAGGCGCGGATCATCTCCGGAGAGGCCAGCCCGATCTTGATCGAATCGAAGTGTTCGACCGGAGCGTGCTGCTTGAACAGTTTGAGTAAGTCTTTCATCGCAAAAATACCTCCGCAGAGAGCCAGTTCTCGTCAGCGGCCCCGCTCGCGCGGGGCCATCGAACCGACCCTCTAATCCTGTTCGAGCTCCATGTTGATGCCGAGAGATCGAATCTCCTTCACCAACACGTTGAAGGACTCAGGCATACCGGCGTCCATCTGGTGATTGCCGTCCACGATGTTCTTGTACATCTTGGTGCGGCCGTTCACGTCGTCGGACTTGACGGTCAACATTTCCTGCAGCGTATACGCCGCGCCGTAGGCCTCGAGCGCCCACACTTCCATCTCTCCGAAGCGCTGGCCGCCGAACTGCGCCTTGCCACCCAGCGGCTGCTGCGTGACGAGCGAGTAAGGTCCGGTCGAACGCGCGTGCATCTTGTCGTCGACCAGGTGGTTGAGCTTCAGCATGTACATGTAGCCCACGGTCACCTGACGCTCGAAGCGCTCGCCCGTGCGTCCGTCGTAGAGATGCGTCTGGCCGTTGAGCGGCAGGTCCGCGAGCTTCAGCAGCTTCTTGATCTCTTCTTCGTTCGCACCGTCGAACACCGGCGTCGCCATCGGCACGCCCTTCGACAGGTTCTTCGCGAGAATCTTCACTTCTTCGTCGTTCAGCGAGTCGATGTTCTCTTTCTGACCACCGGTATCGTTGTAGACGGCCTTCATGTAGTCGCGCAGGTCGCTGAGCGCGGCCTGGGCTTCGAGCATGCGGCCGATCTTCAGGCCGACACCCTTCGCGGCCCAGCCGAGATGGGTTTCGAGCACCTGTCCGACGTTCATGCGCGAAGGCACGCCCAGCGGATTCAGCACGATGTCGACCGGCGTGCCGTCTTCGAGATACGGCATGTCTTCGACCGGCGTGATGGAGCTGATGACACCCTTGTTGCCGTGACGGCCGGCCATCTTGTCGCCGGGCTGCACGCGGCGCTTCACCGCCAGGTACACCTTCACCATCTTGAGCACGCCCGGAGCGAGGTCGTCGCCAGCCGTGATCTTCATCTTCTTGTCGTCGAGACGCTTCTCGAAGGCCTTGCGCTGCGCCTTCAGACGTTCGCTCGCCTGCTCGAGGTTGTTGTTCTGCTCTTCGTCTTCGAGACGAATTTCGAACCACTCCTCGCGCTGCACCGACTGCAGGTATTCATCCGTGATGGCGCCCTTGAACTTCTGGGGGCCACCGGCGGCGTTCGTACCCACGAGCATGCCGCGCACACGCTCGAACAAGTCGTCTTCGAGGATGCGCTGCTGGTCGGCGAAGTCCTTGCGGACGCGCTCGATTTCCGCCTTCTCGATCGAGAGGGCACGCGAGTCCTTCTCGACGCCGTCGCGCGTGAACACGCGAACGTCGATCACGGTGCCGTCCATGCCCGGCGGCACGCGCAGCGACGTGTCTTTAACGTCGGAAGCCTTCTCGCCGAAGATCGCGCGCAGCAGCTTCTCTTCCGGCGTGAGCTGGGTTTCGCCCTTCGGCGTGACCTTGCCCACCAGGATGTCGCCAGCCTTCACTTCGGCGCCGATGAAGGCGATGCCCGCCTCGTCCAGCTTCGCGAGGGCCGCGTCGCCGACGTTCGGGATGTCCGCCGTGATTTCCTCGGGACCGAGCTTCGTATCGCGAGCGACGCAGGTCAGCTCTTCGATGTGGATGGTGGTGAAGCGGTCTTCTTCCACCACGCGCTCGGAGATGAGGATCGAGTCTTCGAAGTTGTAGCCGTTCCAGGGCATGAACGCGACGAGCAGGTTCTGCCCGAGCGCGAGCTCGCCGAGGTCGGTGGACGGGCCGTCGGCCAGCACGTCGCCGCGCGCGATGGTGTCACCGGCATTCACCAGCGGACGCTGGTTGATGCAGGTGTTCTGGTTCGAGCGCGTGTACTTCGTCAGGTTGTAGATGTCGACGCCCGGCTCGCCCGCGGTCGTCTCCGTGTCGTGCACACGCACCACGATGCGCGACGCGTCGACGGAGTCCACGAGACCACCGCGCTTGGCAACGACCGTCACGCCCGAATCGATGGCGACGGGACGTTCCATGCCGGTGCCGACCAGCGGCGTTTCCGCACGCAGCGTCGGGACGGCCTGGCGCTGCATGTTCGAGCCCATGAGCGCGCGGTTCGCGTCGTCATGCTCGAGGAACGGGATCAGCGACGCGGCGACCGAAACGATCTGCTTCGGGCTCACGTCCATGTAGTTGATGCGGTCTTTCGGCACGAGCGTGAACTCGTTCTGCAGACGGCACGAAACCAGCTCGTCCTGCAGCTCGCCCTTCGGGCCGAGGTTCGCATTCGCCTGCGCGATCGCGAACTCGCCTTCTTCGATGGCGGACAGGAAGTCGATCTTGTCGGTGACCGCGCCGTTTTCCACGCGACGGTACGGCGTCTCGAGGAAGCCGTACTGGTTCGTGCGGGCGTACACCGACAGCGAATTGATCAGACCGATGTTCGGACCTTCAGGCGTCTCGATCGGGCACACGCGGCCGTAATGGGTCGGGTGCACGTCGCGGACTTCGAAGCCGGCACGTTCGCGGGTCAGACCACCGGGGCCGAGGGCCGACACGCGACGCTTGTGCGTGACTTCCGACAGCGGGTTGTTCTGGTCCATGAACTGCGACAGCTGCGAGGAGCCGAAGAATTCCTTCACCGCGGCCGCCACCGGCTTCGCGTTGATCATCTCCTGCGGCATGAGCGGCTCGGTCTCCGCGATCGTCAGGCGCTCCTTGACCGCGCGCTCGACGCGCACGAGGCCGACGCGGAACGCGTTCTCCGCCATTTCACCGACGCTGCGGACGCGGCGGTTGCCGAGGTGATCGATGTCGTCGACGTTGCCGTTACCGTTACGGATGTCGATGAGCACCTTGAGCACATCGATGATGTCTGCGCGCGAGAGCACGCCGCCGCCCTGGTCCGGGCCTTCGGGACGCTTCACGCGACGGTTGAACTTCATGCGACCGACGCCCGACAGGTCGTAGCGCTCTTCGTTGAAGAACAGGTTGTTGAACAGGTTCTCGGCAGCGTCCTTCGTCGGCGGCTCGCCGGGACGCATCATGCGATAGATCTCGACCAGCGCCTCGAGGCGCGTCTTGGTCGGGTCGATGCGCAGCGTGTCCGACATGTAGGCGCCGCGGTCGAGGTCGTTCGTATAGAGCGTCTTGACCTCGGTGATGCCGGCGGAAATCAGCGCCTCGACGGACGCAGCCGTCAGCACTTCGTTCGCCTTCGCGAGCACTTCACCAGTGTCAGTGTTCACGACATCGTGAGAAAGAACCTTGCCGTACACGTATTCACGCGGCACGCGCAGGCGCTTCACCTTCGCGTCTTCGAGCTGGCGCACGTGGCGGGCGGTGATGCGGCGGCCTTCCTCGACGATGACCTGCTCGCCGATGCGGATCTCGAACGAGGCAGTCTCGCCGCGCAGGCGCGAGGCGATCAGGTCGAGCGACACTTCGTCCTTGCCGATGTGGAAGGTGTTGGTGTCGAAGAACGTGTCGAGGATTTCGGCCTCGTTCATGCCCAGCGCGCGCAGGATGATCGTGACCGGCAGCTTGCGGCGGCGGTCGATGCGCGCGAACACGCAGTCCTTCGGGTCGAACTCGAAGTCGAGCCACGAGCCGCGATAAGGAATGATGCGGGCGCTGAACAGCAGCTTGCCCGACGAATGCGTCTTGCCGCGGTCGTGATCGAAGAACACGCCCGGCGAACGGTGGAGCTGCGACACGATGACGCGCTCGGTGCCGTTGATGATGAAGGTGCCGTTGTCGGTCATGAGCGGCAGCTCGCCGAGGTACACCTCCTGCTCGCGTACGTCCTTCACCGGCTTCTTGGCGCCGGCGGCTTCCTTATCGAGGACGATCAGGCGCACCTTGGTGCGCAGGGGCGCGGCGTAGGTGAGCCCGCGGAGCTGGCATTCCTTGACGTCGAACACCGGCTCGCCGAGGCGATAGCTGATGTACTCGAGCGTGGCATTGCCCGAGTAGCTCGAAATCGGAAACACCGACTGAAACGCAGCATGCAGTCCTACCGTCGCGCGGTTTTCTTCCGCTGCGTCGGCTTGCAGGAACTGCCTGTAGGAATCGAGCTGGATCGCGAGCAGATACGGCGTTTCGAGAATGCCGGGCTGCTTGCCGAAATTCTTGCGGATGCGCTTCTTCTCGGTGAAGGAATAAGCCATCGGGTTCACCTCGTACTAAAACTACTTCGTGCCGGAGACGCCGAAGCACTCTGAGCGTTTCCACCCAGAGTGCCTCGCGTTATCGGCACTGTTCAGAGGGTTGAACATCAACCTCTCTGTGCGACGCATGCGGAAGTTATTTGACTTCCACCTTGGCGCCGGCTTCTTCGAGCTTCTTCTTGATCACATCGACGTCGGCCTTCGCGACGCCTTCCTTGACCAGCGAGGGCACGCCCTCGACCAGGTCCTTGGCTTCCTTCAGGCCCAGGCCGGTGATCTCGCGGATCACCTTGATGACCGTGACCTTCTTGTCGGCCGGATATTCCTTCAGCGTGACGGCGAATTCCGTCTGCTCCTCGACCGGAGCAGCGGCGGCACCGCCACCGGCAGCCGCACCCGGAGCCGCGGCGAACGCGACAGGGGCAGCGGCCGAGACGCCGAACTTCTTCTCCATGTCGGAGATGAGCTCGACGACTTCGAGAACCGTCATCTTGGAAATTGCATCGAGGATTTCGTCTTTGTTGGCAGCCATGTTGGGACTCCTAATAAGGTTTCAATAGACAGTTCAGACGCCGGCGGCCTGTTTCTGGTCGCGAACGGCGGCAATGGTGCGGACGAGCTTCGCCTGAGGCTCGGCCAGGGTACGGACCAGTTTCTGCACAGGGGCCTTGAGGAGCCCGAGCAGCTGCGAGATGGCCTGTTCCTTGGTCGGGAGGCTGGCGACCTTCTCGAGATCCTTCGCGGACAGCACCTGTCCACCGAGGGAAACGAGGGTCGGCACGAGCTTCTCGTTCGTCTTCGCGAAGTCCTTCACCACGCGCGCGGCGGCGCCTGGATCGTCCTTCGAGAACGCGAGCACGAGAGGGCCCTTCAGCTTCGGTCCGATGGCTTCGAACGACGTGCCGACCAGGGCCTTGCGTGCCAGCGTGTTCTTGACCACACGCATGTACACGCCCTGACCACGGGCCTTGGCACGCAGCTCGGTCATCTGTGACACCGAGATGCCGCGGTACTCGGCTGCAACCACGGACTGGGCTTTCGCCGCGACCGTGTTCACTTCCGTTACCAGCGCCTTCTTGTCTTCGAGGTTGAGTGGCATATCAATCAACTCCTGGGACCTGAAGATCACACACGGAGCGAGCCATCCTGGCCTGCTCCACCATTTCGACGGTGACCTTCACGCCCGAGGCACAGCCAAATGGCTTCCCCGAAACACGTGGAGCGGCTCACCATCTGCGCGGGCGATCATTAAGGGCCTCGTTGGCCCGCCTGCGGTCTTCGATGATGGCTGGTGGCATCGGCCCACCAGCCCGCATGAATTCGTTTAACTACCGAGCGTCGAGTGATCGACGACTACACCGGGACCCATCGTCGAGCTGAGCGCGACCCGCTTGAGGTACACACCCTTCGACGCCGAAGGCTTCGCCTTCTGCAGGTCGGCGATGAGCGCGTTGAGGTTCTGCTTGAGCGCATCCACCTCGAAGCTCGCCTTGCCGATCGTGCAATGGACGATGCCCGCCTTGTCGACGCGATAGCGCACCTGACCGGCCTTGGCATTCTTGACCGCCTCGGCCACGTTCGGCGTCACCGTGCCGACCTTCGGGTTCGGCATGAGGCCACGGGGACCGAGGATCTGGCCGAGCTGACCGACGACGCGCATCGCATCCGGGCTCGCCACGACCACGTCGAAATTGATCTCGCCGGCCTTCACCTGTGCGGCGAGGTCGTCGAGGCCGACGATGTCCGCGCCAGCAGCCTTGGCTGCATCCGCGTTCTTGCCGGACGTGAACACGGCCACGCGCACCGTCTTGCCGATACCGTTCGGCATCACCGTCGAGCCGCGCACCTGCTGGTCCGACTTGCTCGCATCGATGCCGAGATTCACGGCGCAATCGACGCTCTCGTTGAACTTCGCGTTGGCGAATTCCTTCACGAGCTTCAGCGCCTCATCCACGGCGTAGCTCTTGCCGGGGGGCAGCTTCGAGGCCCAGGCCTTCTGCTTTTTCGTCTGCTTTCCAGTAACCGCGGCCATCTTAGAGGCCCTCCACATCGACGCCCATGCTGCGGGCGGTGCCAGCAACAGTACGCACGGCGGCTTCGAGATCGGCGGCCGTCAGGTCCGGCGTCTTCGTCTTCGCGATCTCTTCGAGCTGCTTGCGCGAGATCTTGCCCACCTTGTTGGTGTTCGGAGCGCCGCTGCCCTTCTCGATGCCGATCGCCTTGCGGATCAGCACCGACGCCGGCGGCGTCTTCATCACGAAGGTGAAGCTGCGGTCGCTGTACACCGTGATGACGACCGGGATGGGCAGGCCCTTCTCGATCTTCTGGGTCTGCGCGTTGAACTGCTTGCAGAACTCCATGATGTTGACGCCTTGCTGACCGAGCGCGGGCCCGATCGGCGGCGATGGATTTGCAGAGGCCGCGGGCACCTGCAACTTGATATAGCCGTTTACTTTCTTAGCCACTTACGTCTCCTGGGTTCCAGCGGCCGGCCCGCATAGTGCGGTCAGCCTCCCCATGTTTCAAAGACTCAGCCACCGCACCATGCGATGGCCCTCGTTAACTGCACTCAAAACCTCGTCAGGCCTTTTCGACCTGCGAGAAGTCCAATTCCACCGGAGTCGAGCGGCCGAGGATCTGCACCGCCACCTGCAACCGGTTCTTCTCGTAGTTCACGCTCTCGACGACTCCGTTGAAGTCGTTGAACGGACCATCGATGACGCGCACCACTTCGCCCGGCTCGAAGAGCACCTTCGGCCGCGGCTTGTCCACGCCCTCTTCGACGCGGCGCAGGATCTGGTTCGCCTCTTTATCTGTGATGGGCGCAGGCCGCTCCGGCGTGCCGCCGATGAAGCCGAGCACCTTCGGCACTTCGCGCACGAGATGCCAGGTCTCTTCGTCCATCTCCATCTGCACGAGCACGTAGCCCGGGTAGAACTTGCGCTCGCTCTTGCGCTTCTGGCCGTCGCGCATTTCCACGACTTCTTCCGTGGGCACCAGGATCTCGCCGAACTTCGGCTCCAGACCGGCGCGACGGATGCGCTCTTTCAGCGACTCGGACACCCGATGCTCGAAGTTCGAGTAGGCGTGCACCACATACCAACGCAACGCCATCTCAGCCCCCCTGCCCGGACAATGCGCGGGTGGCCCAGGCAAGCCCGAGATCCACCAGCCAGAAAAAGATGCCTGCCACGACTACGAAGATGAACACGGCAAGCGTTACCTGCCCTGTTTCCTGGCGCGTGGGCCACACGACACGGCGCAGCTCGGCGCGCGCATCGATGAAAAATTGCCTGAGAATCGTGCCGTAAGCCGACACCGCCACTACCACCGCCGCAAGCAGAAGACCGGCAACGACGGACAACCAGCGCAGCCATGCAGGCTGTGCCGAAAGCACGTAGTAGCCAGCGATGCCGCCCGCAACGAGCAGCCCTGCCACCACCAGCTTTGCCTTGTCCGCCCCGGTGGCGCCTTCGACCTTAATTTCTTCTGTCATGCGAACCGATGGCAGGCCAGGAGGGAATCGAACCCCCAACCTGCGGTTTTGGAGACCGCCGCTCTGCCAATTGAGCTACTGGCCTACGTTCACTGGCGAAAAGTCGCCTACGGCGCTTTTCGCAAGACCCTACTTCGTCGGCCGCAGGCAAAAACGTGGTTTTTGCCTGCTACCTCAGAAACCTTACTCGCGTCG
>Ga0247774_1000733_pt1 | contig 16441 bp, 14 predicted proteins | sample UWRJL001104B6_FD_179933 | JGI IMG/M metagenome (GOLD analysis project Ga0247774, IMG submission 179933) | Plant litter microbial communities from Arlington Agricultural Research Station in Wisconsin, United States - UWRJ-L001-104B-6 | ecosystem: Environmental > Terrestrial > Plant litter >... | reverse complement strand
TGACGCGGAAATTATATCTAAAAAAATCAATATAAATATTATATTCGAAGGCTTGAGACATCACTAGTATATTAAGATGGTGAGTGTAGACATTTGGATTCCTCACTCCTGCGAACTTCGCCCCTGAAAGTCCCTTATACTGATACATGCTCTCCCTCTCCTTCCGTCTGCATCTGAGCCTCGTCAGTGATTATTACAAGCTTGGTCCCGAGCCCCCATATCCCTCATAATACCTTAATCTCACAAGCTTGTGCCACATATGCAGCACACCTTTGACGTGACCCATGGGCTTCCACATCCCCAGCTTGTCTTTAAACGGGGGTTTGAGAATAGAGCAGTCCGCCTGCCACTATGGGTGCGCAAAGAGATCCAAAAAATATTACGTTTCCTTCTGCGTCGGATGCACGGCAACCACGACGATCAGGCTCACGACGGTGACGGCAAAGGTAACGAAGCTGACCAGTATGATGGTGCCACGGCTGGCGGGGAATTTCCCGTGAATAACCCAGTACTGGGCTTGCCTGTAGCGACGAAATCCCAGGAAGAGAATGAGGATGCTGATGGCAAGAAACGTGGCGCCGAGGGGCTTGCCGAGCTGCCGGAGCGTGCGAAGGCGAGGGTCCGAGTTTGTAGTGTCGTCGCTTTGCCATCCCACAACCATGCCGTTCGCGCTGTGTGGCGAGGCAGAGCCTCGGAGGGACGTGTTGAGGCGGAAGAGCTGCGTGACTGCTATGCCGATGGAGGCAAAGGCGAGAGATGTGCGAAGCCAGGCGAGGAATGTGCGTTCTGTGCGGAAAAAAGAAGGGAGATTTAGTTAGTTGTTTTCTTCTTTATTTTGCATGGGGACAAATGCTCCGAGGTCTTACCTATCGCGAGATGGTCCCTAGCCACGCTCCCCTTGTTCTCCAGCTCAATAGACTGGAACGGTCCAATCAACTTCTCATACCATGTCTTCTCATTCGCACCAGCTACTTCTCGGCCTTCATCCGAAAGCCCGTTACCCTGAGGAGGGCCCTCCATCCTTAAGTCTGTAGCTGAGGTATTCCCGCTATTCCGACCACTAGCGAGATCCGTCCGCCTCCGCGGCCGCACGCCGTCGTTGACGATCGACTGGTAGTTCATCTCGCGCCGGCCGTCACCCCGGCCGGGCCCACGCATTATGATGCCCGTCGTCTCATCAGGGGGCGGCGGGTTAGTCATGTCGTCCTGGCCTTCGTCGTATTCGCCACCATGTTCGACAAGCCCTGCCATGGACCCCAGATTGGACAACTGGCTTTGGGACAGTTGCGGCGAGCGCGTGTTGGGGGAGTATGCGGATATTGAGCGTGATCTTTCGGCTCGGTCGAGGGCACCCTGTTCGTTTAACTTAGAAAACTACCAGCGACGAATGATGGAATATCGCCAAAGCCCCAGGATTTCGGCTTTTCGAAGTCTTGGACGGCAATTGCCGTAGGCTTTACGAACCACGAGGGACGGCAATTTCCACCTATGATTACTAGGATTCTGAGTTGGAAAGGCAATTCGCCATGTGGGGCTCACCGTCTCGGGGCTCGGTATGTGATTTAGAGGAGAGGGAAACAAACGGCAGGAACTCCATTCAGAGTGAAAACGTATCAATCCATACCTCCAAGATTTCGTTGATGCGCTCGGTTGTTGACTGCCTCCTCGGGCTGTCAAATCTAATACTACTCGCGCCTGAAGACGGAGCTGCCCTCCTAGCCGCCGGGGCAGTCCCTCTAAGGCCGGTAGTGCTTGCAGAAGCTGTCTCTCTAATGTCCATGTGGGACAAGTACTCTCCTCTCACTTTCTTCCTCGATGTATGTATGTCTTATCTCGAGAGAGGGGAAGGAGCCAAGAGCCTCCACCAGTGACGAAGCGGTTTCGGAGCCCGCCTACCGACAGAGACGGTTCAATTCTTGCCAGGCCGTCAAAGATCGGATGTGAAGCTTTTCGGGTTGAATCAGAGCATCGGCAGCGCTTGAGAGTTGTGGAGCTTGCGCAGATTTAGCTTGCAGGGGGGGCGGGTAATTAGGGGTCTTTGCGGGTGGAGGCATCTCGAGAATGATCGGCCATGGCGCAATCTAAGGCAGAGTGGCGAGCAAGCGTGCATCCCCCACGTAAAGCCGCGACCTACCGGGATACATTGGGAACAGTCGTATGTCCACCCCAATGGCATATTCAGCGAAAAAGAACGGCCCTATTCCCTCTCCATCTACTTGGAAGATTCCCCGGCTAGGTATTTCCTGCAATTGGCAGCTGATTATCTCGCTCTTTGCATCGACGGCTGCGGCAAGACGTCATAGCTACCTAACTAGTCAGATGCGGCAGATATAACCATAACCCTAAAATTGACCGTGTCCCAACTTCCGCGCGCGAGACCATTTTCGCAGCTGCGAGGGTATAAGCCTACATGCTGTTCAGTTCTAGAGTAGGGATGTTATCCTCAAACTATGCGGACAGATTCCTGCAATGAAATTCCTTCAGGTGTACGTAGGAGGACTGCAAGCATAGAATATTGGTTTGGCTGTTAGGTGCTCGATCCGAGCGGTGATTCCTAGCCGATTGCTAGCAGTAACTAGGCTGGCTAGACGGTATTGGGGCTCGATTGTTCAAAGATTTCAAACAAATACGGAAGCCAAACCTGATGCCCTCGGCCCGACGAGTCCCCAAAGAGCTAAATCGGTTCCCCCACTAAACCCAAATCTCTACAACTGCGGGGTTATTGCAGAAAAGGAGCAAGCTAATCCGCCCTTAAGTTGACATTCGAGATTCGGGACTGCATGCATCCTACTCAACCAGTGGATAAAAAGGTGCCTCCCGGTACCCCGCCGCCGCCACAAAGCCTCCCAATGCCAAACACATTGACCTCCTCTCCTCAACATGGACAGTGACGCTCCCAATCCACCCGATGAGCTGCCCGCTCCAAGGCTCGGCACAGGATCTGCAGAAGCTAGCGCCATCGGACCCGCTAGTAGAGCTACTGACGGGACGGGAGCAGTCGCTCTTCATAGAGATAGAGAGCCGCGAGGATCGGAAAAGCCCGCTGGAGACACAGCGCCGAGAGCTGCCGAGAAGGCTCCGGAGCCGTCCGGCGGCGGCACGGAAGATGCCTTCGAGGCCGTCGAAACCACGGTTCATTCTGCCGCAGGTGGAGAAGCTCTCAGCCAAGAAGATCCTGACTCCGAAGTTCCTTCTGGCAAGCTGTCTCTCGGGTCTCTTGCTATCCACGCAGACGACTGCATCAGTGCGCATGCCGCCATTGCACCGGCCCTTCACGTATCGACAACGTTTCGGTACAATAAGTCTCCGGCAAATCTCGTACCTCTTGAGAACTTGAACGTAATAACTGCTCTCCTCCCCGTATTCTTGGGGGGGGAGATAGGGGGACAGTGACGAGAAGCTAACTTAGCAAATCGAGATGATAGGCCTTCGCCCCACAAGACTCGCACTGCTACTCGCGCGAGTCTCACCCGTCGACAACCCGCCTTGAAGCTGTCCTAACCGCCATCCTTGGCGGTGATGCTGTTACGTACGCCTCAGGCCTTGCCGCCTTCCATGGCCTCATTGTGTACTTGAACCCGCGTCGCGTTGCCATCTCGGGCGGCTATCACGGATGCCATGGGGTCTTGCACATCATGCAGCGCATCACGGGGCTTGAGGTGCTACCTCTTGACTGCCCCGCGTCGGCTCTGCGGCCGGGGGATCTGGTGCACGTGGAGACGCCGCTGAACCCTTCGGGCGAGGCCCACAATCTCGAGCTGTACGCTGCAAAGGCCAAGGCCGCCGGCGCCTATCTCAGCGTTGACGCCACTTTTGGCCCGCCGCCGCTCCAGGAGCCGTTCCGGTATGGCGTAGACGTCATCATGCACAGCGGGACCAAATACCTAGGCGGCCATTCCGACATGCTGTGCGGCGTGCTGGCCGCCCACCCTGACCGGCTTGGCTGGGCCGATGGCCTGAAGGCTGACCGCGTCTATCTCGGGAGCGTGATGGGTAGCTTGGAAGGATGGCTTGGGTTGCGTAGCCTCCGAACGCTGGAACTACGTGTGGAGCGCCAGAGCCGGAACACACAGAGTCTTGTCGACTGGCTTGCCAGCGGACTTCAGGATTCTCAAAGCGCCATGTCACAAGTCGTGGATAGGATCCAGCACGCGAGCCTGCAGAAGGAAGATCTAGACGGCCACGGAGAGGATGGTGCGTGGCTCAGGAGGCAGATGCCACGGGGATTCGGGCCCGTCTTCGCAATTTGGATGAAGAGTGAGGAATACGCACGGCACCTGCCTAGCAAGCTGCAGCTCTTCCAGCACGCGACTAGTCTGGGGGGCGTAGAGAGCTTGATTGAATGGCGTGCCATGAGCGATCCAGGCGTTGATAAGAGGTTGCTGAGGGTAAGCGTTGGTCTAGAAGGATGGGAAGACTTGAGAGATGACTTGAAGGCAGCATTCGAAGCACTACAAGGAGACAAAGTTGATAATTGAGTAGTGTGGTTGAAAGCAACACAACATGGACCTTAGCACGGCCCAACAAAACCAATTGCTGAAACGTACGGTTGCCACTTCTTCTCTCATCTTTTCTCGGCAAGGAATCTCCCTAACGCCGTCGTTGACGGACTTGAACGATGGAGTTACATACTTTAGAAGTATCCGTACTCTCCATTTCGATCTGTAAGCGACGAGGTTCGAACCGTAGGAAAAGACGTTAACTATCTGACTGATGAGAAGATTTAAGGCCTTCTTGCCTGGTCGCTCGTCACTCGTCGATCGACGATGGGCTGTGTGTCCCCGTGCCACCAAGCCGGGTCGTTCCTATTTGGTGGTCGCACTGGTTGCCATACATCGGGTTTCGAGAGGGTAAATAACCGAAGCAAAGGTCTGGAGGATAGTGGTCGATTGGTACTCCTAGCGAACCAGGTGGGCGGTCCGTGAAGAAGGCCTGGCTGAAGTCGAGAACCCGGATATGTGTAAGTGAAATGCACTCTAAGCCTCTGAAGACTTGTTTCGGCGCCTGAGGCGAGTAGCAACCATTGGGTATTTTAAGAGACTCTAGTTGATGACACAGGGTAACCAGGTCCCTGGGCGGAATATCTAAAAGCTCAAAAGACAATATTTATTTGAAGAAAATCCAGAGTTATCCAGTAGTAGTTAACTTTAACTGTTTGATGGGAGTGCGATTGATATCAACGGCAACCTCCCCGTCGTGAAGGAATGATATGGCACTAGCCACCTGTTGGCAAAAGACGACTGGCTGGTATGCTTCGTGGTAGTGGGCCGACCATACCTAGTAAAAAGTCCGAGTTAAGTCGAGTTTAGATTTATATAGGTGGGAATGCAGTTTTAGCTAGAAGTCACTTCCAGAATACGACGAGGGTAGAAGCCTTCCAATCGGCAGAGCGCCGTCGGAGATAGAGGCTACTTGATACTCTTGAAGGCATTAAAAAAACTGATAGCCAAATGGATGGACGTCCGAAAATCCCAATTTTCAAAGATTAATTATTGCCATCCTTTCATGTTCCCTTCCTTTCCTCCTTTTCTGACCTTCCTCATTTCCTATCCTCCAGCGAGGCTCACTATGTTTCATGGCAGCTGAAACCAGCTGGCAGTCGAATACCTGAAAACTTGAGGTTCGTTAAACCCGGTTGCGCGGCCAACTTGGAGCTCTTTCACTCTGATCCATCTTCGCAAATTTTCGACCACAAAGACAGCATCGAAGCTGTCGCGACGGCGCGGACATGGACGAGGACGAATATCGCGGTCACATACAAAAACGGCGGAAAGTGCAGGATGGTCGTCGAAACGGAACCCGCGACTCGACCTCGCGATCCAACCTCGAGACTCCACGCGATACTGTCCCCATGTCCGAAGAATATTCTACCGCCTTGGACCGAGACTGGTATGGGGGAGACGAGTTGGGTGCCCACGCGTTCGGAGACGAGACGCACAATCCCTTTGGGTCATATGGATACTCGTGGGAGGCGGAGCAGCAGCAAGAAAGGGCACAGAAGATGGTCAGCCGGTATGATGCACGTAAAGAGCAGCGCAAGAGGGATAACGAGGCGTGGGAGACGAATCGGATGCTTGTCTCTGGCGTTGCCCAGCGCCGCGATATGCAAGCTGGCTTCGACGAGGAAGAAGCTACGCGAGTCCATATCCTGACGCACGAGTTACGGCCGCCATTTTTAGACGGGAAGACCATTTTTACGAAACAGATGGAGCCGGTTCCAGCCGTGAGAGATTATCAGAGCGATATGGCTGTCTTCAGCAGGAAGGGCAGCAAGGCAGTGAGGGACGCGCGTCAGCAGCGAGAGAGGCAACGTCAAGCGCAGCAAGCGACCAGCATGGTTGGAACTACTCTCGGCAACGTGATGGGAATCAAGGATGAGGACGGCGATAGCGCCCTCCCAATTGCTGCCGAAGATACCGAGCGCAAGACCACGGATGGCAACAAGTTCAGCGAACATATGAAGAAGAACGAGGGGGCTAGCAAGTTCAGCCAAAGCAAGACGATACGAGAACAGCGCCAATACCTCCCGGCGTTCGCAGTAAGAAGTGAACTACTACGAGTCATCCGAGAGAATCAAGTCATCATCGTTGTCGGAGAAACAGGGTCCGGAAAGACGACACAGCTCACGCAATTTCTTCGCGAGGATGGCTACGGCAAGACGGGCATGATTGGGTGTACGCAGCCTCGTCGTGTAGCTGCCATGAGCGTTGCCAAGCGTGTTAGCGAGGAAATGGACTGCAAACTGGGCTCTACCGTGGGTTATTCCATTCGCTTCGAAGACTGCACGAGCAAGGAGACGGTCATCAAGTACATGACGGACGGAGTGCTCCTTCGCGAATCGCTCAATGAACCAGACCTTGATCGATATTCCTGTGTCATCATGGATGAGGCTCACGAACGCGCCCTGAACACGGACATCCTCATGGGCCTCTTTAAGCAGATTCTGCAACGCCGTCGTGATCTCAAGCTTATCGTCACCTCGGCCACGATGAACTCGAAGCGGTTCTCCGACTTTTATGGAGGTGCCCCCGAATTTTTCATCCCTGGTAGGACGTTTCCGGTCGACGTTCTCTTCTCTCGTTCACCAGTGGAAGACTATGTGGACCAGGCTGTCCACCAGATCCTCTCCATCCATGTCTCGATGGATCCGGGCGATATTCTCGTCTTCATGACTGGTCAAGAGGATATCGAGGTGACATGCGAGCTGGTGCAGAAGCGGTTGGACGCCTTGAACGATCCGCCCAAGCTGAGTATTCTTCCAATATACAGCCAGATGCCTGCAGATTTACAGGCCAAGATCTTCGACCGCGCCGCGCCCGGTGTGAGGAAATGCATTGTCGCTACCAACATTGCCGAGACGAGTTTGACCGTCGACGGCATCAAGTACGTTGTGGATGCAGGATTCTCGAAACTGAAGGTGTACAACCCGAAAATGGGCATGGACGCACTGCAGATCACGCCCATTTCACAGGCAAATGCCATGCAAAGGTCGGGCCGAGCTGGGCGCACCGGCCCCGGCAAGGCATTCCGCCTGTTCACGGAGAAAGCGTTCAAGGAAGAACTTTACATACAGACCATTCCTGAGATTCAGAGAACAAACTTGAGCAACACGGTCTTGATGCTGAAGTCTCTAGGCGTCAAGGACCTGCTGGATTTCCATTTCATGGACCCGCCGCCTCAGGACACGATAACCACGTCCATGTTCGACCTGTGGGCACTCGGCGCGCTCGACAACCTGGGTGAGCTCACAGTCCTGGGCCGCAAAATGTCGGCCTTCCCAATGGAACCGTCCCTCGCGAAGCTGCTCATCACAGCCGAGGAATACGGCTGCTCCGAGGAGATGATAACCATCGTGTCCATGCTGTCCGTTCCGAACGTCTTCTACCGTCCTAAAGAACGTCAGGATGAGGCCGACACAATGCGCGAAAAATTCTGGGTTCACGAGTCAGACCACCTAACGTACCTGCAAGTGTACTCGGCATGGCAAGCAAATCGCTTTTCGGAAGGCTGGTGCATCAGACACTTCCTACACGGAAAAAGCTTGCGGCGGGCCAAGGAGATCAGGGAACAGCTGACGGACATTATGCGCTTGCAAAAGATGCAGCTCAAAAGCTGCGGCATGGACTGGGACATTATTAGGAAGTGCATCTGCTCGGGCTACTACCACCAGGCAGCCAAGTACAAGGGGTCAGGAGAGTACATTAATCTGAGGACCAACGTGGCGGTCCAGCTTCACCCCACGAGCTCGCTCTACGCTGGTCACCCCCCCGACTACGTCGTCTACCACGAGCTAATCCTGACGTCGAAGGTCTACGTCTCGACCGTTACAGCCGTGGAACCACACTGGCTAGCAGATTTGGGCGGCGTGTTCTATTCGATCAAAGAGAAGGGCTATTCGGCGACGCAGAAGAAGCTCATCGAGACCGAGTTTAACAGGAAGATGGAGATCGAGGCTAAGATGGCCGAGGACAGACGAAGAGCCGAGGAGAAGATTCGGGAGGAGGAGGAACGGGTTTCTAAAAAGCCGGAGAAGGATGTGGTGGTTAAGAAGATTGTTCAAATGGGGGTCGTAAAGAAACCTGTAATGTCAAAGAAAAGGGGCTTCCGGTGAGAAAAAAAAAACCAGGAATAGGATATGAAATGAATAAGGAGAACGGAAAGTTGTCAGAGACATAAGATAAAAATGACAATTCCTTTTCGCCTCGCGAATCCCTGTAGCCGAGGGTTTCAAGGGTTCAGGTTCATCGAGTTGAGACCTTTCCGCAGAACAACCGTTATCGATAAGATATTCAACCCCACTTCAAAAATTTTGAAGTTCACCCTACTATGGTATGAAGGCGTGTTCGAGACAGGCGCGGCGACTGAAGGCCACGGACTAAACCTCTCACGCCTTAACATCAAGATGTCCATGATCACCGCAATACAATGGGTCCCCCGCGGATTCGCGGCCCCGTTCCCAACAAAATACGAACTCACCGAAGCCGAATTCGACCGAATTGCGGAACTAGCTAAACTGCAGCTTGACGACGCCAACGAGGACCTCGAGGATGCCAAAGAAGCCGCAAAGAATGGCGAATCTTCCAAGAGCCCGCCCAGGAAAACGGAATCTATGGAAAAAGACGAGTATGCACTTCTTCCCGTATTCGCCGCCATGTAGCAAGCTGACATCCAAACTTAGCCCCGGCCTAGACGATGATCTCAAGGAGTACCACCTATCCGACTACGACAATGACGACGACGAAGACGACGCTGGCGTGAAAATGTCCATCTTTGGGAATGTCAAATCCCTTAGCTATCATGAATCGAACAAGGAAGATCCCTATATCCGGCTCAACGAAGAACAGGCAGATGAGGACGAGGATGCGGAAGACCTCCAGATATTAGCTACAGATAATCTTCTCCTAGCGGCAAAGGTACAGGGCGAGTCCGCGGAGCTTGTGGCACATGTATACGAAGACAGTGCCAGCAACCTCTACGTTCACCATGACTTTCCACTCCCGGGCATGCCGCTCTGCCTGGAGTGGTTGGATCTGCCCGTCAACAAGCAAGGCGTGGAGAAGGATGCAGCAGGCAATTTTCTTGCCATCGGCACAATGGATCCGGACATCGAAATCTGGGATCTCGATACTGTCGATTGCATGTACCCCAACGCGATTCTGGGGCGAGGCGGAGACGTCAAAGAGAAAAAGAAAAAGAAAAAGAAGCCCAAGAAAAAAAACGACAACTACCACGTCGACGCAGTCTTGTCGCTGGCAGCGAACAGGAAGCATCGGAATCTTCTCGCTTCGGCGTCGGCCGACAAGACCGTCAAGCTGTGGGACCTGAACACAACCACGTGCGCCAAGTCTTATTCCTACCACACCGACAAGGTTTGCTCGGTTGCTTGGCACAAGGTTGAGGCGACTGTGCTTCTCAGCGGGAGCTATGATCGGACGGTAGTGGCGGCGGACATGAGAGCTCCAGATGCGCAGGTTCCTCGGTGGGGAGTGGAAAGCGATGTCGAGACGGTGCAGTGGGATCCCCATAACGAGAATTTTTTCTTCGTTTCTACGGAACGGGGCATCATCCACTACCATGATGTCAGGGCCGCACCGCAAAATCCCACAGCGACCAAGGCAATCTGGACCTTGCAGGCTCATGACGATGTTTTGTCATCTTTCGACGTCAACCCTGTTATTCCTGGATTCCTGGCGACAGGTTCTTTTGACAAGTCCATCAAGCTGTGGAACATTCAGCCAACAGGGCCTAGCATGGTGGTCTCGCGCAATTTTGATGTCGGAAAGGTGTTCGCTACCACCTTCGCGCCGGATCAAGAGGTCGCCTTCAGGCTAGCTGTGGCAGGGAGCCGCGGAACTATGCACGTGTGGGATACCAGCACGAACAAGGCTGTTCGAAGCGCCTTTGCAGGGAGAGTTCCCGACGTGCCAGTGGGGGCGGGCGAGGATCGCCTCGTTGGCGTGGATGATGATAGCAGCGAAAGCGAAGACGACGGCGGCGCCGAGCTTGGAGGAAATGGTGGCGAGTCGATGGATGAGGATGAAGACTAGAAAGTCAAATTAAAACGGATTCAGTCTAAGCTTCTGTCTGTCTCAACCCACCACCTGGTAATACCTGGCTTGGCTGGTGAAATTACGACTGAGGTGACACCAAGTATAACAACGTCTAGGCCCATCTTATCATAGGAAAGAGAATGGTGAAGCACACCGAGTACCAGGCAAGACGGTTAGCCCACGCTATGACACCGTCTTCGGGGCTTTCTAGTACTCTCCATCACGAAGTAGGATGACCATGGCACTGGAGCTCCCTTAATATACTGACAGTTCTCTAGCGGGCATTTATTGTAGCAGCTATATATGATCAGAAGGCGCACGAGATTTGGTGGTTGGAGGTGATCAATCTGTTACGATATTTTACCAACTTCACAATTGCTTGGATGAAGATCTGATTCTTATCCAGGTAGCTAGTTAGGGATCGAGCTTGGCAAGCAAGCCGACGGTCAATAGGCAGTGGCACATGACGCCGACGCACCAAGTACATACCAGAAAAACGGATCCCTAGCCTCGGATCAGAGATTCTTAGCGCGGAGCCAAGGCTCTCGTTTCTTTAGGAGAAGCATGAGTGACTCCGTCCGAAAGGATGAAAGTTCGTTCGGCTCGATTGAAAATTTCCAATGACCTTTGCGCTCTCTCACTTGGTACGTTTACGATGGCAAACGCATCTCACACTCTCGACCCTTGTCCTACAGGTAATCGTCGAGATATTTTCGGAAGAAAAGAAACGGATCGCAGCGTAGAGCTGCTCTTGAGTTGGGGAACCAGTACATTTTTATAGAAAACTTCCATGACCCTTTTCCCGATAACTCCTCCAACAGCGATGGCCGTGTAATACTTTGTTGGATTCACGCGTAGGAAGCGCGTCTGCCCGTAATTAATAAGAATCGCGCCAATTTAGCCCTGTAAGTTCCATCGGTTTCCTCGTTTTACTTCCTCATCGAATTCGTGAAAGTACAGTAGGATGCAAAAGCTTTAACACCCTCTGAAGGTCCCTCACAATCCTGGGAGGGTGTTAAAACTTTTCGCATCCCACTGCACAGAGGTGCCTGGGTACCTCTGTCAGACAGGCCAGGCCATCGACCTTCTCTCCAGGCCATGAACATGAACATCACAATCTCATTGAGTGACCTGAATGTCCAAGTCTGTGCGGTGCGGCACTTGCGCAGGCACAAAGACGCCACCTTTGCGATTTGAAACACTGGCCGCCCAAGTGAACGAGCCTGAAGCGGCATGGACCGCATGGTTGGAACAACCGGCCAATCAAGGCCTCTGATCTATTCCCTCCATTCTCGGAGAATCCCCCCTTGGCTTGCCTCGCCGAGTGGAACGGTTTCGAACGTGTCGCTGCGTGGGACAAGAATGGCCTGGTCACGACCAACCATCAGATCCTCCTCATCTTCGGATGTGGATAACCGACGGTGTCACTACATGCAAGAATCTTCGACGTGGTTCCTCAAGATGGCTAGCCTCTAGTGGTCGGGCAGCAGCACATTGCAGAACAACTGTTCGAACAGCTAGCCTGCCGAACACCATCGCCACGAGGCGTGGACATGCGGTGCCGCCCTTTTTTTTTGGGAGAGGAAATTCTGCAATTCATCGAGGTTGATGAAGAGGGTTAAAAATGGACGATAGGGTCGTCATCGCCTCTTTCGATATTGCGCTGCGTTGGAAGCCAGGCCCGACAGGACAAATAGGCACAGGGCAATTAATACTGGACGTCGTAAGCGAGTAGCCGATCGCTGACGATGAGTGTATCTGTACCCGCAGTGCCTAGTGCACTCGGCGCCGCAAAGATAGGCACAGATCTGGGCCGATCTCTGGGCAGTGCCAGTACCGGTAGGTAAGAAATTTCGAGGGGAGAACACGCCTAGGTAGTATGTACTCCAGCTTTGCCGCTCCAGGCTTTTTTGACCTCCAAGATGGTCGTGGCTTGCAGTTGAGGCTAGAGTATTGCTACCAACTGGCTGTTAATAAAATAAATGAACACTTGATGCCGATACGCGGCGATGCTGACCTGGCTTCGGGCGTGGTGGGCACACAGCACCGCGGGACTTCAGGCTCTGTAGACAGCGACTTTGGTGGAGGGAAGAAAAGGCGCCACATGCGGGAAAAGGAGAGAGCTTCGAAAGGCTCGTGGATAAACCAGGGTGGCAGCAAACAACTGGTTTGATTGGATAGGACCTTTGCTCACCCAGTGGAACTCTCAGGGGAATATTTGGATGCTCCATTTTTGAGCGGCAAGGGCAGGGGTGTAAGCTGGAGTGGGCGAATAGGATGTAAAGAAAGTGACAGGGATCTTGAGCAATCAAAGAGTGACATGGAAAAGGTCACTTTTTTTGCTCGTGCGTCGGCGAGCGGCCATCTCGCCCGCCGCCCCAGTCCTCACGTCTACGTGATATTAGGCGCTTCACCTTCTTTCTCTCTCGATTTGGATCTCTTTTTTCAACCTTTTCTTCACTTTCACCAGTTATCATTGTAGTTGAACTGCATCCGTTCCTTGGAGGTGGGAATTTTTTTCGTGGTTTGGATTCCCCGTTTTAACTTCGATACTCGCGTCTTTACTTTCGACTCGATATTTTCCTCGCCGGTACGACGAAACATACGGCGGCCATCGCGCAAACACCCGCAACATTCTCTACGACGACCAAAGCAAAACATACGACGACAGTCACACAGACACTCCTTCCCATCAGCAGAGATCGGCACGTTTTGTTAACGTAGCACACATTGTCACGCTCATTTTTTATCAACACCATCAACTCGAGACATTGGAATTCTTAGTTTCCACTGTCGTCGGCTCACTCATTCCACCACTGTGACTCGGCCTGCCACCATTTACATCTCTCTTCGTGATTGTGAAATTCCACAAGAAGGGACTGGTTTCCTTCGGACCAACTGAAAAAAAAAAAAGTTCCTAACAGCCAAAGCCGTCGGACCCAAAAAAACACCCCCCGACTCACAGACCTTTCTGCTATTGCACAATCCGTTCGCGCAAGTCGCGAAAAAAGGATTCCACATCGACAAGCTCGCGCCACGGGCTCCATTTGCCAGCAAGTCCACCGCCTGCTTTGTGGTGGTGTATTTGCGTTCACTCTGCCGGTCATCCTTATCCCGCAGGTGCACACCATCTGGTCAGGTAAGTCACCCCAATCACACCTGCAGCTCTCAACCGCGGGGCGCACCCTCACCTTCATAGTCACCAACGGGAGTGCCCAAAAACCACTGTAGCCGCCGCCTACTTCAGGTTGCTCACTCAACCTGCATCACCTGCATGCAGTTTCACTAATACATTGCAGAAGAAGTCGGGGCCGTTCAAACTCTTTGGTAGTGACGGCACCAGAGGAATTTCTTAAATCCTCTTCTTCCGTCCAGCTATTCCTTTTACCCTTCGACCATAACAACGCAACAAACCTCATACGCCGAGTTAGTTTATCTTGGAGCAGGAGCCGTGAAGATGCCGCACATCGCGAGAGCGTTTACCACACGGAGGGTGAAAATGAGCCTTGAGCTCGCCCAGGAAGCAAGGGAAAGAGCTGCCCTGCAGCGGAGTAACACGGCCAAGGTCTCATCTACTCCCGCGAGTTCGAATCGGGCGAGCCAGGATCAGAACGCCGTCTCCCGACCCAAGATCTCTGGCCCTCTGGAGCTCATCCATACAACAAATATGCTTTCCTACAACGCTCCCGATTTGCCTCGATCTTCTACGTCCAGCGAAGGCTCAGTCAAGTCTGATACAGAATCCGAGTTGAGCACGCCGACAACAGATGCCTCGTCACCTCCCACCAGCCCAGACGTTGCCCCCGAAGAGATTGATCGATGTATCTCGCCGGAGCCAAACCACCTTTCGTGTTATTTCCAGCCGCCCGCCAGAGCCGTAATCCCCTCGGCGCCAAAGACACAGGCCCAGGCCCCGGCCATTCCCACACGAGCTCCTTCCCACACAAAGAAGGCTTCCTTTGAGGCCATCAGCCGACAACGATCCGCCTCGGTTCTCTCAAAGGAGTCATCACGGTCACTCTCGACAAAGGCCAGTTTCTCCTTTTCAAGAAGCTCCTCGGGCTCGACTACTGCTTCGACCATGTCGCACAATTCCACGCAGTCGCCCCACCACCTCTATCGCAAGATGTCCGCATCAGCACTTGCACCGCCCCCGATGCCTATCACGCCCGAGAAGAAGCCGGACATCTCTGACGGTCACCCTTTCGGTCAAGAGCTTGCTCAGGTTACCGAGATTGCCGAGGAATTCGGACGGAAGCTCGATGCCATCGACGAGGAAGAGCAGGAACTCATGCACCGGGGATTTTGCAAGCTCGCCGCCGATGTCTATCTGCGGGACGTGGAAGCATTACTCTCGAGCTTTTTCAACGATCGGGATTCCACGCCGGTCAGAGTGCCTGTCACCACTGCCGTCTGGATTTAGGGTTGAGTGGGGAGCAAAATCCTTCTGATGCGGGAAAAACTGGCTGAACTTGGCCAAATTCACTGTATATATATTTTAACGACTTTTTGATACACGACGGCAACACGACACGACAACACCAGACTCGGATTCCCTTTGTCGCACTTGGATCGAGGTACGGACCTTATCAATACCACGGGAGGGCAGGGTGGAAAAGACGGGCGTTTACAGGTTGTACTCTACCACGAAAGGGGGAATGAGAGGGGTTTCTTTCCGAGATTGCCGTTTACTTTTTTTCGTTTGCGGATTTCCATTCTCGTGGATATTCACCGTGCTTCTAGAGCAGCACATATTCTGTTTCTTTCATTTCTTCTGTCAGACTACCTTTTCTGAGAATTAGAAGAAGAAGCTATTCAGACTGATACCCTGTGTCACACATCGCTGCTATGCTTGCTATCTGTGAATGCTCTAGGCGGGGAAACATCCCTAACGTCCAGAATACTCAGCCAGCTAGCCAGCCAGCATGCACTGGACGGACTTCCGGTAGCCCGTCTCGCAACAAAGAAGCTTTTTGATCGCCTGTCAATGTACACCGACAACTGCAAGTATGCTAGTGTGAGTTCCAGGCCAGGCAAGCAGGCCAGGGCTAGCTACCATTTGGGCCGAATTAATTGCCCCTTGGCCCTTCACGTGGGAGGGATGGATCCTTGGTTCTCTCTTTGGCGAACCTGCCAAAAGCATTCGTTCGAAGGAAGGATAGCCAATTGCCGACCCGCCGGGACGGGAGGATATTGAACCTCTTCCAGAAACCTGCTGCCGCGCCCCACACAAAGGTTGTTTATTGTTGACCGGCGGTGTTTTGAATGACGGGCCAAAGCCACGTACGAATTGCACGGGGAGAAGGAAGCGAGAGGGAGCGAGGGGGGGTTCATGAGTTGTGTTAAGGATCGCAGTAGTAGGGCCGACGAATGTGCTAACGTGTGATTCATTTGCAACGTTTTGATGGTTTCCTCGGCCTTCCTGGGCCAGTTAGGTCTGGTGGTCACCCTCCCTCTGGACTGTGGGCTCGTGGAGCGACAAAGTCCCGAGACGGCTAAAGTCTATGGATGTTTTGGTGGGTTGGTTCATGAGGTGCAAGACTTGGGTCGGCGGAGTGGGGCGTTGGGGGCAGCTTAGTACGCCTTCATTGACCCCGCTGCAATATACGCGATACCGGGGTTTGGTTCAGTATGTGGCAGAGCGAGCGAATGAGGCGACGTTAGAGGGAGACTAAGTGTCACAAGGTTGTGGATAAAGTGGCTGGTCGTGATGCTATTCGCAGGTGTAGGGGAGAGAGTCGTTGCAGTTGGAGGGGCTTTGTTCACACTTGACACCGCTGGGCTAGGCCCGTGTGTTCTGATGCCAGCGCCCGGACGCGTTCGACAACGGCCGATTTCTCAGCGCCACGTACGATGCAGCTTAATAAACAGTGAGCTAAAAGCGGAAAGGC
>Ga0247774_1000732_pt1 | contig 16456 bp, 18 predicted proteins | sample UWRJL001104B6_FD_179933 | JGI IMG/M metagenome (GOLD analysis project Ga0247774, IMG submission 179933) | Plant litter microbial communities from Arlington Agricultural Research Station in Wisconsin, United States - UWRJ-L001-104B-6 | ecosystem: Environmental > Terrestrial > Plant litter >... | reverse complement strand
CTTCCTGGTCGCCCGCAAGCACGCGGGATACTTCGTCGCCGAGCTGACGGTCACCGACATGCGCGACATCTACGAGCTGCGGTCCGCGATCGACGCGCTCGCCGCCCGTGACGTCGCGCGGACCAGGCCGCCCGAGCTCCTGGCCCGCCTCGGTGAGCTGCTCGAAGGTCAGCGCGCCGCGCTGGAGGCCGGCGACGTGGACACCTACGCGGAGCTGGACCGGGAGTTCCACGCGCTCATCTGGCACGGCACGGCCAACCGGCGCCTGACCGCGATCGCCGATCTGCTGAACGCCCAGCTCCGGCTCGGGCACAACCTGACCACCGCCGTGCCCGGCCGCCCGCAGGCCGGCCTGGACGAGCACGGCGAGATCATGGACGCCCTGCTGTCGGGCGACACGGCCGCGGCCGAGCACGCGACCCGCCGCCACGTCTCCCAGGTCATCCGCGCCCTGGAGAAGGTCCTGCCGCGGCAGGCCGGCCGTTCGCCGTCGTCAGCGGGCGGCGGCGTCGCTGGTGAGGTAGAGCGCGAACCGCAGGTCCATGTGGGTGACGGCCAGCAGCCGGGCGACGCGCACGCTCGGGGCGGCCAGCCGTAGCCGCCGGCCGGTCGTCATGATGTGGCGGTCCACCCGCAGCAGCTCCGTCAGGCCACAGACGTCGATGAAGGACACGGCGCTCAGATCGACCACCAGGTCGTCGTCGCGCGCGTCCGCGGCGTCGAACAGGTAGGCGCACATGACCGGCGCCGTACAGATGTCGATCTCGCCGGACACGACGACGATCGGGTGCCCGTTCGACCATCGGGTGGTGAGGACCAGGCCGGGGGCGGTCATGACCATCTCCATCGCGGTGCGAGCGGCTCTTCGCGGCCGGTGGCCGGGAGCGGCGGAGTGCCGGCAGGGCGAACCTGAGAGTCGCGCCGACGATGAAAGAGAGCGCCGCCGATGGGCATCGGACCGACTTCCGGGAGGCCGTCGTGAGTTCACGGGTCGAGGTACACGTTCACCTACAGCCAACCCGGACCGTACGGCGGCGGAAACAGGCGATCGCCGAAGAGGCCATCACCGGGCCAGAAAACCGGGGCTCACTCCGGCTCCACGCGGACCAGTTCGGGTTCCTTGTCGGGCCGCAGGCCGCGCCAGCTCGGATGGCGCAGGTAGCCGTCTCCGGTCCACTCGGCGAAGGCGACCTCGCCCACGAGTTCGGGTTCTACCCAGTGCGCGGTGCGGGCGACGAGCCGCGGGACGGTCGTGTCGAACGGGTTGTCCCGGCGCTCCAGCGGGGCGAGCGCGCCCGCGAGGTCGCGCAGGATCCGGTCGGTGAAACCGGTGCCGACGTTGCCGACGTACCGCAGCCCGTGGTCGTCGTAGACGCCGAGGACGAGCGAGCCGATCAGGTCCGCCCGGCGGCCCTCGCCCGGGGTCCAGCCGGCCACGATGACCTCCTGGTGGCGGACGTTCTTGACCTTGATCCACGGCCCGCGGCGGCCGGGCGCGTAACGGGAGCCCAGCGGCTTGCCGACGACGCCTTCGAGGCCCTGGTCGATGCTGGCCGCCAGGACGGCCGCGCCGCCGCCCCGCCACCAGGGCGGCGTGTGCACCGGATCCTCGTTCAGGTCCAGCTCCTCCAGGGCCGCGCGCCGTGCGGTGTACGGCTCGTCGAGGAGCGACCGGTCGCGGCGGTGGAGCAGGTCGAACGCGTAGTAGAGCACCGGCGCCGCCGCGAGCAGCCGTTCGGCCGGACGATGGACGTGCATCCGGGACTGCAGCAGGCCGAAGTCGGGCCGTCCGTCCCGCAGCGCGACGATCTCACCGTCCAGGACCACCGGTTCGTCCACCCTGCCGCCGAGCGCGGTGAGCTCGGGATAGGAGCGCGACATGTCCTTGTCACTCCGCGACATCAGCGTGACGCGGCCGTCCTCGACGTAGGCGACGGCGCGTACACCGTCCCACTTCAGCTCCCAGCCGTACGTGTCGTCGTCGGCGGGCAGGCCGTGCCGCAGCACGGCCATCATGGGTCTGACCAGGCGTGGTAGCTCACTCATCGGATGTTCCCCCCGACGGTGATCTACCCCGTCAGCCCCGGAACGCGTTCGGGGGCGTGCACCGGCGAGGTCAGCGCCCGGCCGTGCCACAGGTACGCGGCGGCGCCGAGCATGCCGGTCGTGACGGCCATGAGCAACAGCCGGTAGTCCGCCGCCGACACCAGCAGCGCGCCGGCCGCGATCGAGACGGTCTGCGGTCCGCTGGTCAGCGTCTCGGCCGTCATGGAGACCCGGCCGACCAGGGGTCCGGGCGTACGCCGCTGGAGGGCGGTGGTGAACCCGACGACCAGCACGGCCAGGCCGGCCCCGGCGACCGCCTTGCCCGCCAGCACGCCCGGCAGCCAGGGCAGGACGCACAGGCCGTCGCCCAGCCCGAAGGCCGCCAGCCCGATCGTGGTGGCGGTGATCTCGCCGGCGCGGCCGATGAGCCGGGCGACCAGCAGCCCGCCCGCGATCGAGCCCGCGCCCTGAGCCGAGGCGAGCACGCCGATGAACTCCGGCGGCCGGTGCAGGCCGTGGTCGAGTACGGCGAAGAACACCGACTCGTTGAACCCGATCACGAGGAACGCGACCGCGCAGGCGACCACGATGCGGCGCAACGCCGTCTCCCGCCGGATGTGGGCCAGGCCCGCGGTGAGATCACGCCGCCAGTGCGGGCCGGGCCGTTCCGGCGGCTCCTCCCGCAGCCGCATCCGGGCGATCGCGGCGGCGGCGGCGAGGAACGTGACGGCGTCGAGCACGGCGACGGCCGCGCCGCCGAACGCCCGCGAACAGCGCCGCGCCCGCGAGCGGCCCGCCCAGTCGCAGCCCCTCCCGCACGGTCTGCAGGACGCCGTTGGCGGTGGCCAGCAGCTCGTCGGCGAGCAGCTCCTTCAGCAGGCCGTTCAGCGCGGCGGCGATCGTCACCGACGAGAGGCCGTACAGCGCGGCGACCAGATAGATGATCCAGACGTCGCGCGCCGTACGGACCGCGAGCAGCGGCAGCAGCATGAGCGCGGAGGCCAGGTTGGCCACGACCAGGAACGGGCGGCGGCGGAACCGGTCGACCAGCCGGCCGCCCAGCGGCGCCATGACGTACGGCAGCGCGATGAAGAGCGTGACCAGCCCGGCCGCGCCGTTGGAGCCGGTGAGGCTCTTGACCCAGATGGCGTACACCAGCAGCATCAGCGCGTCGCCGACCATGCTCGCGGACAGGCCGGCGAAGAGCAGGCGGAAGTCCGGTAACCGCAGGACCGCGCGCATCAAGAGCCGTCCGCTGAGGAGAGTGGGGCGGCGGGCACGGCGGAGGCGAAGAACCGGATGTGGCGCGCTCCCGGGGGGCGCTTGGCCGGGTCGCGCAGGCGCTCCTGGCCGCGTACGGCGATCGCGGCGAACTCCTGCTCGTAGACCATCGAGCTGAGCTCGTCGCCGGCGGCGGCCACGTCCCCGGGTTCGTCGCTGTCGGCCCAGGTCAACGTGTGCGAAACGGGCCGCCATGGACGATTGCGCCCAGTCCCGCCGCCCGTCTCAACCCTTCGAGCGCTAGCGGGGGTCCGCCACGTTGTCGTGCAGGCGTCCGAGCAGGTGCTCCAGCGTCGCGAGCTCGTCGTCTCCCAGGCCGGTCCGCAGGCGCTGGTCATGGGCGCGGGCGGCGGTGGCCAGCCGGTAGAAGAGGGTCTCGCCCCGCTCGGTGAGCCGTAGCTGGTGCACGCGGCGGTTGGCGGGGTCGCGACGGCGGATGATCAGGTCGTCGGCCTCCATCGCGTTGAGGTGATGGGTCAGCGTCGCGCCCTGGATGCCGACCGCCTCGGCGAGTTCGCGCTGGTTGCTGGTCGGCCGGCTCTTCAGCGACAGCAGGATGAGCCAGATCGGGGTCGAGCCGCCGGCCGACGCCAGCGCGTCGTCGAAGGCGCGACTGACGATCTTCGCGGTGCGGGCGAGAGTCAGGCCGATCGGCCGGGTGGCGGGCTTGGTCACGCCAGCAGACTACAACCTGAATCGACATCAAAGGGTTTGACATCTAATAAATAGAGATCTAACGTTCACGACGAAAGCGGCGTTTCCCATCGGGGGCGTCATCGGCGCCAGAGGGTGCCGATGACATCGAGCCGGCGCCGCCCGGGGATATCGGCAGAAAGGCATGCACCATGACCGTTCAGGACACCATCCTCGACCTCGGACGGCGCTGGGCCGCCGCCGAGCAGCAGGGCGACACCACCACGCTCGACGAGCTGGCCGTGGACGACTTCACCCTGGTCGGGCCGTTCGGCTTCCTCCTCACCAAACAGCAGTGGCTCGACCGCTACCGCGACGGTGACCTCGTCACCTCCGAGCTGCGCTGGGAGGAGGTGACGGTCCGCGACTACGGCACCGCCGCGGTCGCCGTCGGCGTGCACGCCCAGCGGGCCGCCCACCGCGGCCGGGCGAACGACGGGAGGTTCCGTGCCACCCACATCGCCGTACGGGACGAGGACGGCGAGTGGAGGCTCGCCGGCATCCACCTGAGCCCCCTGGGCCTCCCGGGCGAGCGGTGACCCACGCCATGTCCGTACAGCTCAACCACACGATCGTGCGCGCGAGTGACAAGCGGCGGTCGGCGGAGTCCCTGACGGAGATCCTCGGGCTGCCGGCCCCGGAGGCGTACGGCCCGTTCGCCGTCGTCCAGGTGGCGAACGGCGTGTCCCTGGACTTCCTGGACGACGCCGGGCCGATCGGGCCGCAGCACTACGCGTTCCTGGTCGGTGAGGAGGAGTTCGACGGGATCCTCGGCCGGATCCGGGCACGCGGCCTGGACTACTGGGCCGACCCGTTCCACGGCGAGCCGGGCCGGATCAACACCAACGACGGCGGCCGGGGCGTCTACTGGTCCGACCCCGACGGGCACAACCTGGAGATCATCACCCGCCCCTACGGCGGATAGCGTGCGAGCGCACCTCGTCGACCACGGCGGCGAGGACGTCGACCCCCTCGGCGATGGTGCGCTCCCCGAGCGTCGCGTAACCGAAGATCAGGCCGCCCGGCCCGGTGCTGGAGATGCGGTACGGGCCGACCCCGTGGACGCCCAGTCCGCGCCGCGCGGACGCCGCCACCACGGTGGCCTCGTCCAGGTCGGGGGGCAGCCAGGCGACGAGGTGCAGGCCCGCCGCGACGCCGGCCGGCTCGAGGTCGGGCACCCGCTCTCGCAGGGCGGCCAGGAGCGCGTCGCGGCGCCGCCGGTACACCGGCCGCATCCGGCGCAGGTGCCGGTCGAACTCCCCACGGGACAGGAAGTCGGCGAACGTCAGCTGGTCGATCACGGGCGAGCCCCGGTCGGCGATGATCTTCGCCGCGGCGACGTCGTCCACCAGGTGACGGGGGACCACGAGCCAGCCGATCCGAAGGCCGGGCGCGAGCGTCTTGCTGGCCGTGCCCGCGTAGACGACGCGGTCCGGCGCCAGGCCCTGGATGGCGCCGACGGGCGCGCGGTCGTAGCGGTATTCGGCGTCGTAGTCGTCCTCGATGACCAGCGCGTCCCGGCGCGCCGCCCACCGGAGCACGGCCGCGCGCGACTCCGCCGACAGGACGCCGCCGGTCGGCCACTGGTGTGACGGGGTCAGGACGAGGGCGTCCGCGTCCACCCGGTCCAGCGCGTCGACACGGACGCCGTCCTGGTCGACCGGTACGCCGACCACGTCGAGCCCGGCGGCCCGGGCGACCGCGCGGGCGTCGTCGTCGGCGCAGGGGTCCTCGACCGCGATCCGCCGCGCCCCGGCCGCGACCAGCACCTGGATGACCAGCGCGATGCCCTGGCCGTACCCGTTGCAGATCACGACGTCGCCCGGGTGGGCCGCGGTGCCGCGCACCCGGTTGAGGTAACCGCAGATCGCCTCGTGCAGTTCCGGCGCGCCCCGCCCGTCGAGGTAGCCGAACCGTTCGTTCGGGGCCTCGGCGAGCACCCGGCGGATCGAGCGGAGCCACGCCGCGCGGGGGAAGTTGGACACGTCCGCCCGGCCGTAGCCGAAGTCGATCCGCGGACGGGGCGCGGGAGCCGGCCGTACGGGCGGGGGCGCGGGCTCCGGGCCGATCGCGACCTGGGTGTAGCCGCCCGCCCGGCTCGTCAGATAGCCCTCGGCAGTGAGCTGCTGGTACGCCTCGACGATCACGCCGCGCGAGACGCCGAGGCCGGCGGCGATGGTCCGCGTGGGCGGCAGCGAGCTGCCGAGAGGCAACCGCCCCGACCGGATGCCGGCCCGGATCGCGGCCTCGACCTGACGGTGCAGCGGAACGGCGCCGTCCCGGCGGAGCTCGACGAGCAGCTCGCCGGTGAGAGGGGAATTGGTCCTTTTTTCGACCACAAAATCGGATCTTATATCGAGTACCGATTCCTGTCAGTGTCACGGTCATGACGACCACGACGAAGAACCGCGCGCTGGACCGGCTCGACGGACGGCTGCTCCGGCCGGGCGACACGGGATACGACGAGGCACGCACCGTCTGGAACGCGATGGTGGACCGGCGTCCGCGGATGATCATCCGCTGTGCGAGCACCGGCGACGTGGTGACCGCGGTGCGCGTCGCCCGCGAGCGCGACCTGGAGATCGGCGTCCGCTGCGGCGGGCACAGCGCGCTCGGCCTGGCCGTGCCCGACGACGGCCTCATGATCGACCTCACCCCGATGGGCGGCGTCCGGGTCGACCCGGTACGGCGCCGGGCGTGGGTCCAGGGCGGTGCGCTGCTCGGCGCGCTCGACCGGGAGGCGCAGCGGTACGGCCTGGCGACGACGGCGGGGAACGTCTCCCACACCGGGGTCGGCGGCCTCACGCTCGGCGGCGGCATGGGCTGGCTCGCCCGTCAGTACGGCCTGGCCTGCGACAACGTCGAGTCGTTCACGATGGTGACCGCCGACGGCGACGTCGTACGGGCGAGCCGGACCGAGAACCCGGAGCTGTTCTGGGGCCTGCGCGGCGGTGGCGGCAACTTCGGCGTCGTCACCGAGTTCGAGTTCCGGCTGCATCCGGTCGGGACGCGCACGCTCGTGGCGGAGTACGCCTTCCCGCCGGACCGGGCGCCGAAGGCGATGCGCCACTGGCGTGACCTGAACGCCGAGGCTCCCCGGCCGGCCACGTTCACGGCCTCACTCGGCGGCGACGGCCTGATCACGCTCGGGTTCGTCTGGGTCGGCGACCCCGCGGCCGCACGGCCTCTCCTCCGGTCGATGCGCGGCCTCGGCCGCCCGGTCACCGAGCGCGTGCACGAGCCGAGCTACGTCGAGCTCCAGCGGCGGGACGACACGACCGGGCGGCACGCCCTGCGCCGGTACTCCAAGGGGCACTACCTGCGGCGGTTCCCCGACGAGGCGATCGAGGCGTTCCTGTCGCGGGGGAGCGCGGACGGGCGGGGCGAGGGCCTGCCGAACGCCGGGCTGCAGGCGTACGGTGGTGCGATCGCCGAGGTGCCCGACGCGGACGCCGCCTTCAGCCACCGCGACACGCTGTTCGAGTTCGGCACCGGGACCGGCTGGACCGACCCGGCCGAGGACCCGGCACGGATGGCCGCCGCACGCCGTTGCGCCGAGGCGCTCGAACCCTTCGCGAGCGGCGTCTACGTCAACGCGCTGAGCGACGAGGGCCCCGAGGGCGTCCGCCGCGCGTACCCGCCCGCCAAGCTCGCCCGCCTCACCACGCTGAAGGCCGCCTACGACCCCCACAACGTCTTCCACCTGAACCACAACATCCGCCCGTAGGAGAGCGTCATGCACCCGGTCGGTGAGATCGCCCGGCTCAAGGAACGGCCGGGCAGGGACATCGTCCAGTACGGCTTCGGCCGGCACACCAGGCCGCTGAAGTCCGGCATCTGGATCCTGTCGTACCGGACCGGCGAGCGATTGACTCAGCTCGGCGGGAGGATGCCGACGACGACGATGGCGTACAGCTCCGCCGAGACGACCACCCGGGGGACCAGCCCCGCGCCGGCGAAGGCCGCGACGGCGTGCGGCGCCTGGCGTTCACTGGTCTCGACCAGCAGGTGGCCGCCGGGCGCCAGCCACCGCGGTGCCCCGGCCGCCACTCGCCGCAGGACGTCCAGGCCGTCATCGCCGCCGTCCAGTGCCACCCGCGCCTCGTGCACGCGGGCCTCCGCGGGCAGCAGCGCGACCTCCTCGGCCGGCACGTAGGGCACGTTGGCGGCCAGGACGTCGACGCGGCCCCGCAGCGTGGCGGGCAGCGGGTCGTAGAGATCGCCCTCGTAGACCGTCCCGGCGGCGGCGACGTTGCGGCGCGCGCACCGTACGGCGGCCGGGTCGACGTCGGCGGCGTGCAGTTCGACGGGACCGAGCGCGGCGGCCAGCGCGACGCCGAGCGCGCCCGAGCCGCAGCAAAGGTCGAGGACGACGGTGGGCTCGGCCGGGGTCCGGGCGGCGAGGGCGACCGCCTGCCGTACGAGGAACTCGGTACGGCGGCGGGGCACGAAGACCCCGGGGTCCACCGCGATCCGCAGGCCGCAGAACTCCGCCCAGCCGAGGACGTGTTCGAGGGGGAACCCGCCGGCGCGCCGGTCCACCATCGCGGCGAGGTCGTCCGGGGTGCGCGCCTCGGCGACGAGCAGTCGCGCCTCGTCCTCGGCGAAGACACAGCCCGCGGCGCGAAGCCGGGTGACGACGGCGGATTCAGAGAGCGAAGCCGGCATAGGAAGCGCAACCCTACCCGAGGCCGCCCACGCCGATGGCTGACAGCGGCCTTGACCGGCGCAAGGCCGGGCATATACGGATATCGACGGATAAGCTGGCGCCACTTGATCTTGAGGCGCCGAGACGGAGGCCGCGTGGTGGCGAGTGCGGAAGACGACCGGCAGGCGGACTCCACGGCCGAGCGGGCCCCCGACGGCATCGACGTCGCCCGGCCCAGCATCGCACGGGTCTATGACTACCTCCTGGGCGGCAAGGACAACTTCGCGGCGGACCGGCTGGTCGGCGACAAGATCAAGACGGCCCTTCCCGAGGTCCACCTCGGCGTACGGGCGCAGCGCATGGTGCTGCGGCGGGTCATCCGCCACCTCGTCGGCGAGGCCGGGATCCGCCAGCTCGTCGACATCGGGTCCGGGCTGCCGACCGCGGGCAACGTGCACGAGGTCGCGCGGGAGATCGCGCCCGATACGCGTGTGGTCTACGTGGACAACGATCCGATCGTGCTGACCCACGCCCGCGCCCTGCTGGCCGACAGCGTCGGCGTGTCGGTCCTCGACAGCGACCTGCTCGACCCGGCCCGCCTCCTGGCGGATCCGGTGCTGCGGGCCGAGATCGACTTCGACCGACCGATCGGGTTACTGCTGTGCGGCATCGTCCACTACATCAGCGACGAGGAGGACCCGGCCGGCGTCATCGCCCGGCTGGCCGGCGGGCTCCCGTCCGGCAGCCACGTCTTCCTCCACCACCTGGTCGAGGCCGGTACGCCCGGTGAGAAGGCCGCCGAGGCCGCGATGCGCCAGGGGATGGGCCGCGGCTTCTTCCGCACCCCTGAGCAGGTCGGCTCCTTCCTGGCCGGGCTCGACCTGATCGAGCCCGGGCTCGTACGGGTGCCCGACTGGCGTCCGGACGGGTCCGAGGACTCCGCCGAGGACCACCCCGTGCTCCGCCTCGCCGTCGCGGCGGTCGCCCGCAAGCCCTGACCCGCGCCCGGGGCATGATCGGCATCTGTGCAGGTCAAGCCCCAAGTACCTCTTAGAATGGCAGCGAGGGGGCAGCCGGCCATGACCTTTTCGCCAGAGCGGGACATCGACTATGCGGCGTTGTTCGCGGCCACTCCCAGCCCGTGTCTCGTCCTCACGGCCGATCTCGTCATCATCGACGTCAACCAGGCGTACCTGGAGGTCACCGGGCGCGAGCGGGCCGAACTGATCGACCGCCGTCTCGTCGACGCCTTTCCGATGAACCCGTCCGACCCCGAGGCCGACGGGATGCGCAACCTGCGGGCCTCCGTGGCGCGCGCGTTCGCCACCGGTGAGCGGGACGTCCTGGCGCCGCAGAAGTACGACATCCCGGTGCCGGGCCGGCCCGGCGTCTTCGAGGAGCGCTACTGGAGCCCGATCAACACCCCGGTGCCCGGCCCGGACGGGCGGCCGGCGCTGCTCATCCACCGGGTCGAGGACGTGACCGCGTTCATCCGCGGCGGGCGGCGGCACCGGCCGGGCGAGGAGGCCGGCTCCTCCTACGAGCGGCGGCAGGAGATGGAGGCGGAACTGTACGCCCGCGCCAAGGAGCTCCAGGTGCTCAACGAGCGCCTGCGGCAGGCCCACGCCCGTGAACACGAGGTCGCCCTCACCCTCCAGCAGTCGATGCTCCAGCCGGTCTCCTCCGCGCGGTATCCGGACGTCGCCGTCCGCTACCTGCCCGCGGTGGACGCGCTGAACGTCTGCGGCGACTGGTACGAACTGGTCGACCTCGGCCCGGACCGGCTCGCCGTGGCCGTCGGCGACGTCGTCGGCCACGGGCTGTGCGCGGCCGGGGTGATGGGCCAGCTGCGCAGCGCGCTCAGCGCCGCGATCCGCGCCGCCGACGGGCCGGCGAAGGCGCTGGAGGTCCTCGGCCGCTACGCGGGCTCGGTCGACGGCGCGCTGGCCACCACCGTCGTCCAGACGGTGATCGACAAGACGGCGCGTGTCATCACCTACAGCTGCGCGGGCCACCTGCCCCCCGTGCTCCTGCAACCGGGTGGCGTGATCGTCTCGCTCGACGAGGCGACCGACCCGCCGCTCGGCGTCCGGCCCGGCCCCGGCGGCCGTCCCCAGGCGTGCGTCACGTACGAGCCCGGTGCCACGCTGGTGCTCTACACCGACGGCCTGGTCGAACGCCGCGGCGAGGACATCGACGTGGGCCTGCGGCGCCTCACCGACAGCATCGTGCGGCACGGCGCGCTCCCGCCGGAGCCGCTCGCCGACGTCCTGCTGTCCGACCTCGGTGTCGCCTGCGGTGCCGACGACGACACCGCCCTGGTCGTCATCGGGCTGTGACCAGGGCGGTGCCGGCGGCTCAGCGCGCGCCGAGGGCGGGGTCGCTCGTGCTCGGGCGGCCCGTCTCGACGTGCCCGGCGAGGCGGCGGAGGAAGCCGTCGTCCCGGTCGCAGGTGACCGACACGTCGTACCAGCCGTGGCTGCGCCGCGTGCGCACGTCGTGCGTGAGGCTCGCGCCGGGCCGGAGCCGGTAGGTCGCCGGGCGCCCGTGGTCGTAGGCGTCCTTGACCGTGAACCGTACGGTCGCGGGGCTCCCGTTGGTGAGCACGAGCCTGACCTGCTCGCCCCTGCCGTCGTGGCGCGCGGTCACCTCGGGACCGGTCGTGCCGCCCTTGCCCGTGAACCGCCGCATGAAGCCGTTCGGGCCGTGCGCGGTGAAGTCGTACGCGCCCGAGGCCGAGATCGTGTCGGACAACCGCCGGCCCGCCTCGACCGTGTAGGCCCACGGCCCGTCCGGGCGGCTCGCGGACGTCACGTGGAACGCCGCGCCGGCCCGCCCGTGGTTGGCCAGGTCGATCCGCAGTCCGGCCGCGGTGAGCCGGACGTCGGCGGCCAGGTCGTAGGGCAGCGGACGGGCGGGCCGCACGCCGGGCTCCTGGCGGGGGAGCGCGGGCCTGGCCGGGAGCCGGGGCACGTAGTCGTCGTGCCGGTTCCGGTCCGGCGGGGTGTAGCCGCTGGTGTCGGGCAGGGAGGGCATCCGCACGGCGGTACGCCCGAAGTCGAACGCCGTGGTCAGGTCGCCGCACACCGCACGGCGCCAGGGCGAGATGTTCGGCTCGTGCACGCCGAAGCGGCGTTCCATGAACTGGACGATCGAGGTGTGGTCGAGCACCTGGGAGTCGACCCAGCCGCCCTTGCTCCACGGCGAGACGACGAACATCGGCACCCGCTGGCCCAGCCCGTACGGCCCGGCGACGTTCCCGTCCCCGGCCGGCGGGGTGTACAGCTCCCCGGTGAGGTCCACGGTCGAGCGGCCCGGCACCGACGGCGCGTACGGGGGCACGACGTGGTCGAAGAAGCCGTCGTTCTCGTCGTAGCAGATGAACAGCGCGGTCTTGCTCCACACGTCCGGGTCGGCGGTCAGCGTGTCCAGGATCTGGGAGACGTACCAGGCGCCGTAGTTGGCCGGCCAGTTCGGGTGCTCGGTGAAGGCCTCGGGCGCCACGATCCAGGAGACCTGCGGCAGCCGGCCGGCCTTCACGTCGGCCTTGAGGATCTCGAAGAAGCCCTGGCCGCCCTTGGCGTTCGTTCCGGTACGGGCCTTGTCGTACAGCGGGTCGCCCGGTTTCGCGCCCCGGTACTGGTTGAAGTACAGCAGCGAGTTGTCGCCGTAGTTGCCGATGTAGGCGTCGTTGGTCCAGCCCCAGGAGCCCTTGGCGTCCAGGCCGTCACCGACGTCCTGGTAGATCTTCCAGGAGACCCCCGCCTTCTCCAGGCGCTCGGGGTAGGTGGTCCAGGAGTAGCCGAGTTCGTCGTTGCCGATGACCGGGCCGCCGCCCTTGCCGTCGTTGCCGGTGTAGCCGCTCCACATGTAGTAGCGGTTCGGGTCGGTCGGCCCGATCATCGAGCAGTGGTAGGCGTCGCAGATGGTGAACGCGTCCGCGAGCGCGTAGTGGAACGGGATGTCCTTGCGGGTGAAGTAGGCCATCGTCGTGGCCGTCTTGGCCGGTATCCACTTGTCGTAGCGGCCCTGGTCCAGCGCCAGGTGCCCGCCGTTCCAGCTGTGGTCCAGGTCCTGCAGGAACACCATCCCGAGGTCGTCCACCTCCGGCCGGAACGGCAGCACCTCCTTGCCGCCGTCGGGCTGGTACCAGACCGGCTTGCCGCTGGGCAGCGTCACCGGGTGCGGGTCGCCGAAGCCGCGCACACCGCGCAGCGTGCCGAAATAGTGGTCGAAGGAACGGTTCTCCTGCATCAGGACGACGACGTGCTCGACGTCGCGGAGGGTTCCGGTACGCCGGTTCGCCGGGATCTCCGCGGCGCGGGCGATGCTGGTGGAGAGCGCGGACGCGGCGGCGGTGCCGCCCGCCAGTTGCATGAATCTTCGCCGGTTGATGCCGGTCATGACAGCCTGCCTCAGGGGTTCGTACGGTGGGCCAGGACAGTGGTCTCAGTTGACCGACAACGACTCGCGGCGCGGGAGGAAACGGGCGGGAAAGGCTGGGCCAACCTTGATCGGCCGGCCCCGGCCTCGATCGCCTGGACGGCAGGAGGAGGATGGGGCAGGTGCGTCCTCTCCTGCTCGCGGCCAACATGCCGCGCTCGTTCTACCGCGGCGCGGGCCGGATCGACCGGCTCCGCGGCACCCCCGCCTCCGGCGACCCGTACCACCCCGAGGACTGGATCGGCTCGGTGACCGCACGCAGCGGCGCCGCGCCCAGCGGTCTGACCACACTGCCCGGCGGAGTGCCGCTCGGGGCGGCCATCGCCGAGGACCCGGAGCGCTGGCTCGGCCCCGGGCACGTCGCCCGGTACGGGCAGGACCCGGCGATCCTGGTCAAACTGCTCGACGCCGGCGAGCGGCTGCCCCTGCACGTCCATCCGGACCGCGACTTCGCCCGTACGCACCTGGCCTCGGGGTACGGCAAGACCGAGGCGTGGGTCATCGTGGAGGCCGCGCCGGACGCCGTCGTCCATCTCGGCTTCGACCGGGACGTGAGTGACACCGAGCTCGCGGCCTGGGTGGACGGGCAGCGGGTGGCCGACATGCTGGCCGCGACGAACCGTGTCCCGGTGCGTCCCGGCGACGCCATCGTGTGCCCGGCGGGCGTCCCGCACGCGATCGGCGAGGACATCCTCCTCGTGGAGCTCCAGGAACCGACCGACTTCTCCGTGCTGCTGGAGTGGGACGGATACGCCATCGACGGGCCCGCGGCCGGTCATCTCGGGCTCGGCTTCGACCAGGCGCTGGCCTGCGTGGACCGCACCTCCTGGGACACCGCCCGGATCGAGGACCTGCGCCGCGCCCGCCGCGCGGGCCGCGGGATCCGGCCGGGCGTGGACGGGCTGTTCCCCGAACTCGCGGACCCCTTCTTCGCCGCCGAGCGCCTGCGGCCGGACCCGGTCAGCGTCCTGGACCCGGCGTTCTCGATCGTCGTGGTCCTCGGCGGGACCGGGACTCTGGAGGCAGCGGACGGCGATCCGATCGAGGTCCGCGCCGGTCACACGCTGCTGATCCCGTACGCCGCCGGCGAGTGCGTGCTGCGCGGCGACACGACGGCGATCCGCTGCCGGCCGCCGTACGCGGAGCTCGGCGGGTGACGGCGGTGTGAGCCGCCGGGGTCACCGGGCCGCGGCTCGCGGCTGCCGTGGGAGGGGATCGGGGTGGTGACGGAAACGGCCGGGGGCGACACCGTATTCGCGGCGGAACGCGCCGGCGAAGGCGAACTCCGTGGAGTAGCCGACCTGACGGGCGATCGTCGCCAGCGGATCCGTGGTCTGGCGCAGCAGCCGGGCGCCCTGGGCCAGGCGCCAGCGGGTCAGATACGTCATCGGCGGCGTGCCGACCTGGGCGGTGAAGCGGTGGCCGAAGGCGGTTCGTGACATCCCGGCGACGTCCGCGAGTCGCTGCACCGTCCACCGGTGCCGCGGCCGGCCGTGGATCGCGCGCAGGGCGGCGGCGATGGCCGGGTCGGTGACCGCCGGTCCGTCGCCCGTCCCGGTCCCTTCCGACCACTGCCGCAGGACGTGCACCAGCAGGAGGTCGACCAGCGCGGACCGGGTCACCCAGTTGCCGGGCCGCGCCTTCGCCACGTCGTCCTCGAGGAGGACGGTCAGCGATCGCAGCTCCGGATGGCCGTCGTAGTCCGGCGTCACCACGATGACGTCCGGCAGCGCGCGCAGGAACGGGTGGAGCCGTCCCCGGTCGAGGCGGTACGCGCCGCAGAGGAACGCGAAGTCCGGCCGGGGATCCGGCGGCTCGGCGGTCGTCGTCATCGCGGGCAGGTCCGCGAGCCTGGCGGGAGCATGGCAGAGGCCGTGTTCGGCGCCGTGCGGGACCACGACGACGTCGCCCTGACGCAGGGCCGTCGGCTCGATCCCCTCGGCGATCAGCCAGCCCTGACCGCCCAGCACGATGTGAAAGCCGATCCCGACGAAGCCGGGAAAGCGCACGCCCCACGCGCCCGACTCGCTGAACCGCCGGCCGTTGGCCCGCCCGGCCCGGACGCTGCCGATGGCTTCGCTGACCATGTCCATGCCCGAATGCTAGGTCCTGTGCCGGGACGCACGCGTATGAAGGCGGGTCGATCGTGCATGGCGCCGCACGCCCCGTGACCGGTTCACTCGACGGGACACCAGAAGAACGGAGAAGGCCGGATGACGGGTATGGCGGCGGCACTGGACGAACTGCTGAACGAGCGGGACACCCCGGTGGCGGAGGTGATGGCCAGGCACTTCGCCCCGGGCTACCGGCAACGCACCGACGGCACGTGGGCCGACTGGGCCCAGGTGGCGCGGAATCTCACCCGCATCCGTACGGCGCTGCGCTCGGTGAGGATCGAGATGCTGGACGAGCTGACGGACGGACGCGCCTACGCGGATCGGCACGTGCTCACCGTCGAGATGACGGACGGCACCTCGCAGGTGCGCGAGTCCTACGTCTTCGGCAGGCTCGCGGAGGACGGCAGATTCGAGCGGATCGAAGAGGTCACGCTCGTGACCTCGGCCCACGGCTCCGGGCCGGCGTGAGGTTCCTCAGCCCACCTGCCACACGTGCAGGAGCCGGTCGTGGCTCGTCATCACCGGCCGCCACGTCGGCGGCACCGAGGGCAGGAGGGCGCGCGCGGCCTCGCCACAGCGCGGGCAGGCGTTGCTGCCCTCGCTGTAGGCGACCACGTAGTCGCCCGCCGGGGCCTGCGTGACATCGCTCATCGGCCGGATGTGCCCGCGCCAGACGCGGCGTCCCGTCGAGCTCAGGACGTAGATCGGGACGACGTGGAACAGCCGGGCGTCCACCCACACGGTCCGCGCGTCCGAACGCGCCAGCCACGAGCGGAACTCCGGCAGCGCGTCCGACGAGACCCGGGGCGACCCCGCCCAGCCCGCCTTGCCGGGCCGGCCGAACGTGCCCAGCCCGGCCGTGACGAGCGCGACGCAGGACACCACCGCCGTGGCGGCGATCGCCCGCCGCCGGTCCGGCGGGCGCAGTCCCCGTGCCGCCAGCCACAGCACCGCGACACCGCCGATCACGAAGGCGGGGAAGAGCGGGTACCAGTACCGCACCAGCTGCAGCCGGAGCCGGGGATGGCCCGGGTCGAGCACACCGCCGGCCAGGGTGAGCGGCACCCACAACAGCGCGAACCACAGCGCGAAAACGCCCGCACGCCGTTCGAGCCCGGTCGCCGTCCCGCGCAGGCGCCGGACGATCACGAACACGCCGGCGGCGAGCGTCAGCGCGATCAGCAGCACCAGGCCGTAGCCCTCGGGCATCCGCAGGAGCTGTTGCGGC
>Ga0247774_1000731_pt1 | contig 16456 bp, 15 predicted proteins | sample UWRJL001104B6_FD_179933 | JGI IMG/M metagenome (GOLD analysis project Ga0247774, IMG submission 179933) | Plant litter microbial communities from Arlington Agricultural Research Station in Wisconsin, United States - UWRJ-L001-104B-6 | ecosystem: Environmental > Terrestrial > Plant litter >... | reverse complement strand
AAAAGGACGGTTGGAAGGAGGACGGTAGCTGAAAAGGTCTTCATGATGGGATACTGGTTATTGGGCGAACAACTCAATAGTTAATATAGACAGAAATAGTGGTGTTTGTCGATTTTTGAGCGATTGTGGTTTGGGACTCGGGGGTTTTTCCCTGCTTCTGATGTTTATTTTTTTTGTCTGGCGAGGTTCCTGTAAATAAAAACTCCTAAGGTCCCTTCCGGGCAATAAAAATATTGCTGGAGGGACGCCCGCATTAATACTAATGAAGGAACTCCCATGCTCACCGTCGCATATAGAATACGAAAAGCTGGGAGGCATCAATTTTCTGGCGGTGGCAGCCACTAGTGATGCCAAGACTGTGGCTTCACGAACAGCATTGAAGAGCTGGCGGACGTGTCTGGATGAGAATCGGAGCTGAGCCGGCGCGGCGTCTCCATTGGGCAGGATATGGCTTGGCAAACCCGTGTGGCTCCCAGCGGAGCGGTTCCGTTGTCCAACCGATCCAATCACAACTCATCGGCGCTATTATCTAACCTGCTCTTTCTGAACCATGGTAATTTCTAACTAGTTGCGGCTGTGCTATGTAATTTCTTCTCCGACGGCTGGATTGAGCAGATCGACTCTCGACCACGATGCCTCGAACTGATATGCATAACCTGTAGCAAGCGTAAAGATTAAGATTTGAGGGTTGCGGCGAATACTTGGCGCTTGCCATTCGGCATGACTGCTCTGTGGGGCCGTTTTTTTGGTGCGTGAGGGGGAGAGAGAGAGAGTGTGTGTGTGTGTGTTTGTGTGTGTGAGAGAGAGAGAGAGAGTGTGGCCGCTAATTAGAGCAGGCCACTTGGGATTGCCCAGTCCTTCCACATCTACCTCGGTTCATAGCATTAATCGTCCTCAAAAATATCGAAAAGCTCGCCCTGGCCTCGGCTTGATTACGAAGCGGTTGCTGAAAACTCTTAGTGGCTCTATTGATACTATCTTCGAAAAGTGACCTCTATCCAGCCTGGGACATGGAAAGACTCCCTCGGCATTCTAAGGGACAAAATAAATAGATAGCCGATGAAACGATGTCCTCTGGAGGATCTCTAGTGTCGGATTAGCCACGACATGCTACGACTGACGAGAATCGCTCCATTTGAGTGAAGAGAGAAAGTGCATGTATTTGGCTCGTTTGGGACATCTGAAAGTCTTTCGAGTCATAGTCAGCTTCCTACAGCAGGGGATATTCCTCTTTACTCGGTCGCGTCAAGAGTATGTTTAGGGTTGAAACTTGAGAGGCACAAACCGATGGCGAGACTCGCCGTTGCCACTAAGGGACCGGTCATGACTCATGACAGCTTAGGCTTGGGCCCTGTTTCCACCTCTATTAAAGGGTAAATATTAGTAGATGGAGATATGAGCGACCCAAAAATGCGGACACCATGCTCCCCTTTAGCAGCTCCGTTTTGGCATACAATGAGGGTTGTTGGTCGCTTCGTTACTCGAAGCCAGTCTACTCCCCTGCCACAGCCTGAAGTGATTGGTGAGCCCGCTTGAAGCCCCAACGCCTAATTAATCTGTGACCAGCAGAACGAGGCGGCTGTATTCTCCTGATCAAAGGAGCTTGTGGTGCTTAAAGCTTCTTAGAGTAAGTTCGTGTTAAGGACACTTACAATAATGTCTTCAGTGGTCGCGATGCCGCCCCAAAAAAGGAACTCGACACGGAGCTTGTTGCCGGGTCCGAGCTCGGCTGGTGGCTTCTTGTTTTGTGAGGTAAACTCGAAGCTGGGTTGCCATTGCGAGTAGCTGGCGAAGTCGAGGGACTGGGCGCGGAGTTGCTCAGGAGCGCGAGCAATTTCGTTTCAGACTTGACCTAGTGCATTTTGGCGTAGGATATGGCGACTTGGATATGATAGCTTTGCCAGGAAGCTGTGCGGAATGAAGGTTAGGAGAAATTTGTGAGGACCTTGACCTTGACTATGAATTTGAATGTAGGGAGATTTTGTGTCTCGGCAGATTGAATCGAGTGTGGTATTGAAGGTGTGGTGATCAACATTGGGAGAGTTATCGGCGCCTTCCCTACCATGCTGTACTGTACCTTGATCGGGACAAGGTCGTGCCCTGGCTTGCTAAGAGGAACAAGGGGGGTGCACACACCCGAGCGCCGACTTTGTTGTCCTCGTTCCATCCGGCATCACTGGTTTCGTAGGGTTGGCATGCTTCTCTACGGCTTCATAGCTGATGGTAGCAGCGGAGTCAGTTTGTGAGGGCACTTCAAGGCATGAACCATCCATCAGTTTACGTTCACGGCTGTCCTCATCTCAAAAACCACTTCTGCGTCGGAAGCCGCGCCGGAGCATCCCAGCCCGACACTCATGGGGGTGGTGGGGACGAAGAATATCGTGTCCTTTAGCGCCATCTTCTTCCTTGAGATTCTGGCCTACTTCACAACCCTGGGTGGCGACGTATGTAGCCAAAGAACGGCGCGCACCAAGCTGCTCGTTGGATCTTTCTTTACTTTTCTTTTGTGCATCATTGGCCTTGATATTTGGGGATATACTTGAAAGCATACCAAACGCCAGCTCGTAGTGAGCGTATGTATTCAGAGTTTGGTCCCCTGAACGGGCTTCCTGACGAATAAAAATTTCTACGGGCTTTCATTTTGACTATGAGAGACACCCCCTAAAGAGCTAGCGTGCAGATACAATGGGGAATTCCCCCCCTCCCAGCGCCTTTCCCAAACCCGATCCCGCAGTAACACACGCTAATGCAGGGCTAGATGTACCCGTGGGGAGCTCCACTCTGTGCGCTGTTACAGAACCCAACCAGCTGTTACCCATCTTCCCGCGCACCTACCGTGTCCTAGCCGGCGGCCAAACATCCTAGAAGTCGCGGACACCCATTCCTAGGTTCTTTGGGCCTAATCAACTACGATTACTGGATTTAAAGTCAGGCCAGTTGTTAATGCGCAATTAGGGTAGCCAAGCAATTGAAGGGTTAAAGCAAGCGGCACAGGGTTGATTGTTTTATCGGAAGGCAAGCCGGCAACGCCACGCCCTAACTAACACACTGTCTAAAATACCCGACTCCTTTGTGAAAAACGACCCTAAAACTAGGGAAAAAAACATGCGCAACACCAAACGCCATGGTACTGTTGACTATCCAGCCCACTTCGCAGATGTCCACCCACTTGTGTCAACAGTTGAGATCTTTACGTCGATAAGCCACGCTACTCAGAAAATTGGACCTCTAGTGAAGACGCAACGGATATCGAATCGCAGTCGCCCCAGTCATACGTTCTAGAGTCTATTCCGGGCGACAGGACTGCAGGACAACGAGAACGTGTGGTTAGATATGTACCGCGACAACTATGAAATAAAAGAAAAGCCTATTTCAACTCACTACCGCCCAGTCGAGTACTAGTATCACGGACCATCCACGGGACGAACGCAATAGGACTAAATGACAAATTGCAGAGCGACCGTTGCCGTGGAAAACAGTCGTCGAATTGTGATCCGATGTAGAGGAGTGCAGTAGGCGTCTCATCCCAGAACGTAGTGCTTTCTTTGCACGTGTACAGAGGGTTGTAACATGACGGCATAGTGGCGGAGGAATGAGTAGGGAGAAAAGGTTCACGGAGACGGTTGGCTGCCGGTGTAACCTGAGAATAACTCTCGACCAATGGTCATGCGCGTTCTAGCTGATGCCTCCGCGTTCAGATTTGGCTGCGAGAAACTGGTCGTAAGCCCTTTTCGGATTGACTGGATGCTGCACGATAAAAAATGAGATCAAATTTGAAAACCGTTCACTTCTGGACTGAGAATCATTGAGCCTTTATATACTATTGACGAGTGTCGGAAAGTTGGTTGGCTACCCGAGAACCAAAAAAGCATCGCGACATTTTAGCTACCCGTCATGCCAAAATCGATTAAGCCGGGCTTCGTAATGAGAGCCGCATCAAACCCACCCGACACGGATTCGGGCTACCCACAGTAGACATGACACGTAATATGCATGAGTTGTGGGCGGGAACAAAGCTATTTTAAAATCCCTTTTGTCCATAAGCGTTGACCGACGTTGTTGTGGGCGCCGAGTCCGCCTCGAGGTACGGTCGCCACCCCGCCCCCGACTTTTTGAAGCCGCATGCCCCACCTGGGCTCAACCGGGACGACGCGGCCCGAAATTCCAATCGAATCGGAATTTCAATTCCCGGACCGGAGGTTCGCAGGCTTACCTAGTTTTTCTAACTTGGACCCAACAAGCAAGCTCGCACGGCAAGTGGAAATATTCCGAGAATCTATGTTAAACTCGCCAAAGTCAAATGAGAAGCGTTAGGATTGACAGTCACGACGTTATTCCACAACACATTGCGTTCCCCAGTAAACATTATAAAATGTAGGATACACGCCGTATAGAGGATATGGCTCTTGTCAAGCTCCTCCTTCCTACCAATCTACGTGCCATCTACATCAACGCTGGCGACGGTCAACGACGCCTGGCTGCCATCATCGCCGTCAACATTGACTGCTAGGAACAGGTGACGAGCGAATTCGGGGATGGTCAAACCCGGTTTCTGCATCAGAAGCTTCATGACAACGTCAGTCTTGGCAAAAGTGCGAAGATCGCTGACGTAATCGCATTTGGTACTCTGCAGGCTGCAGATGACGAGTGGCTGGCCGACGCTTCGAGTTTCTTATCTTTCTTCGCTCGCCTACCCACCAAGCAATCAGGTTGGCAGGCTTGATGGAGAGGGACGAACTGAGCATGAGGCAAAGATCGGCTTGCTCACATGCTCCGATGTGAGATCAAAGCTCGCTTCTGGGAGGGCCTCGCCGAAGTTGATGCTGTCATGCACGTCCTCGCCGCAACGGCCGCACTTTTTTCCGGTGCGGTGATCGTGCGTGGAAGTTTCGCAATTGGGGACTGCTCGAAAGTCCGAACATTGGTAGGACACAAAGACTAAACCTTGATCAACCGAGGAGGTAGAAGAAATGTGTACCTCGAATGTACTCTTTTCTGAAACCTTTGCAATACTCCTGATTCAAGTTCCCACGTAGCCCCGATATCACGTCCTAGCCACTGGTAGATGGTTAATAGATGCCAAATTCTTTTGAAGAACTAGGAAGAACCACGGTCCGCCAGCTGGGAGGATCCCGCTCTTCCCGTGCAGTCTTTCGCAGTTCTGGCTCACGAGATGCCTCAAGATGCCGCGGTCTTGCAGCCCTACAGGCGCAATGTGCCCTGGGGTTCGGATTGCTTCCAACGTGTTCAGCCCTGCAACAGGTTTCCTGCCATACGCTCTACACGTCCATGTTCCTTGGGGTCTGGGGAAGTCGGGAATGCTGCCCATGTAGATATGCCAGCGCCGGTAAAGACAACGAAGTGCCCACTTTTGTGAATCAGATCGACTAGAGAGGTAATCTTCGGGTCTAGCTCGGCGGGTGAGTCGAACTGCTCTTTATCCGAATACGCATCGCCGTAACCAGCCATTTTAGATGCGAGGAATCCAATACAATCAGGCGGCTGAAGCTACAGTGCGGTATAGTTGAGCGCGACGATGAATAAAAGGAAACAAGGAGGCGCCACAGCCTAAAATGATTATCTAAAATCGCATTTGAAGTTACGTGAGATTCTGGAGAAACTATGAGCTACTTCATGGAGACAGTGCGACACCCGGGGGGGCAAGTCTAGAGACGAGAGGATCAGGCACGAAACCAAAACAATAAAGTATCGACTTGAATCCCCTGAAATTTAACTCGGAAAATTCATCTAAGTTTCATATATAGCAGGAGTCTTATACAGCATTTGGAAAACGATACCCTTTAAATGGATATACAATCCATCAGTAAGCGACGGCTTTCTCGTACCGGGGCGTGAACTAAGATTTAGTATATGATTGTGTCCCTGCGAGCCCGGCCCTGATGCCACGTCTGCCCATTCATCTTGATCTCTCTGGATGTTCACGACCATAAGCTGTTTATACAGCTTGGCTGGGGGAACCCATTCGGCTGGAACGTAGTGGGGTGCTTTGAAGGTTTGGCTCGTCACCATTTAGACAGGACAGGAATCAAATTAGTTACTTAGAGCCTACCAGCTAATCTCTTACCGAACTGTCACAAACTGCGGCACAGATCCCCTCGGACTTTTCCGAAGGGCTTCCTTGAAGCTTGAAATCGCTCTACCAAAACGCTGGCTCGGTGGCTATTGCGGGCGTGGTGCACGTTGTCGACTGATTGTTGCCGATGAGCTCCACGCTTCGATATAGTAGCGCGCTGCGTTGTGTCTGCCCCTGTAAAATGTCGCTATGCTGCTCTTAGCTACGTCTGGGGCCACTCCTCACGACAGCTCGAGATTAAGCAGGGAACCAAAGAGAGTCTTATGTTACCCGGGGGGTTTAAGTAAAAACTGGGTGATGCCTCTAAGGCGACTCTGAATGCCATGCAGTTCTGCGAGGACTCCAACAGTTCCTATCTTTGGGCCGTCACAATGTGCATAGAATTGCTCTCGAAGCATGGAAATGACGCCATTATGAGGCACAAATCTCTCGAGAACCATGAAGGAGATTGCCGCATCGGATTGCCGGGCAGGCCTTCCTGTCTACATCGAAGAACGAATTGCCGACAGAATACAGTATCGTTTGGCGACTTTGAAGTTGCCTTGACTATACTCCATAGACCTGACTGGATGCAATTTCAGCTTGCGGGATGCACATGGAGCAACCGAGCGTGGGCTCAGTGAGCACTCTTGGAGCACTTGTTAATGACTACTGCTCCAAGAACCTCTCGGTCTAGGAGGATGCGCTGACGGGCTTCGAGTGCGTGGTATGTCTTTCTCAGGAGGATACAACTTACGAATTAGTCGGGGGTATGTCTCCATACATTCTTCCATTCCTGAATATGGGTCTGACGCAGGCTTGGCCTATGGAGGGACGTGGTATTCCGAATAGAGGTTCCTCTGGCATCGTTAATCAAGCCAAGCCTTGAGATGGCCATTCGGGATATGAGGTGGACCTTCCGATATGAAAGAGTGGATGCAAAAGCTACCCCGTAGTAATTTGACAAATATGTCCTCGCTGTCGGATCAAAAGCCATTCTGCCTGTTAGTCGAGAGAGGCTCGGCCGAACGGCGGCGAATATGGTTACTACCGGATGCAGGTTCCCGTGTCGAAGGAGCCTTCAAGGGTACCTAAGGAGCATAACATGCTCAAGTTTGTTTCTATTAGCAAGGCCCTTACTGGCGAGGTCATCGACAAGATTACAGTCGCAGGGTACAACAAACCTGGGGCCAAACCTGAGGCCGTCGTCGGACCTTGATGGTCCGTGAGATTGCGCAGGGCTTGTATGAACGCATGAACACATGATGACAGGATGTATTGGCTAACACAACTGGCTTCTGCTTGGTATTTTACAGCCAGGAGGATACCTTGTATTTGCAAGTACACCACAACATGACCACTTACAATGCGACCCTTCAGATCTTGTAACAAACCACTGTAAGTGGGCGATATGTTACGCAGGCGACTCCTTTTGTTAAAACTTATACATCGCCATATCCGCAAGCGGAGATTCTACGAGTGTTTTGGGTGGCGCCCACCCTGGCACGAACAACTGCCCAGTGAACCAGTGGTTCTCCTCGTAGTGGTCGGTGAGCATGAGCTCGGAAAAATGCGAGACTGAGATTTGGCGTCAGCGCGGAATACTCTCCCATCTAATAAAATTAGATCCGAGAGGATAGTACCTTTCTTTCGGACGATATGCGAGAGTGTATCTAGAAACGCTGCTTCCTCGGAAGATACCCGTGCCATTCGCTGAACCGGCTTCCCCGCGCCGGCCAAAGACCAGTCTAACTCGAATGGTTTCTGACCCTTGCAAATGAGATGGAAATGGGAAAGAAGGGTCTTGGCGCCAATATGAAGACTTTGGATCAGATGCATCGAAGTGTATCGAACCTTAACCTTGTTAGCACGAGAGTTCCCACAATGAAGAGGATTCACTCACCTTGGCGTTGCGCATCCTGGCGAACTGCCTCTGCTGCGCAACGAGCAACCCATATGTGTGCAACAGAATGAATGTGGCCAAGAAGATCACAAACCAGTTTTCGGAAGTCTTGGATAGGGTTAATTCCTCAAGTTTTCTCAAAACTCTGGAACGAAGAGGAAGCAGGACTCTTTCCACCATCAGCGCCGAGAACTGATAGTCAATGAAAGCTGCCGAAGTCAGGGTGGCGGCTCCTTCTCTATTGGGAGGCAATCCCAGGGCTTCTGGCCCGAAGAGTATCCACCCGCCTTCAATAGTCCTTGCCGCAGTCCACAGATATAGAGTATCGCGAAGAAAATGGTTATCACCCTGTCAGACACCATTGTCAGAACGGCTGAAATCTCGAAAGCTCAATAACACGCCACCTACAAGGTCCCGGTAGATTCTTTTACAAGCAGCACCGAAAACACTCAGAGTTAATTCATCGTCTCGATTGATCTTCGCGTCGATATATTGGCAGACACTGTGGCGCACAAATTCATGCAGGGACTTTGTAGCTTCGTCGAGGTCGCTCAGGGCGAACGGGTGGCAAAATAAGCCCTTCAAGTCTCCTGATACTGAGTTTTGGATGCTCTCGTTGTCAAATTTCGTCACTTTCAGTGGAATTGTTGTTTCTAGTCCCTGACTGAGAGTGATGGACAATTCGACGGAATGACTGGTTCCATAGGCCTGCTGCATGATGCCGTCGATATTTTCGTGCAGTGAAAGACTACCGTACGGCTTTTTGGAGATGGGGTCCGTCATCGTTCGAAATAGAGTAATGTCTGAGAGGCTGAAATACAGACATGGAAGGTTGGACATGCTATAGTTCTTTTTCGAGCACCGCTCACATTCACCCGACTTATCGCTTGGCAAACACTAGACATTATCAGACTTCAGTAAGAGGGCTTGCGGTCGAAGGTGCCATATTACGACTTACACGTTTATGAGAAAGGTGACACCTCACACATTTCTCCGCGTAGCACTTGGGTGTGTTAATTCTCTTCAGCAGTTCATCAGGCTTCATATGGACGGTAGCTCGCTTCCCCTTCTTAACCCCCGATGTCGAGCCATGACGGCGAGCCTTGACTCTCTGCCTGGGACTCGTTGAGTGTAATGGGAACAGGGTGGCGTTGACAGAATCGCCGGGAAGGGGATTGTGACCTTCTGGGGTTCCTCCGGATGGGCCTGTGGACGGGGATGCCGAAGATGCGCTAGCTGACAGCGGTGATGAGTGATTTGGTTGGTAGCGGTACTGGACTGGACCTTGTTGCTCCGGTAGGACCCCAACTTGGACTACAGAGCTCGGGTCGAGCCAAACGCCCGGTGACCAGTGCTGTCCCTGGGTTGGTGTTCCAAAGGAGATATTGTCGGCAAACAAGTCGCCAGTCTCAGATGGTTGCTGAATATCGAATGACGCGGGACCGCTCTCGTTGGATCCACCTATCAAAGTGGCAAGATCGGATAAAGGTGTGGGCAGCGTTGGTTCGGGGAACTGACCATCCGAATCGGGGCCATATGGAAGTCGGGGCGGTGAGGAATGTTCGGGAACAATATGCCCTGCGTTTTGGTAATCAACACTAACAGGCGCAGAAGACCGGCTCGGAGTGCAGACGGTGCCTGTGCTCTCGTATTGGTACACGGTTCCTGTGCTCACTTGTGAGCAAATATCGCGTAAGAAAAAAAATTCGTCCCTTTGTAGCAGAGTTTGTCGGGTTGAAATTACCTGGATATTCTTCCGCCGTTCCGTGCCCTTCCGGGCTCACATGTTGATCATTCATCTCGATCACACCACCGGGGCTCCCCCCATACCCGATGTCACTCACTCCATTACGTCCCTGCCCATCTTCGGGGACGTCGGGGTCTCCAAGCTCGCCCAGGACCAGCAACCGGACTAGCCCGACGGGAATAATATTTGCCGCAGCGTTGAGGCATATCAGCTCGTCGTCAGTCCATGAGCGTCGCGGCTCGATCCCGTCGGACCGACCCGGCGGGGATCGACTGGGTATCGGGGCGTGACAGGGTTCAGCGAGACGCAGGATCTTCCACAAAGGTATGCGAATCAGGCCCGCTGCGTCGCGTAGAATATGAAGTTCCCGATTCTCAAATTGTCGGTGACGGCTTGGTGGCGACAGGTCGTGGTCCTGGCGGTGAGCCATCAGGAGGGTGAGGACTGTGCGATCATCCGGAGGTTTGCGAGCCGGTCAAGGACAAAAAAAAGGTGGCAAGAAAAGCAAACTCGGAGCAAGGGAAGGACGACCAGTTTTCGGTTTGTATCACTAGCTTGTACCTTTTTTTTTTCTTTTTCGGGAGGATCAAAGCAAGATCCGCAAATGTGTAACACGTGTCGCGGGAATGTTGCCGAAAAATGCGGCTCCTCGACGCTAAAAAGTCGGAGAATGCGGGTACAAAGCAGGCGGTATCTCACCAATCAGCGTCAATACTGCTTAGCGGTGGGTCTCCTCGCAAATATTACTCACACATAGGCTACTTGCCTAATATGGCAGAAATTGATACAGAAAAGGCTTTGGCTCCCCAAGCAGTCGACAAGAGCTCTTATTCTCCTTGTGGCTCCTCGCCCTAAGATGGTACCCTACCCTTGAGCCCATAATCATCCATTTTGCACTGCCATCCTTTGTTATGGGCGCCGCCAGCTCTGCCACGAGCGGTGGCGGGCTAAACATCTCCAACAAGTTGCGGAACTATTTTGTTTTCCCTTGTGCTGCCTTCATTTCATTTCCAGATACTAAAGGGTACATCGAGTACCAGGATAACCCGGAAGACCGGCTTATAGAAGAGCCAACGTCATCGAACCTAGGCTGGATAATTGCATACGCCAAGTTTGGGACTTCAGTTGCGGTCGTGCCCAAATTTTTCGATTCCCTTGCCCCAAGCCGGATCGAAGTTGCCCTCCCAGACCAGACAGAATGGCCAAGCAGCCTCTGGAGCAGGCTAGATGCCCGGGACAGCGTTCATATTCGGAGTGAAGACTTTCAGAAATTGGGGATAGCTATCTATCTTCGACTGGCCCTGGGGAAGTGGGCCGAGGGAATTCCCAACTTCGAGGGATTTTATCGTGGCTTACCTTTTGGGTCCCGGATCACTCTTACTTCTTTTGAAGAAGACCCTAGCAAGGCCAAATTTGAAGTGTCCCGATCGGGCCATTCAGCAGATGGACCTCTTCGTTCCAGGAAGCAGCTGGGGGAAATGTGGCACTTGGAAGCGGACGCCATGCCCCCCGAAATATCCTACCTGGACCTTTGCTTTAAGCATCATATTGCAGGCGATGTCATTGTGGTGTCACTTCGGAAGGACCCATCCCAAAGGATGGCGTTCAAGTCATCACGGAAAGCCCCGCTAAACATTTATCACGAAATTAAGGTTCTCCTCACCATGCCTCCGGCAGATTGCATCATCGGACGACCGTTGTACTTGGTTACTATTCCCATGGGCAAGGAACAGACGGGAGTATGCGGATTTCTTCTCGAATTCTACGACAAGGGATGCCTGGAGGATATTTTGACAGACAGGAGGCTTAATGGCACTTTGGTGTTTAAGGATCAGTTGCAATGGGCGTTGGACTTGACTTCGGCGTTGCTTCATATTCAGGCTTCACCAGCGCATTTCTACTCGGATTTACGAATGGACCAGCTGGTTTTACGAACGACAGACGACGGGAAAGAACGTGCGGTTCTACTTGACTTTGAGCAGAGCCGCAACATCTATAATTGGGCGCCACCTGAGATTTACTACCTGGAATGGATCGCAGAGCTGGGAAGCCAGGAGTACGCCCGCACCGACCATTTGTCCGCAGCGACCATGTCCAAATATGGCGCCATCCTAGCCCGTTACCTCAAATCTCGGGGGCACCCGGAAACCTTTTCCTTGCGCTCACACTATGACAATCCAGACCACGGCTGGTACTGGCCATGGATCACGAGCAAACCTACCGAGCAGGAGTCTGGCATGGTGTATATGCTGGGCAAGGCATTATGGTGCCTCTTCGAAGGGTTCGGCGACGCCGACATTGTGTTAGGCAGATCTGGGCGAGAGGACGGGCAGCGGCGGTTTCCAGCGTTTGAGCGGACACCAGAACCTCTGCGCGGTCTAATCAGGCAGTGCACTCAGGGGGCCCGAGAATGGATTGACGGGCCAATCAAGATTTACAGGCGAGGGGGGAAGGTGTTCCCTCTTGGTAAAACAGGGCTTCAGGGCGAACATGAGGGCACACTTGAGGAAACAAAGGACACCATCCGGCAGTTCTGGAAGAATGAAATGGAGAAGGCCGAGAGATTCGTCGAGGCCAGGATACGGCACGACAAAGGCCAGGCTGAGAAGGATGACGTGGATTTGCTGTACTACCTTCGGCGGCCGTCCCTCAAGACCGTGCAGAAGACATTGCAGGCAGCTTTGCAGGAAACTTGAATGGAATGCAGAACTGAATGAGGCCCATTAGGTCCAAACGTTGGGCCTGGCCGCAGCGGGATGTCGTAGTGGATCTGTTTCTGTGGGTCATCAAGCACCTTGTGGGGTGAAGGGGGAGGTGGGGCGGCACGGGATGCAGGTGGGGTGGTAAACTGACGAAGTCTGAGCCAATGTGATGGCAGTTTTGTTAGTGAAATTGTTAAGGGTTACAAAGGCATGTCTTCTTGGAAGAATGTCTAATCTGCCGAGTAGATATTTAGGGTTTATGTACCACCGCAGAGTGGCCCGTGCCCTATATAATCTACCTTGGATAAGCACCCCCAATTAAACTAGTTTAATACAAAGACCCGAATTCCTAAAGATATAGTTATATATCCTATAGTAACCATATTCTATTAGTAAAATCATTTTAAAATGTAAGGATTCTATATTTAAATTTCTTTATCTTTTCTTAAATTTAGTTAGTATAATTCTATGTAACTATTTAATTCTCGATTAATGTATCTAGCTGTAGTGTAATAGTATGCAAGTGTATCATTGCATCCTAGAGACTAAATAATTTATTACAATCGGCACTTCATATTGGTTAGAGCCTATATTAGCATATATAAAACTCTATACCAGCTTGCGAAGGGATTAATACATGGCATTTTCTCTCTATTCTATTTCACATCTGAAATTTAAATCTAAAACTGTCTAGAAAATAATACCTTTATTTAGCGAGCGAAATCATTATCTTCCTAATGGAACAGAGATCTAGATTCTATGTACACCCATAGGGGTGGTCCGTGCCTTATATACTGCCTTGGCTGGGACCTTTTATCCAACTAGTCTGACCTGAAGATCCTGATTCCTGAGGGCTTGGTACCCTGCATCAGCTGCACTTGTATCTTGCAACACCGTTACGTATCAATACTTGGTGTTAATTGCTGATTCGAAGGCCGAAATGTGGCCTCACTCGCTTGCTTGTGGGCACAGATTCAGGTATTGTTAAATTCTCCAATAAGGAGCGAGATTTTTTCTTTCAAAACCACCCTCTCTTCCGAAAAGTCGGGTAATGGCAATCAGTACCACGGCACACCGGTGTGACAGCCTGCTTGGGTCTCGACTCGCTGGTCGATGGACCTTCGAATTCCAAATGGGTTGTGAGGAGCGCGGCGTGTCCTACAAGGCAACCCGTACGAGATCTGTGCTATAAAAAAAACTAATTAAAAAGACCTTGCATACGCGGCACTATGCCGGTGACCGAAATAAGCCACTCGTTCCACACCGACACCACAGCTGTGAGCTGCAAAATGTCTCGAACGAATTGACTCTGACGAGTCGACAGGACTTAGCAATGCCGTTGTCACAGTGGCAGCATGGCAAAAATTCTCCACTCTCCTAATTGGTTGATTCGCATACCGGACCTGCGCATTTTCTACATTACTATTGGTTGCCCCACCTTTTAATCAACGCAGCGGAGCAACGCCAAGACTTTCGAGATCAATCTAGTTGCGGTGCTTTGCTTCAAGCCTCCATCGTGAACAGACAGATAGCAAGACTCCGATTGCCTTATAGGGATATGCTGCAACAGTGATTAACTAATCTTAACCTTCTTACAACGGCCGATATGATTGTCACCAATGACGAATGGCCTGCAGTGTAGGCTCATGGAGGGGGAGACGGATTGCCGAACAACTTGAGATGCGACCCTCCATGAAAGGTTGGCTTTTGGACGGCTTGGGTGCGTGCAGGAAAATGAGGCTCAAGTAGGTCATGAGGGAAGTGGTACGAGTTTACGAGGCTCGAATGCTCTAGATGAGCTTTCTGGATTTGAATGAATGCCGCCGTATCCCACGCGTATCCTCCCTGACCAGAAATTTTCTGCTTGCCCCCCGTGCCGCCTCTCGTGTTCTTAATTCGTGCGAGGTTCTTTCTCTACCTGGAGAACTTACCTGGAGAACTCATAAATAATTTCGGTAATTTTTTTTCACACTTTACCTGTGACTTGGGCCGAAAAGTCTATAGGAAAACAGTCATACCGAAGCCCTGGGAAAAAACCTACTCGAAGAGAGTAAGATGGCTTCCAAATCGAAGTTCAACTCCGCTGTGGATTACTATCCCCCGAGCCTGCTCCGCAGACATGGAATCTCGCTCTGCAACATCAACAGGGAGCATGGCTCTACCACCGGCCTACTCCACACGGCCGACATCAACTGGACTCCCGATTTTAAGGAGTTTAAGCAGCGAACAGATGCCCTGCTGCATACGCCGCGGGAACAGACTTTACCTGAAGGATGGCCGCAGAAACTACTGGGTCCTCTTGCCTGGCGCGCAATTGACCTCGACCCTCACGACTTCATGGTGCAACTTGATACGAACGAGGTGAAGGAAATCGAGACAGCTTTATCTCACTTCAACGGTTGGCAATGTCTCTATCATGTTCTCTCTCAGTCAATGGACTAGTCTGCTGACCAACTCATTTAAGGCCTTAACCGAGACCTCGACGATGTGTCCAGGGCGACGTTTCCACTCCCATCACTGGGTCCCCGACTGAGGGATCTGTGCAGTAAAGTATACGACGGTAGGGGATTCTGCGTGCTCCGTGGCCTGTATCCCGACAAGTACTCTCGCGAGGATAACGTCGCCATCTATCTCGGCGTGTCTAGTTATTTTGGTGAGACCCGGGGTAGACAGTACCAGGACGGGCGTATGATGGGTAAGTGTCTCCAAATTATCAGGGGCAAACCGAGAAATTCGCCACCTCCTGAAATCCCGGATTGGATTACTAATACGCCAACTCCACTAGCGCATATCGCCGATGTCAAGTTTGATGGAGTGCCTGACAGCTCCCGACGACCTTTATTTACAAACAGCGCACAGGTAAGATAGAATACCATTCGAAATTTTTAAAATATGGCGTTACTGACCCTTGGCCGCACAGCCGTTCCACTCCGATTTGCTTTGCGGGGTTCTTGCCATGTACTTCCTAGACATGGCCGATCAAGGCGGCGACGTATTACTCGCCTCATCATGGAACGTGTACAACGAACTTTCAGCTTTACGGCCTGATATAATTCATACACTATCCAAAGACGACTGGGTTCACGACACGTAAGTCCCGCGGGCCACTTTTCACGGAAGTGGTTTATCGAAGTCATAAAACTTTGTAGCTGACATTCTCCCTTGCACAAAGATTCGGACGTAACCCTTCATACATCACCCGCCCTCTCCTCCACAAAAGCCCCGCAAACGGCCGGATATCCCTCGTCTTCTCCAGGCGCAACCTCACCGGCTCGCCCGCGACGCCGCGCGGCGTGACTCTGCCGCCGCTAACAGAGCCGCAAGCCGAGGCGCTCGACGCCGTGCACTTTACGGCCGCGGCTCACAGCGTGCGCATCAGGCCGCAGCCCGGCGACATGTTCTTCGTCAACAACCTCGCCGTCCTGCATAGCCGTGCAGGGTTCCTGAACTCGGATGTCGGTGGTGGGGGTCACAGACGGTACGCGTTGCGGCTGTGGCTCGATGATCGGGAAAAGGGGTGGGATGTGCCCCCCAGCCTGGCGCTGGCGTGGGATCGCATCTTTGCAATGGTCGACGAGGTGGAGAATTATTGGGATATTGACCCGTATGTAGAGAGGGGTCGACAGCTTTTCAACAAGGAGGGAAACGGCCGGGATCCGCTGGGAGGTACAAGGTCGTCTTCTTGTGGATAGGGAGTGGTTTGATATGTTTTCGCTTCAAGGATTTTATCTGTAATTTTACCTGTATTATGTTTTGCAGAATTAAGGGTTGCTCGGAGTTGGGGGTTTGCACTTTATGTGCTCGGTTGAGGAAGGGATGGCATTCCGTGGCGTTCTCTTTCAGTCGCGTTTTGCTCTTCTGGTGTTGAATAGGTTTCAGAATGTAATATATGTACAATCCGGCTTCAAATACTACATTCCAAACGTGTATGTTGGGATAAAGAAGCAGAAAGATCTACATATCATGTGTACACTGACAGTGAGATTAATCGCCATCACGAACATTCCTGAATCCGCAATAAATAGCTTGGT
>Ga0247774_1000730_pt1 | contig 16464 bp, 18 predicted proteins | sample UWRJL001104B6_FD_179933 | JGI IMG/M metagenome (GOLD analysis project Ga0247774, IMG submission 179933) | Plant litter microbial communities from Arlington Agricultural Research Station in Wisconsin, United States - UWRJ-L001-104B-6 | ecosystem: Environmental > Terrestrial > Plant litter >... | reverse complement strand
TGAAGCTGAGCAGCACCATGCCACTTACCGCCAGACCATGCGTAGGTCTGCCAGCCATAAGTGACGCGCTTTTCCTTCATCAGCACGGAAACCACCTTGTAGCCTCCGTACACGCCTACACGGTGAAGGCCCAAGACGGACGCGACACCTTCAAAATAGCCCCGGATATTCGGGCCAACAGTTGTGTCGTAGTCCACGGCGAAGTACACAGCCATGTCCTTAGGCAGACCAAGGTACTCAAGCTCAGCCTGAGCCTTCTTAGCATCTGCCACACCACCAGCGTGGCCACTCTCTGCCCGATTGCTGGTGGTCTCAAAGACTACGGTGATATCAAACTCTTTGTGCAGCGCGTCTTTCTCAGACTTGGAAAGCCATTTGTCAGAGCGCGACTTCGTGTGGTCAGTAGACCCGACATATCGAACGACGAACTTGACGCCCTTGGCCTTCAGAGCCGAGATACTCGGATGAGGACCAAAGGCGTAGTCAACACCTAGTGCCACTTAGGCCACCGCCTTCTTAAGAGCAGCCGCAGTCTTGGTGCCATAGACACCATCCTGAAGCAGTTTGCTCTTCTTCTGGAAAGCCTTTACGGCCTTCTCGGTGAGCGAACCAAAGTCCTTATCGACCTTCAGCTTCGCACCAGTCTTGTTCAGCGCGGTCTGAAGCTGGCCAACACGCGTGCCAGAGTCGCCCTTATTGAGAGCAGGCGAACCGCTGGGAACCGTCACCTTTGCAGGAGTCGGGTTAGGCGTAGGAGTCGGCGTGGTCTTCGCGTACTTGGGAGAGGCGTAAGCGCAGTAGCTACGCGCACGCTTCCGACGCGCAACGACGTCATTGCCGGTGTTGCCTTCAATGGTCCACAGGTAATTGTCGTCAAAGTGCTCGACAATTCCAATGTGCTCCGGGTCAGGGTTCGCCTGAGTTCCAGAGTGGTTGAAGTCGAATACGACCAGGTCACCAACCTTAGGATCAGAAACATGCCACTCGCCGTAAGGCTTGAAGATGCCCTTGAAGTTCGGAACGTACGCGCACTTCTGGTGAATGAGGGACAAAGCCCCCTTCTTGTTAAACCCGAAGGACATAAAGATGTAACACCAGGACGCTGCGGTGTTGTTTCCGTAATACCACTGCGTATAGTCGTTCACGTTCTCTCGGACGTAGCCAGCAGGTCTACCAATCTGTGAGGCGAACCACGTCAGCATTGCTTTCGCCGTAGGCGTAGCTGTAGCCGTAAAGGCTTCGTGGTTGTCGTCTTCATCGTCCCACAGAAGGCGCGGTTCCTGGCTGACGTCAGACTGGTCAGGATCCTCAGGACGGAGGCCACCGCGATTGTCACTGGTGGTACCGACGTCGTTCAGGTCAAGACCGTCCTTTTCGTCTACCTTCATACTGTTATCCTCCCTTGGGAATAGCGGACTGCCTTCATATATCATATCACTCTGGCAGTTGTCGCACATTTTCTGAGATGGTGTTATGGGCTAGCTTCATTTCTTCTAGCCGGATGGATAGTCGGGCATGGGAAGCGCGGAGAGAATCAAGCTCGCCTTGGAGTTCCTGGATAGTCTGCTCCAACTTGGCTATTTCCTTCTCCGCGCGTGTTAGCGCAATATTCAACGTAGCTACGGACCTTTCAGCAGCCTCCACAATTTGATTGACTTGTTCGCCCTTGTCCATCTCTTCGCGGTGAAGCTGGTCCCGTTGCATGAGGGGAATTTTGCGCGATTCGTTGCGCGCGTTCAACAGGGCTGCAATAGCAGCAAAGAAACCACCAGATAGCAGCCCTGTAATGATGATGCTAATCAGCGTTGTTGACATAATTGTGTATTACCTTCGTGTATGCTCGCACAGCTTGGCGCAAGGTTAGGTACCGGAGGACACAAGCAGCTATGAAAGCGGTGTACGTAAGTAGTACGAACCCCGCACCAGACGCATTGAGCGTAAACAGGATGAACCCGAAAACAAATAGCGCTGTGGCTACCATGATCCATCCTGATTGTTCTATACGAAGAGCTAGTATCTGTCTGCGCGCCTCTGGGGACATATGGAACCTGACAAGTCCCAGTATGGACAATGCACCACCAATGAACAACAGAACTCCCCACAAGATCTGAAGTGTAAACGGCAGCACTTCGGCCGTACTGTTGGACAAATGAAAGCCTAGCATGAGCGGTATGCCAGACACGACACAAAGAAACGCAATTAGCAGCTCAAAAGGATGCGACAAAGCCAGCACCCAAAGCGGCTTCTTGCTCACAATGAAATTCCTTTCCGGCATGATATTTTCCTTAGAGCCCTATATCGTTCATGGATGAGTTGTTGGCCATGCTAACTGCGTTCACTGTAGCGCTGTTGTGGATCCACAGGTTTTGCCCACTAGCACCAGACTGCGTACTGTTAGCTGTCCACCCCCAAAGCTGGTTACCGACAAGCACAATTCGCGTCGGGCCATCAATGTTGACACCAGTCGTCTTAGAACCACCAGACGCCTTATTAACCATATTACCAGTCACAATACAGCGGTTAGCAGTAGACGCCAGATAGACAGACTGGTTACCAGCCCCACCAGATATAACGTTGCCGTTCACAACGCAGCTCTGGCTACGAATATCCAGGTCTGTGTCTCCATTGTTATCGAACGTATTAGCAGAGATACCCGAAAGCTCACTGACAACGTTGGTGAGATCATGAACGTAAACGCCACGCCCAGTCATCTGGGAAAGCTTGTTATCCAGGAAACGTGCCCGAGAGCAACCAGCAATCTCACAAGCGCCTGCAACCGTCGCCACCTTGAACGTGTTCCCAAGAACAACGAAGTCAGCAACGTTATTGCCCTTGATTACAAACGTGGTATTAGCCGAGTTGTAGAAGGAGTTATTAGCAATCACCACATCCCGAAACACGTTGCCGACTGCGGAGGCGTCAACACCGTTAAACGCAACAGCGTATGCCAGCACAGCGGGAGAAGAGTTCTGCACACCACAATTCTGTACAACGTTGTTGTTGAACGAATAGAGGTACATGTCCAGTGACCCACCAGCCTGCATGTTGGCGGAGAAGACACCATTCACATTAGCGAACGAGTTGCCGGTAATTACGACGTTCTCCCAGTTCAGGGCGTTAATGCCGTAGTCCATTGAGTCGTAGATGGAGCAGTTGGCAACCTTGATCACCTTGTGGGTCAGACCAGCAACGGCGCTGTGCGAACCACACAGCCGACCGAAGCCAGTGAGTGACCCATAGGCGTACGTGGAACATCCCGTAATGAAAATGTTCTGGCACGTGGTGTTGTCATACGCACCAGCGCCGATACCAGGCAGAACACCACTGTCCTTTGCAAGGTCGATCTGCACACCTTCTGAGATGTGCCGACCAGCCGTCTGAAGCTTGAACCCACGGAACGTACAGTCAATCACGTGCGCCGTGTTAACCGCGTTCAGTTCAAGACCATGCCAGTCAACCACGTTCTGGAAAATGGTTCCTTTGACCGTGATGTCCCTGGCGTGCGCGAAGATCATGCTGGTGCACGAAGTAGTCAGACCAGCAGCCGCGCCGCCATCAATGACTCCCCCGTACCATTCGATATTGCCGCGCCCAGAATACACAGTAGGCGCGTAAGCTGCGTTGAAGTTCTTAAAAATGTACTGCATGGAAGAGTTACCACGAATCATTGTTGCATTCGGGTCACACACCACGCGGCAAGAACTCTTGATCTCGATTTCAGAATTCAGCTTGTAGGTTCCAGCGGGCACGAAAAGCGTTCCACCACCAAGGGCAAGAAGCTCATCAAAAGCCAACTGCCAAGCAGGCGCGTCATCGCTGATACCATCACCAATAGCGCCGAATGCCGTGTCATCCAGGTAGATCACCGCGCGGGAAGCTGAACCACCGCCTCCGCCACCACCAGGCGTGCCAAGCTCATCTAGGATGGCGTTGATCTGGTCGGAGATCGTGGCAATCTCTACGTCCTGTTCGTCCTGGGAAGTCTCCAGAGCCACCGTACGGGACGCAAGGCCCGAAGTGGTAGCGATGGAGTCGTACAGGTCTTCCGTGATCGTAGAAGGGTCCATACGCACCTTCAGCCCTGATGTGTCTCCCACCGCCTTGGCGTACACGGGGAACACGCCATCTTCCGTGTAGTACTCCACCATGCCGAAGACATCAGCCTGAACCTGTGCGTCAGGAATGGGAACGCCACCAGCGTCCCATAGGGTAGTGAGCTGGTTGTCGTTCTCATCCCACAAAGTGTACTTCTGACCAGGAATAATGTCGCCCTTGTAGAAGGCAAAGTCAGCAGTTCCGCCACCGTACTTTATCATTTCAAGTAACTCACTCTCAGTGTAGGAGGTTGACCATTTGTGCCCAACCCGGCAATCACTCCATAATAGTTCGGATTATCTGATCTCGGGTCGAGCACAATTCCGGTTACTGTTCCGTCCCGCATACCAATAGCGACCTTAGCGCTGATGGTCTGGTAACTGGGGTAGTTAATGGTGTACGACTTTTCACTCAGTCCGTAGTCCACTACACCCGACAAAGTTGCCGGAACAGTAGTGTTGTCGTGTGTGCCGACTACCAGAGGAACGCCAACCGTGTTGAATCCGTCGAGAACCGTGACTAGCAGTTCTGTACGGCTGATCTGCGAGCCAGCCAAGTCAGCCGCAATCGCCGCGTAGTCAAAGAAAAGCATTGATCGGTAACCGTTGCCCATCTGGCCGTAATCTCCAGACACCGGATTGCCCGCAGCGTCGTATGTCTGAACACCAGTCGTCACATATTCTGCGTTATAGCTCTCAGGCGCATGGTCTACGGGAGAAGCAGGCGAAGAAGTAGAGCTACCCGGAGTAGTAGTGGCAAGCTGGAAGACAGCACCCGTGTTAGGGTTCCTGCCTCTAACCCGTCCGTCGTACATCATCCATAGGTTGCACTTGCTGTCGACCGAAGGGTCTTCGTCCACAACAGGGAGCGCGAATGGCTTTGTCTGGACTGCTCGTATCGTCTCCTGCAATTCGCGCCATTCCACAACGTCCTGGTGCTGTGGAGGAATGTTGTTAGCAGGCATGTTTATACCTCAGCATCTTGAGGAAGATCGTAATCACTAACGTCAAGAGTCAGCGTTACCTGTGCGGTTTGTGCGCGGTCTTCGTCATGAATAGACCGGTCAATGATTCGTACGTCCGGCAGATCCACGTTCAGCCACATGTCTTGAAGTCTGATTCTGGCGCGGTCACCAACGACATAGCTGGCTACAGTCGGGTTATCCACCATCAGGTCAATAGTTGCTGTGCCGACCGTATCGGAAATCGCTAGCCGTTCTGCTCGCGCGTTACTGGCCAGTGTTTCAGCCTTGGTGATGCCCTTGCCTGTGTAGCTGGTGGTCTTCTCCCTTAGGAGCCGTCTACCGGCTGCAACCTCAGGATCCGTGTCACTAGCGGTCATCATCTTCGGAACGTCACCGTCCCCCAATGCCCAAACTCGCGTCTTACGCTGGCTGGCATCGTTCGGCCACGTGAAGCCCTGAATGTTTCCGCCCTTGGAGTCGTTAGAGAAGAAGAGAAGGCCGCTAGAGCCAGATTTACGCTCGGGGTAGTACAGCCCTAGGTACAGCTCTGGCAGGCCATCAGCAGCCGCGAAACGTGCGCTAATGGACCAGTCAAAGCCATTCGTCGCCTTGGCCATGCCATCAATAAGGCCATCAATCGCAACGAAGCTCTGAGCAGTGATCGTGAGATCTCGGTTGACACCCGAAGTCTCAGCACCAACACGGATGGAAGGACAGCCTAGACCTGTCTGAGCGTAGGTGACCAATTCACGTGCAATCTGTAGCTGATCCTTTGCCGTCCACTTGGTGTCAGTAGTTCCTGTTCCGTGTAGACGGTCAGCCAGCCATGACGACATCTGTACAGCGGTAATGGCGATAGTTCCCGCTGAATGGTCATACGGTGCTGCCACAATCACGCCACACCACAGAATAGAACGACCAGAGACAACGTAAATCGCCGCGCGATCAAGGTCAACCGCGCGGCGCAATACGTTGAAATCAGCTTCAGGGTCAATCACCAGCGTCGCGCCAAGCTGTCCCGCACCAGTCAGAGGGTCCGAGAAAGAAACCCCCGTCAAGTCCAGCGCTGCAATAAGCTGACGAGTCAGCAAGTCGTGAACAAGATAGGTGAACATTACCCCTCCGTAACTGATTCTCCCATGTCTTCAATGGTCATGACAGCACACTTGTTGTTGAGCTGAAGCAGGCGGACGTTACCGGAAGCACCACCACGATGCATGAACACACCCACCGTGTAAGTACCAGCGGCCAGGCCGTTCATATAGCCAACGATATCGCCACCCTGGTTAAACGAAGAGCTGTCCTGATCCGTGTTGATTCGCTTGAAGTCCATAATGGTGGACGTGTTCGCCACCGTGCTACCCGAAGCGTATCGAATCGCAAAGTCAGCCGCCGTGTGTGCGTCAGCGTCAACCAGCGTAAACGTCGCCGTGACCTTGTACAGACGATTGGGAAGAACGGTGAACGTCTTCTGTAGCTTGGCAGCCGCCTGCTGTGGAGCAGACCCACCACCAATGATCGTGTCTGTAGTGCCGATGTACGTGTTGTTCAGCGGCCAGTTAGTAGTGATGCGGACGATGTTCATCACGCGATTGCCCTTATAGACCACACTCTGAAGAGGAGTAATATCTCCCGAACTGAATGAGGTATCACCAGGGTTAACCGCAACGTTTGCCCACTTCATGTAGGCACCAGGCTGAACCCAACTGGACAGCAAGGCAGAGTCAGACAGAGCAACCGGAGAACCAGCGGGGTTACCAGTCGCGATAATCCACTGTGGTCCAGCATCTGTCGTCAGCGCGCCGTACTGAGGGTCAGCCACCTGGAGAAGCAGGGTGTCAATACGCGGGAGCGTGTCAGGTGCAACCCAGGGGATTGTCTCGACAACGTCATTCCACACGAAATAGGATCCCTGCGAAGTGGAGTTGAATCCGGCAAGAACAGCAGAACCAGCAGCAGCATTAAGCGCGAGACCAGCACCAGGCGCGGCAGGAGTCAGCGCGAACGAACCAGCGCTCAGCGCGCCAGACGAACCGTTGAAAACAGCCTTTACTAGGTTCCGGTCATCCTCTACCTTGGTTTCATAGCTGTCAGCGCCAATGTACGCAGAAGAAAGAGTCATTACCATTCCTCACTTGTAAGCGTCGTAGCTGATAACCGTTAGGAGCGCGTCAGGCGCTTCTGAAGGCGTTACGAATTTGATGATGTTCTCGCCAGGGACCAAACGAATCCAGTCGCCTCCGGCCTGAACACTAATTGTAGCATTGCTGAATGACGCATTATGGCTCTTCATATCAAGCTGTAGCGTCTGGCCAGCATTTACGCGTGTTGCCACCGTAAGCGTCTCGTCTGTCGTGTAGTTTACAATTCTCCAACCAGGCGGAACTGCCCCTTGCACAAGCATAGTCGGGTACGTATCCGCGTTACCCGCGTTGACAACTGAGATCAGGCCAGAGCCTTCAGCCTCAGCAACATACGTCATAGGGTACGTACGAATGTACGTCCTGGTGTAAGAACCAGGCTGACTAGGAGAAGTAGCGTTGACTGCTCGAATAAGCGAGTACTTAAACGGATCAAGAGCCACCAGCGGAATTTGAAACGCGAACGATCGTTGCGTGATGTCCCATGGTGCTTCAATTGGACCAGAGGAACGGACAGTCATTCTCTTCGGGTTAGGCTCTTCCACAACAAGGTCAAACGGATCGTTTGGAGAGTCCCAATACCTGACCAGTCGTTCTCTGGCTGCAAAGCCATCGTCAGGGTGGTTGAAATGACAAACCCCGTGAATGGTGATCTGCTTCTCCTTACGGGGGAAACGCTGGCCACCAACAGAGCGGTCAGCGTTTCCTAGAGCCGTAATAGGTGTATCCATCGGAGGAGTAGACCACCAACCATCGAGATCTTCCCACCAGTAAAGAACGCCGTAACTGTCTTTCTGGCCTAGCACCAATTCAGGAGACTTGCCACGCACTAGATAATCGTGCCTGATGTCAGGTACCGTGTCGTACGCATTGGTACCCGGAGGCACGGCAGGAAGCGGCATTAGTTCCCTCCCCTAATAGGTGCGAATGAGCGCGTACGCCGAGAAAGGCGACGCTTGTTTTCAATCTTACTAGCGAGTTCCTCAGGGTCACCAGCCAGAACAGCGTTGATGTGGAACGTGTCTCCAGCCGCGCCACCAGCAGCCGCCTGCTGATCAACGTGCTGAACGATCCTGTCAATACGGGACCATTGTCCGTCCGTGAACACAGCCTCAGGCTTGCGAGTACCCGAAATGGCTACTGAGGGGTTCCCAGAGCCTCCGAACCAGCCGCCTTGGTCATAACCTCCCGGAGCGTCCATGCGAGACACCCAACCGCCTCCGTAGCGATGCTTAGCGTAGTTCACACCCGCGTAGATATTCGCCTTGGGAGCCATGGAGACACCATACGCCTTTGGTCCCATGTTCTTGTAGCTGTTGGCGTAAGCGTTGAACGTCCCACGAATGACCTGCATAAGGCCAACAGACGGATGTCCAGCCTTCCAGTTGCTGTCCCACTTGTTGACCACAGAAGGATTGCCACCACTCTCATGCTGGATACGACGGAGCACAGGACGAAGCGCCTTCTGTGAAGAATGCACCTCATTAAGAACCTGTGAAACGTCATCACTCCAGTAGTTCAGTGCGTGGTTCTTGTTGTCGACCGGCCCACCGCTACCGCCAAGGGAAAGGCTTCCACCCTCACCGATCGGATAGCCAGGGCGACCGTAACCAACAATCTGCCCCTTAGAGCGATTCACACGCTGAACGATACTCGTGTGGTTACCTTCAATGGTTCCCACCGCGTTGCCGTTCACCTTCTCGACAAGACCCACGTGCGAGATGCCACCACCGTTCGAGAAGAACGGAATATCACCAGGCTGGATACCGCCACCGCCACGGTTGTAACGCTTACCGAACGCGGAAGCCATTCCAGGAGCACTCGCCGTGTGCGGAATGTACTTGGAAACGCCAGCCTTGTTAGCGACGTAGTCCACGAACATCGCACACCACGGAGCAGGGTTAATCCCGAACCAACGGCCATACTTCGTGTTGTTCGATCCGCGCGGCTGCTCACCTTGGCCCAACTCAGCAATAGCCTTCTGCACGATCGCAGCACCAGAACCACCACCGGAGAACATTCCCAGCAGCTTGGTAATTGCGGTCTTCATCGCACCAACAAGGCCATCCTTCATCAGCGGAACGCCCGTAATCATCTTCTTCGGGACATTCGCCAACTGGGAATCACCATAAGGTACGTTCTTCAGTGCCGCATTCACAGGAGCCATCAGCATTTTGCTAATGTACTTAGTCGGGTTAGCCACAGCATCGAGAATGTTCTTGCCGAACGTAGCACCCTTGTTGATCACCTTTGAAGCGGCGTCAGCGATATCCCCGAACAAGCCACCATCCTTGAAGGCAATGGTCTTCTGCTTGCGGTTGATTCCACCATTCGCGTAAGGGGTCAAACCATACCCGAACTCATTGGCGACAGTACTAAGAATAGCTGTCGAGCGAGAGCGCTTCTGCCTAGCCAGCGGAATGTACGCCTCGCCACCTGTCTCAGGTTCAGCCCACACACGCATAGCTCCGGCAGGGGCAATCTGTGCCTGATGGTTCTCAAAACCACCTTCAGCAAACTGCTTGATAATGCCACCGTTAGCAAACGGGATTCCAACAAAGGGAATCTGGAACTGCTTGGGAAGCTTCAGCCACTTGACCACCGTGTCCCACGCATTCAGAATACCGTGGTTGATGATCTTGTCAATGATGAAGCGAATAGGCTTCTTGACAATGTCGACCAGGCTATCCCACGTTCGCTTGATCCAGTTCTTAGTCTTGACGAAGTAGTTTCCGACTCCGTCCAAACCACCCTTGATAGCGTTGAACGCCGGGCGGATAAAGTGCGTCCAGGAGTAGGAAACTGCCGACCCTACTGCGTGCATTACCGGCTGGACAACGTTGTTATAAAACCAGCGGAATGCCGGGGCCAGGACCGTACTGAAGAACAGAGCAAACGCTCGGAGAATCGGCCGAATGATCGCCCACGCAAGCTGAATCTGTGTGCGAATGGCCAACCAGACAATCGCCGCAACCACCTTGAAGGCAGCCATCGTGACCCAACCAAGAATGTGGAGGGTGACACCGAACACGGTCAGAATCGGATGAATGATCGCCCACGCTACAGAGATAGCCAGGGACAGACCAGCCCAAACGACCTTAGCAACCGCCCAAAGGAACTGGTAGTAAGGGATCAGGATCTTAGTGATATAGAACCCAATCGCGATGAACACCGGATGCAAGAAGTAGTCCCACATGTACTTACCGGCCGTGCCTATCGCACTAAAGATTGGTCCTGCAACCTTCATCACCCAATTGAACGCCGAAACGATACCGGCCATCGCTGGCTGAATTGCGTTGTGCCACAGCCACATAGCGACTACACCGACAGCACGGAAAACACCATTCACGATATTGCGGAACGTCTCAGACTTCTTGTACGCAACGACCAGCCCAATGATAAGCAACGCGATAGCATCAACGACCAGCACAATGGGGTTAGCAGTCATTACAGCATTGAAGATCGCCATACTGATAGACAGCACCTTGAACGCTATAGCAGCCGCAAGAATCCCAACCGCCAACGCCTTCATGGTGGACCTGTGCTTATCAGCGAAGTTGAAGAAGGTGATCAAAAGGGGCATGATGTCCTTCAGGAAGAAGGCAGCAAACTGCCCGAATGCCTTAGAAAGGGCCAGCGTAAATTGCTTAATCTGCGGCATGAAGGGAGTGAACACCTTTACCGCAGTCTGAGCAATCTGGTCCTTCAGGTTGGACAAGATACCGGTCAGCGTGTGACTCTGCTTATCCATCAGGCCAGCGAAGCGCGTGGTCTGGCCAGCCGCTCCCTTGGTGCCGTTCTCAATGCCCTTCAGAAGGAAGGGGACCGCCTTAGAAGCGGGAACCACTCCCTGAGTAACCATCTCTTGCATCTTGCCCGTAGTGACGCCGTACTGGTTCGCCAGGATCTTCAGCGCGGGAACGCCAGCCTCCGTGAGCTGCAACAGCTCATCAGACTGAACCTTTCCCTTCGCCTGGATCTGACCAATGGCCATTGTGATCTGCTGAACGAGTTCAGCGGAACCACCAAGGCCAGCAGCAGCGTCACCAATCGCGGTCAGCGTCGGAACCACCTGCTTGGCAGTAAAACCAAAGGCAAGCATTCGCTGAGCAGCCGTGGTCAGGTCACTGAATTCAAAAGGCGTCTTGGCAGCAAACTGCTGAAGTTCATTTAGGAAGCTGCGCGCTCTTTTACCCGACCTAAGCATGGTCGTAAACGCAATCTGTGCGTTCTCCATACCAGCCGCAGCATTGACGCCGAACTTCACAGCAGCGACACCCATGGCACCAAACGCCAGCGCGCCAATACCGCCCATGGAAGTCAGAGGAGCCGTAATCTGCCGAGACTGACGCTTGACTACCGCACCAGCCTCCTTCACGAATCCGCTTCCGAAGCCTCTACCGGCCGAAGTGCCAGCGCCTACAAACTGCCCCTTAGCGTTCCGTAGCTTCCCGTTTATGTCTCGTACAAGCTGCTCGCCAACCTTCCCCCCAGCACCCTTAGCGCCTTCCTCAACGCCCTTGGCTACCTGTTGGCCAACAGTCTTACCTACCGTCTTAGTGTTGGCCTGAACGTCCTTAGCGAACTTCTGGCCATACTCCCGCCCGGTACTGGTGGCGGTAGCCGTCATTTCCTTGGATACCGCCTTACCAGCATCTCGGGCAGGCTTGGTAACACCGGCAACGATTTCCTTAGCAAAGTTGCCCATGTCGGGAAGGACCGGGATATGTGCAGTTGCAACGTTAATCGCCATTCGCGGAACCTCCCTTATCTGGTGCGAACTGGTTCAAGTAATCGATAGCCGCTGTGTCTGTCTTGGGACGCGGGTCAAACTCCTCTTCGCCTGGTCTCTTTGTCGGTGCCATATTTGGCGGTTGCCCCTTCAGTTGTCCGGCCACCCATGAAAGACGGAATTGCGCCTTCATGATGTCCGCGATATCTGCCAGAAGATGGGTATCTTCTGACCAGTGTCTGTAATCTGTGTCGCCGTGAACAGCCGAAGAAAGAGCAGACCCCATGGGCAAACGGGACACATAAACGTAGAGTTTCCTCAACGTCATGTGCCCCGTGTAGAAGTCCATGAGGTCAACACCAGGGTAATAGTGGGCTAGATCAGCCTCTATTTCCTCCGCGTGGTCTTGGAGCGCTTGGAGGAGGCCCCGGACTTTTTTGGGTCCATTCCATTCTTCGCGGAGACCACCTTAAAGATCTCCTCAAGATGGTAGACCCGAACCGGTTCCTTCTCCTCAAGCTTGTCGGCAAGCTCATCACCAATGGTCAGGCGGAACCAGCCGTCAAGGTTTCCCTCGTTCAGCTCTCGCATCGCGTCAGTTCCCCACGCACCAGGCGGAGGAATCTCCAGCGTCTTGCCACGAAAACCAATCACAACCGGCTTTCCAGCCGCTTCGCGAAGCTGACCTTCCTGCGCATCCAGGTCAAGGTCTAGCACCACATCAGTCTCTTCGGTCATTGCCACTCCTAGTTGTTTGGGATGGTTGAAAGTAATTGTACCGCACAAATAAAAATAGAGGCTGTGGCAAGATATAAGTATCCTGCCACAGCCTCTATTCTACCATAAAGAGCGTTTTCTAGATCACGCGATCGGCTCAGGCTCCAAGTCAATGCCAGCCTTGACGTATCGGGCAATCGAGACACCATCCGAACCGGGGTAAGCGGTGATGGTGAACTCATAAGCCACAATCTCATCTTCCTTGTAGACCACATCAGCGCGCTCCGTGACCTCACCGCGCGGCACGACATAACGGAACATCGAGTCTCCGTCAAGAACGTCGAAACCGAATACGCGGAGATCCTGGTTCGTGCTTCGGGTCTGGTTGAAGCGAATCTCACGGCCAACTTCGTCCATGTCCGTCAAAGCGGTACGGTAACGAAGCGAAAGGACCATCGCGTTGGTCTCCCAACACGTGATCTTGAACGTGGTAGTCTCATTCGTGATCTGAGTCCGGACAGGCGCAAGGTAACCCCACGGGGTCCAGCTCTGTCGGTCCTCATCGAGCGACTCAGTAAGACCGTCATCCGAAATCAGACCAAGGTCGAAAAAGTCAGACCACGGAATCGGGGTGTACGTAAAGTTGGGGCTGGTTCCACCCTGAGTCTCGATACCAACGGGAACCGTGGTACCAAGGGGAGCAACATATCCCTTACCAGCCGCACCAACCCTAGCATTCTCTGGTGCATCAGTCATGGTTAATCCTCCTAGTTAGGCCGTACTATCAAACTAGCTGTCATGCCCATACGGGAGATAGCTGGATTTGTTTCCGGCCGCTCTGCTGGTCCGGAAAGCTCGTTTGTTGCAGTTACCACACCTTCAGGGTGTGACGTATTCCGTAGCGCTTCAATATGCGACTGTACCGCTATCATCGTGTCAAAAGTTTGTGTATCACTCAGCGAGTACACGTCAATGTCAAGCCACGGATTGTCTAGGCATTTCCGCCTATACATCGTTCCGCCTACGCGAGTTACAACAACCAGCGGAAGCGTGTCTTCAAACTCCTCAGGGTCGCCTGTCTTACCCTTGACCGTAACCCCTGGAAGGGCTGCAATAAGGGCGTTGATCACCAGCGCCTTACTATCAGGCATTGCCCTAACAGGGTCCATGGTCACTCTCCCGACTTGTTCAGCGGGGGACGTCCCCTCTTATTCTTAGGAGCCTCAGCAAGCTTCTCCTGCTCCTGTGGCTTCTCTTCCTTGTTCTCCTGCTCGTTCAGCACAGCCGCAACACGACCGTCCCGCATGAGCCTCTCGAACTCATCCTTATTGACCTCTACAACGTCGCCAGGCTTGTGCCCGCGATCGTAGAAGCTAAGCTTCACCTTCACTTGTTTGCCACCCTTTCGGTTGCCTTCAGCAGAATGTGATGCGCCTTTGTGCCGGGGTGTGTGCCGTGTGGCTCAGTTCCGTACTCGATGAACGGCATAATGAAGTCCGTGGAGTACATGGAATAACCGTACAGCGGCCCTCTGAAAGGACCCACCTTGAACGAATCCTTCAAATGGCCAGTATCTACCAGCCCTTCCGACTCCACCAACGCGATTGCCGCATGCTGAATCTCTTCGGCGATTCGTTTCGTAAACGCCTGCAATTTTGGACTACGCGCCAGCGCACGGACGCCATTCCGGTCTATTTTAATCCTAGCCTGTGCCTTAGCCACTGGTACCTCTCACTCTGCGGAGCACCGCACGTCTGTAGGCTTCCCCTCCGAAGGGATCAGGCCAACGCTCAGGCTCTCCTACAACCTCGTACGTGTTCGACTGCCACTCCACGCGATTGGACGCCGTGAGAGACGTTAGAGCGCCGAACATCTGGTAGGTGTCCGTGGTGGTGCCCCCGCCAAGCGCTTCATCTTCTTGAGTACCTAGCGGCTGCACATGCACACCGGTTTCAGTGGTGCGTGTCGGGTTATCCCATGACTTTGTCTTGTTGTTATATCGGTCCGTTGTCTCGGTAGCGGTCAGAATATCAATCGACTGATCAGCGAATGGGATCAACACGATATTTCTCCAAACCGTCCCATTGGCTTGTGGGCATTGCCCCTTGTGCGAACTGAAGCGTGATCTGACCCACCTGTTGCATCGTCAGATTCCCGCCAGGGTTCGAAAGCCTACGTGAGACCAATTCACAGATAAACCCGACAATTGCACCGGGCGTATTTTCGTAGCCATGAGTGAGAGTGACGCTAACGTTCCGGACGCCAATCGGAAACACCCAAGTGTCACCGTAGTTAGTCGGAATGAACTCAATAGCGCCAAACTCATGAAAGTCATATGGGTAGGTCAGTGGGTCCAGCTCTACAAGGGTGTGGTTCACACCGTCCCAGTAGGCTTTAACGCTGACGCTGGAAACATCAGTGATGTAGGTCGTAGGAAGAGAGAGGTAGGGTGATCCCTGCCCGCTGACAATCAGCGTCTCTTCCGCACTGGGCGCAATTTTCCAACCGCAATAGTCGCGCACCATATCGGAAGCGGATTCAAGCATCAATTCCATCTGATCGGCATTGGTAACAGACCGACCAGACCACGCCTCATACTGCTCAGCCGTTACCAATGCCGACATGATCACTTCTCCTCAGTCTTCTTTACCGGGGGACGTCCGCGCCGCTTGGGAGCAGGCTTGTCAGCCTTGTCCTCGTCGTCAGCCGCCTCACCAGTCTTGTATTCATCGTCGGCATACTCCAGGTCAAGGTCGTCCAGCTTCTTAACCTCAGCCCCCATTTCCTCCCAACGCTCAGCGTGTGAAGGGGTGAGAAGCACGGTCATAGGCTGGCCATTCTCCGGAGTAACCTCGTAATGCTCCACAGCCTCACCATCTTCGGTAACGTGGAACACCATCGTTGAAGTACTCACCATTGTCTTACCTCCCCTCTTTTCACATTTTGAAATGGAAAAAGGCCAAAGGGAACGCCCCTGTGTTGTAGAGCGTACACATTTGCGGTGTGCAGCCTTATTAACACAGGGGCATTCAACCCCAACCATCCCAGGGTTAGGTCAGATCACGCGGTCCAGAGAGGCAGAGTCACGACACAGAAGGCAGACGGACGGGTCACCGCAAAGGCAACACGCTCCTCAGCCAGAACCGCGATCAGGTTCCGAATGAAGAAATCCGCGTGGCTGTCGGTAACGGTCAGGCTGGTCTGCTCGCGGTCCCACAGGATCGCCTCAGAGAAGTCACCAACCAGAACGGTACCAGCCGCCATGATCTCAGACTCAACAATCGGGAGACCAGCAACGGTCTGTGCACCCTGACCAGAGCCACCATCAGGAGCAAGCTGGTTGCGGATACGGTACAGGTACAGGCTCTCAGCGTCAGCGGGGTTCATCACAACGGCGCTGGCAGTACGCCGACCGGTGAGCCGAACCTTGACCTTCGCGTGCGAAATGGTCTCAACAGCAGCCAGACCAGGGGTACCAGCCGCATTGTTCAGAATGGTGCTCGAAGCACTCTGAGTCAGAACACCGGAGACATTCAGAATGCCACGCAGGTTCTCACCCGAACCAGAACCGTTCAGAATCTGGTTGTCCTCAACCTCAGCAAGGTCGGTACGCAGCTTCTGGTCAATCAGCCCACGAATCTGGCCAGCGTCCGAAAGCGCACGCTTGGTGACAGGCATCCACTCAGCCAGGGTCTTAACCGTAGTCGAAGCGGTGCTGTAGGCAAGCGCGCCCTGCGGCTTGTAGCCACCACCAGCGTTGTTCACCAGGGGGCCAGTGGTCTGGTTCTGAGTTGGAAGCGCGTCCGTAGTCGCCT
>Ga0247774_1000729_pt1 | contig 16478 bp, 6 predicted proteins | sample UWRJL001104B6_FD_179933 | JGI IMG/M metagenome (GOLD analysis project Ga0247774, IMG submission 179933) | Plant litter microbial communities from Arlington Agricultural Research Station in Wisconsin, United States - UWRJ-L001-104B-6 | ecosystem: Environmental > Terrestrial > Plant litter >... | reverse complement strand
CTGGGTGGCCGAGGAAAAGGTCAAGGAGAAGGAGAAGGCGGACAAGGGCGAGGCTGTCCAGGCTACTGGGCGGGATGAACTCTAGGCTCCGGGTGGGTCGTGAGAGATGATGCTGGGCTGTAGTGGGTCTTTTGTAAGTGTATAGCTCACGCAAAGCATCTGTAGACACGAGTGAAGAACATGGGCATGGCCACGCGCGCAATATGAGAAAGGAAACGAGATTATAAATTTTCATAAGTTGGCAACGAGTAGAGAATTTTGCTAGAGATAGGCAGCAGGAACCCTACGAATAAGAAGCCTCTTCCTAGACTAGATGATAACGCTGTCTCTATCGGGGAGGGGAGATTGGTTCAAGGATTGTTTGATATCAGTACTACTTCCCGGCCACGGCGAGTGAGATAAAGAATTTCGGCTCTAAATAAATCCTCCAAAGTTCAGCATCGGCCAGTAAGATTGTGGAAAAATAGAGCCAAAATGCCTTCGTCTCCGCAGGCTGCTCTGAAGAAAAGTACTAGCTAGATCTCGTAATGATGCACTATGAAATGGCCAGCTATACTGGGACCGGTATTCTTGTGGGAAAACTCCTTTCGAAAGAGACACCCGAGATATTGAGAAGATTAGCGCGCTTCAGATATTTCTCGAGGGATGTGATATCCATGATGCCCATCTCCTGGCTATGAAGAGAGATTAGTAATAACGGGAAAGCAGGATGGAGGAGACGTAAGATCGCGTGACGCACTTTGTCTTCCCTGAGACAAAGCGAAGACTCATCTTCCCGCCGACCATCGGGTTCAAGGAGAATAGACGGTATAATCTGAGAAAAGAGCCGAGGAAAATATGCCGGGATTATGCGGTCAATCGTTGTCGTTTCTTCCCATGCTGGGCAAAGGTGGGTAAAGCGAGTAGAAGTAGAAAACGTTCGTGACCTGGTCACCATTTTCTTTTTAGTTGTTGGCAATCGGAGGCATGTCAGAGCTGAGATATTCTGTCCCGAAAGCCCCACCATCAACACCTTCCAACCCTTCCAAGTTCTCATGTACCTTGAGGTCATCGGTGTCCTCAGCTTCATCGTTCCAGACACCAAAGCTTGCGAAAATATTATCTTCGTCATCGCTTAGGCGAAGGTCGACTCGTCCGTTCGCCCCGCAGACAGGGATGCCGATAAACTTCAGGCAGTTGTACATGGTTAGTCCCGGTAGTATGCGGTTTTGAAGCAGCGTGTCCTTGATGCAGTCTTCTTTCATGTCCTGGACCTTGAGCATTTCGCTCTCGATACTATCTTTGACGACAAAGCGCACCACATAGCATTCCTTCCTCTGGCCCATTCGATGGACCCGGGCGGCAGCCTGGGCTTCGACCGGAGAGTTCCACCATGGCTCCATGATGACGACTCGGTTCGCGCAGGTCATGTCAAGAGCCTGTCCGCCACACTTCAAGGAGCTAATCTAGAGGGCCATGTTAACTCATACAGAAAGGCGATAGGCCGTCGGTAAACTTACGAGCAGCTTCACCTCTCTATTCTCACGGAACTGCTTCAACGCGCTCGACTTTCTGTTTTCCGTCTGGTCGCCAAAGTAATAGAGAAACTTTACTCCCTCGTTCTGGGCTACCCTCGCAATGCAATGGCCCATCTTGATATATTGTGTGAATACTACACCTCTTGTTAGATATGGACGTACAACACGACGCCGATGCGACTTGCCAATAATTTTGTCGTCGGGGGCTTCAGATCTCCACTTCTGGAGGATGTCAAGCAATGCCACCAACTTGGTACTGGGCAAAATCCCGTGAGACGAGATGTGGTTGTCTGTGTACTTAAAGAACCCATGGTCGTGGTTTCTCTTTGGCTGCCATTTTTCAATGTCGTCCCCAGGCCTTGTGGGTGAGTCCGCGTGAGAAGAAACCGTGGGAGTCGTCTTTCCAACCCCAGTACCGAGGGAAGGGGCCACGCCTTGAGCAGATATTCCAGGATGCGGTGTTTCCCCGCGGCCCCGAACATTATAGTCAGCGAACCAGTTCAGATGAGGACCATCTCTTGCACTTTCGAGTGTCACTTGATCCGTGACACTCTGGGCAGAGATTTGTTCCCGACATGTCGCGCATGGAATCAGTCCAGTCTAACCACAATTAGTATAGGGAAATGCAGAGGTGATATTCTTGATACTTACTGGTCTGTATCGTTTCATGCACTCCGCACAAACACTGTGCGAGCACTAGATCTCCGTGAGCATTTTGAAAACCTCGTGCTCACCTAAAGACTCACCTCAAGTCTACTCTGGTCGGGAGTTATGGAGACGCATTCCCCTGGTGCTGTAATATTGCAGCACTCTGTCGATTCCAGGGTTCTGGTATTGTCGAGAAGTTCCAAGAGTCGGGACATCGATGGAGGGACATGAGGACTGAGAGTTGTGGTTGGTACCTGGCCGTGTTCGTCGAGAACTTCCCGTAGCTTACGAAGCTCGTTCGATGCAAATCCTATATAGAACCTTTGCTCAAGGAGAAACGGGTGGCACGCACCCAAGATCTGGCACATGACGCCTAGGAAAACCAACTTTCTCATCTCGTCGCCTTTCTTCTCGTTGATTTTTCCGTTTTCCATGCAGCACTCTTTGACGGTCTTCTTCGTTCTCACCCTTATAGTCCTTTCAAAAGTACGTCATTAGAAGATGTATTTTATCGGTATATACTGTTGGCACGAAGGAAGTCCAAATACTCGGTCTCAACTTACTCGTAAATCACCTTCTCATGGGGTAGAAAAGACAGCTCAACGGTTTGTTGATGCATCTTAGGAAGTTCGATAATGGGTTTACCCATGAATGTGTCCAACTTCGACCTAATGTTTGTTAGGGCCGAGATTGAAAGAATTTATGGAGGGTTAAATACTTTTGCATCACAATCTTCGTAATCGCCGCGTTGAGTACGGAATTGGCGATCATGGGTCCACCCTATCCCGTAAAATAAGCCACCAATGCTGCGTTCAATTAATTATGAGTTTTTGGCTTACATGTTCCGCCGGTGGCAAGAAGTAAGTATCTTGGAAAGTCCGCCGAGTTTCGCATCCTTCGACACCGAGGAACTTGAAATGCGGGTACAGCTCTGTGATGAGATTAGCAAAACCTCTCGGGCGGTACAGTGTATAGTTGAGACTGACCGTTCGGCGAATTTGGGATTAGAGTTCCCGTAATTGCCCAACCGTGTCGTGTCTTCAGCTCTAGTGCTGCTTGGGATGCTGGAGGTAATGTTAGCAATACGTCAGTTTTGGAGAATCAAGGCCGCTTTACATTTTGTGCTAATGTTTTTGATCGCGTGGGATTCATCAAGGATGATTCGGTACCAGTCCGCGAGGAACAAGGTATTCCAATGCTCAGGCTTAGAACTTGAGCTGCCGCTACCAGGGGTATTTGAGTTCGATGCCGGGGCTGTCGTTGATGAGCTACTTCCAGAAGAGTCAGCCTTTGGCATGGCGTTCCGGAGGTCATTGTAAGTCGCAAACCTTTGTTTTTTAAAATCATCAGTAGTCGTACCTTCATGTTATTTCGGGGATATAAGACCTACACAGCTTTGTATTGTTTCAAGACATCAACAGTGCCGTCGACATGGGAGCTCCGGTATCGATAGACGTTCTTGCCACCGAAAAAGGACGGACAGTGCTTTAGCATCTCACATTTCCAGTGACGCACGGTGGCTTCGTTGGGGCAAATGATCAAGGTATGGCGCATGTCTCGCTTTCTACCCTTGGATTCCTTGGTCTCACCAAAGATGGTATTGTTGGCGTTGTTATGGTTACCAACAATGCAGGCGATAGCAATCAAGGTTTTGCCGATACCCATGTCGTGGGCCACAATGCCGCCATTCCCAAGTCTTTTGGCCGTGCTTCTCTCCCGGGAAATCATCCATCCTGCCGTGCCCATTTGAATCGGTGTCAGTGGTGTCTTAATGTTTGGGATGTGGAATTCTCTGTCGTCAGTCGTCGCTGAGTCCTTTAAACCAAACCTCATGATGGCATTCCGAATAAGTCCTCGCTCCCCATCCATGACCTTCTCATTCGCGTTTGACGGAAGTTGCTTGCGAATGGCGTCCACACCGACCTGACTGCTGGGTTCCGTTGTTGTAATCCTCCTTCTCATTCCCGTCGACAGCTTCTGCCGTTTCTGCGACACCTCTGGTATCCCTTCCTCATTTTCTTCGAACTCTCTCTTCATCTCTTGCTTGATTTCGTCGGTCTCTTCCTTCATTCTGTGTTTCTTTGTGTTTTGTCGTAGCCTTTGGCGGAAGAAATAAAACCTCGCTGTCTAGCTTCAATGCGGGTACATCCAGCGACTTTTCACTCCTAGGAATGGTCAGTATCAGCGATCAGAGGCAATATTGAGAGCACTGAGAATAACGAAGAAGGACCGGATGCCCTCTTGCACCCAAGAGGTATGAGTAGCTTACGTGGTGCTCTCTTCGAGGTGCTGCCGATGATTCGTTGCGGGGAAGTGAGTGATGTCAATCGTGAGAGGCGAGGTTTAAAGCGTGGATGTCCGCGGAAAGGATTGAGGTCTTTTAGCTTTTCCAAAAACGAACAAACGGAAGACGGCACATACCGTAGACGGAAGGAATGCGGGATTGGGCCTGGATTCCCTGGTATTCTATGCGGCAAGAGCATTCTTGCTGTTGAAGTGCTCATTCTTAAATTGGAACTTTGAAACTCAAGCAGCCGCCTGCCACGGGGTTTCCAGTTGCAAGCTACTTCTCTTGAAATAAAAGATTAACATGGTTGAAGAAGATAGTATATTTTCGAGTTGCGATGTTGTCGAGTTATGAGCCTTTCTATTGTTCGTCTTTCCGTATTTTCGCCTTCGTTCATGTCTATTTGTCTCCATAATTCTATATAAGTAGTAAACTGTTGTGGTTATTGTAGCTAGCCTTACTAGACCGCGGGAAGAGAAACCTTCCAGACACCCAAGCAAGGCGAGTGAGCAAGACGAATGAGAATTATAATTGGATATGGGATCTATAAATGATCTTATCTGACATTTGGCTTGACTCGTTTGTCAGAATAACTCTTACTGTGGATTCCCTATGGTGGTACAACTACGAAACTAATCTAGCAAGCTGGAGGAGGTACTAGAAACTTGATAACAGGATGACTATGTGAGGGAAAATCTTAGCATCCCAAGGGAATCAGCCCAGACTACCTAACACCAGGATAACCTATGTATTCCCTCAGTTTCCCCGCAGCTGTTGCGCTTCTTCCCTAGGATATTCTTTTGCACCTCTTACAGGCATTGATAAATAATTGTGTTTGTTTAGCGCTCTAAAATTATGGTTCCTAGTAGCTTGTTCAAGTTACTGTTTTTATCTTAACAGAGAGGGCGGAGTCTCTAGGTTCAAGGGTTAGGGTTAGGGCTATGATCACCAGCCACATTGATGACGAAGCAAGACACCTGAGCTGAAGCCTCGCCATTACTGAGACAGCCCCTGTTTCGTCAAAACATCAACGGGGACATTTGCGAATTTTGTCCTCGCAACCACCGCATGCATCCTCATAGCACTACTACGCTCCTACGAAACGGAAGTTGGCACGTACGTCACGACGCATGATGGAATAGATGTCTAACGAGACTGAATGTATCGCCGGTAATGGATATTCCCGTCGCCGAGTCGTCGAATATGTCTCGCCGCTTGGCCCGCCGGATCGAACGGACCTGCTGCAACGTAGTTCGGTATCTACCTCTGGCGTTCGTTTACGGCGCTACAACATGGGCATTATGGGTCGTGGTCACGATCGGTAGCACACCGACGAAGGTGTCATGGCTGGGTAGGTTGCTTTGTCCGTTTGCTATGGTTCGTAACGGCCGGGAAAGTAGACGAGGCTAACGAGGGCTTTGACAAACGAACAGGGACAGGATCATCAATTGTCGCAGTTGTTCTTTACCTGCTCCTAAACTGGTCTTACACAACGGCAATATTTACCGACCCGGGCAGCACTCGAAGATCCAACGGGGACTACAGCTCGCTCGAGGCGCCACCCCACGCCACCTCCTTCATGGTCAAGGCAAATGGCGAGGTTCGATACTGCAAAAAGTGCCAGGCCCGAAAGCCCGATCGCGCACACCACTGCTCGACATGCAGGCGATGTATACTGAAGATGGACCACCACTGCCCGTGGCTGGCGACGTGCATCGGCCTGCGGAACCACAAGGCGTTCCTGCTCTTCCTCATCTATACCACCATCTTCTGCTGGTACAGCTTCTTCGCCGCGGGTTCGTGGATGTGGGTGGAGATCGTAGACAACGAGGCCACCTACATGGAGAATTTGATGCCCGTCAACTACGTGATGCTCTGCGTTATTGCTGGCATAATCGGCCTCGTGGTGGGGGCTTTTACCATCTGGCACATCATGCTTGCGGGCCGGGGCCAGACCACAATTGAGTGTCTCGAGAAGACGAGATACCTGTCGCCGCTGCGTAAGTCGATGCAGGACGGTTTCATCGCCCAGCACACCCCCGGTGGCGTCCACCTACCGCGCTACGGCCAGCAGCTCCTCGACATTCATGCGAACGCCCTACCGGGGATAACCCGGCCGGAGGAAGGGGAGGAGTACCGGGACGGGGCCCGTCCCGTACACGCCAACTACTCGGATCGAGAGAGGCACCAGTCGCGGAAGAGATACGAGGCCTACCTGGACGAACAGGATTCGCAGAAGCTCCCCAACGCTTTCAACCTCGGCTGGAAGCGCAATTTCAGGCACCTCCTGGGACCTAACCCTTGGCTATGGTTCCTGCCTATCTGCAACACCACGGGCGACGGCTGGGCGTGGGAGCCGTCCCCGAAGTGGCTCGAGGCCAGGGACCAGGTCCGCGCCGAGCGCGAGGAGCAGCGCGCGCGGGAGGTTGAGGCCGGTTGGGGCGGGGAGGAGACACCGACCTTCGTGCGGAGTCCGAACACGGACGGCGCGGCGCGGCACTACTCACCTTCGCCTGTTCCGTCTTCGGGCGGCTACGGCGCTCCTCCCCCCGGTGGGGGTCGGCGGACGCCTTCCAAGGCCGATCGCGTTCTCGGCCGGGATCCCAACATGTATGCCGACGAAGCTCTGGAATCGGTCTCTATGCGAAGGCTGAGCCCCCGGGGGCGCACGCTCGAGGAGGAGCTCCTGGACGACGACAACGACCTCATGGAGGATCTACAGGCTGGTTCACATACCACACGGGAAAGTAGGCCCCTGAGCTTGGTGCCGACGGGCGGTTGGTCTGGAGGCGCGAGCGGGGTTCTCAGGAAGGGAAGCCCGACAACGCCGAAGCTGGTTGTGGAGCATGTCGGGAGGGACGGGGATGATGGCCTGGATTAGGGAGGGCCGATATCTGACTGGACTTTGGCCATGCAGGGGCTCATTCTTGATCAGGCCGTGTAGCCGATAGGTTACGCGGGCTGTTCATACCCAACTTGGAATATTTTACCCTACACTGATACCCATTAACATGAGAAAACGCAAGTTCGGTACAAATGAATTATGCAGGCGAGGCTTTGGAGTCGAATTCTGTTCTGGAAGGGGCTATGGGCTAATTTTACGGCCGGGAGACCGAGATACGTCACTTTGAAAGTAATGGGGAGACAACCAGGTTGGCTCTAGACATTCGAATTTCGAGGGGCTTCTTCTGTTGTTAGGGCATGGCAGGCGTCTCTTCTTGTTTTGCTTCCCTTTTCCTCTTCATCATGCAGACATTGGGCATCTGGTTAGATAGTATTACTATCTTGGCATCCGTGCTACTACGACCACTTTTTGTTATATCACCGCTCTCCGAACATCGGGCCGTTGTTACGGTGAGGCTTTGTAACAAGCTAGACCTTTTTTGCAAGAGAAAACGGCTGAAATGGATGTGACTCCCATCACAAAGGCAAAAACGGTTCTGTTTCCAGCCCGTAACATGGGGACACTCGGCGAGGAGATCGTACCATGTCACTCTGTGTCGGTCTAACACTGCTCCTATTTGCTGCTCCCACCCGCCTCGTGTGCGCAATAAGTCTCCAGCATTCGCAACCTTGCAGAAAGGGGGTCCGACCATCTTTGAAAGTCAACGAAGTGGAACGATTTTCGCAGAGTGGAGTTCCTATGTCAATCATTTCTCTAGATTTTGCAGAAACACACACTCACAAAAAAAAAAAAAAAAAAAAAAGGGTTTAGCTTGTTGGACAACCTTTACAGTGATGTGCAAGTTTCATATCCCAAACCGGCCAAGTCTAAGTAGGTCGGTAAGGAGGTTCTGGTGGGGGTGCATCGATCATATGCAGAAACAAAAAGGATCGACGGCATCCTTGACCTCTTCTAGAAACTGGTGATGACCAACCAACTTTCCAACTTGCTCGCGGAAAAAACAATCACAACCCGCCATGTCGCCTGCCGTCCTGTCATGTCTTCCCGAGACAAAGGCAAACCTGTGGGATTTAACACTAGTACCAGTCAAATGATTCTTCGGACTCTCGCGCTTTGGATCGCTTGGCGCGGGTATTCACTCTTTCGACTGCTGACCAGCCAAAGTGCTCATACCTCGGCAAATGCAAGAATTAGACACGGAAAATGAATTGACAGTAGGTTCAGGGCTTGGCTTGCAGATGATCCTACGAAGCGTCACGCATAGAAGGAAGAAGGAGGAGAGGGAGCAAATGGGAGTTCATAAACCTGCTTGAATTTGTTGCAGCGCGAGCCACCGGTATGTGTATCATGCAGATGGGAGGTTGTTCGTTTAAACAAGTCATAAGCCGTTCCTCCCAGTTCCATGTCGTAACGAAAAAAAATATTGAACCCAGAAATGTGTGCCTTCCTTGGACCTTCTTCCCTTTCCTTCTTTGACCAAGAAGGGCCGACCCAGATGCTGTCTCCTGTCCCTGTCCTTCGCTGATGCGCCATCCCAAAATGAAGGCCCCCCATGACAGGGAAAGCCAGCGAGTGTTACATGATGTAAAATGCCCGTCATAACGAATGAAGAGATGGAAAAAAAAAAAACCTCGAGCCGAGTTCTCCATTCCTGCATGCCCGCAAGTAAAAAAAACGAGAGTGTAGAGCAAGACGGAAAAAAAAATGAGATTTTTGTGTAGTCTCAAACCAACTTTTGCTTTCCGTTCCCTCGTCCCTGTTATCCCAAGTCTATAATATTCATTTCCCGCCCAAAGAAATACCAATGCTGTCATATCCATGCCAATGCCCGTGTCGTGAAAAGCCATCGGAGTCTCCAGGCTCTCGCTCCCATATTCGCCGTCATCATGTCTTATCAAAGTTACACGTGAATCCGAGAAGAATCGTAGCCTCCGGGCTGATCCCCACACCGTCTCTGATGGCTGTAGACAGTGTCGTAAGAAAGGAACGCATGCTCCAGGTGGGTAGGTAGATAATACATGAAAAATCTTTAAGAAAGTATGTGCAGAGAAGTGAATGAAAGATATGCCGAAATGTAATAAAGGTATATGGTGGCACACTAGGAGCCACAGCGGCCCTAGCGCCGTGGTGTTGGCTTGCGAAGGGGTCGGTGGGGTAGGAGGGGTGTGGTAGTGCATCGTGGCTTCAGGTAGCTTCGACGCTCACCTTCTCCACACTCGACTTGGGGCTGTTGCCGCCCCGGAATCGTCCTAGTCCTAGAATCTTGCCCGACGACGGCGGTTCGTCATCCCGACGGGTATCCTCTGGGCATTCGAGCAGGACAGTCTCGACGTCCTGCTTCTGGATGCGGCAGAAGAGCGTGGAAAACACATAGAGCTCGCCGATGCGGTTGTAGAGAGGTAGCGTCCGGTATCCTTCCTTCAGGTTGCTGAGCTTGGCCGTGAAGGTCGCAATGGCCGGTGCCTTCTCCGAGATGGTCTCGCCGTCGTTGGACAACTTTACCGACCACTTGACAAAGACGAGATCTGGGTACTTGGTCGTGACCTTGAAGTTGAAGGTCCTGTTGAAGTTGGGGTCGAATCCGTTCGCGGGGACGACCTGGGTTCGCTGCAGGTAGGGCATGTCGGGATCGCCGCCCAGAAGTGACCTCTCGGTTTCGCTCTTGAAACGTTTGTCATGGAACACCTCGACCTCGACGTAGGGATGGACCTCTTTGCCCGGGGGCATGCCCGTCGGCCGCATGAGCTTCTGGGCAGAGATGATGTCGATGGAGAACCTGACAATCTTCCTCTCACGCTTTCCTGACCACCCTTCTTTGAGCACCTGGATCTGCCTGAGCTCGCTGGGTTTGAGCACGTATCCAGACGAGTCGGGGCCTCCCTCGAACATGGCTCGGTTCAGCTGCATGCCATGGTCGAACCTTTGCCAGTTCAAGGCGGCCATCTGAACGCCTCGCCGCCAGTACATGAGGGGGTCGTAGTTGGACGAATTGATCCTCGTTTGGTTGGGATACACGCGCATGAGGTAGCGCATGTTGTGACGGTCCATGAGTTTTTTGTACTTCTTGGTTCGGCTGAACCTGGCAAAGCTCGATTCCATGAACGAGAATATGTGGTTAAACGTCTTCGCTTCAGGTGCGTCAAAGCCCGAGAAGCGAACGCCAGCACAGTAGACACCAAGATCTCCCAGAACCGGCTCCGGGAGCGTGTCGGCCACCGGTGGTTCGGCGGGGCTGTCAAGTTTCTGGCCAAGAATCCTCTCGGAAATGTGCATGGCGTCGAAGCGTCCGGAAAGCTGCAGGTCGCCCAGGCTCTCCGTTTCTGCGTCGCTTCCGCTGCTGCTGCTGCTGCTGCTCTGTCCGTCAATCTCGCCCTCTGCGATGGTGTTGACCCTGAGCTTCAGACCAAGTCGTCTCGCTGAGTGGCTAGGACTCAGAATTGGCGTCTGCGGGAGCGATTGCGAGGGAACGTCCCTGTTGTCGACGACCAACGGCTTGGTATACGGCGACGTCAGGCTGTTTCCCCTCCTCCGGCCAGTAGCGTCTTCCTTCGCTTGCGGCTTCTTCACCTTGATGAGAATTCTCCCTTCGAGCTCGCTCGGGGAGGGCATCTTGTCCGACGTCGGATCCAGAGGTTCTGTGACGAGGGCTGGTCCAAACGTCTCCTTGATGATGGTGGCCATCCTCGCCTGTTGCAGTGCGTTGGTGTGAACCTCGAGCGAGATCCAGAGCGGATACTTGGATCTGACAAAGGCGTACTTCTTGATGGTTGTCATGACCTCCTGGAAGCTGATCGAGGACGTCATGGCCCTGCCGTGCAACACAACAGGCTGGCCGTCGCTTCCATCCCAGCAGTCCACCTCGACGCACCGGCAGCCTTCGCTAAGGGCCGTGATGTAGCCCTCGATACTCGATTCGTCCACCATTTGCCTCCCGGTCAGGTACGTGTTGTGCGAGCTGGAGATGAAATACTCATTCATTGGTCGATCGAGCAGGTAGTCAGCCGGAGCCTCGATCATGGGCGCGTTGTAGCCGGACGTGAAGAATCTCGCCAGCCCAGCATCCGACATGGTGGTGGATTCGCCCCGTTCGCTTTCGCTTCCTTTCTCGCTCGATGACCCGTCGGCGTACTCCAAGAAGACAGTCCGCCACTTCCCTTCATGTCCGTCCACCTCTTCACCTTGGACTCTTCGCAAGACGGCGAGAAACTCACCGAAGTCGAGGGCTCTGGCGGGATCCGGTGCCACCGTCTTGTAAATCTCTGCAATGTCTTTTCGCGTCTTGATGTAGCCGATGAACTCGCGGAACTTGGCAAAATCCATTCGACCCGCGTGAGGCATCGAGGTGGCATGCTGGAACCGCTCGAGAAGCTGCTTTCTCGAAGGGTTGATATGAAGGTGCCGGCAAACACGTTCGAAGCCGCGAAAATCGAGTCCTTCGCTTCCGTCGTGCCTGTACGGACTCTCCCCGTCGCATTGCAGCGCCACTTCCTTGTTCCAATACTCCTGGATGGCCTTGTCGTCGAAAGACATGAGAGAAATCAAGTTATCAAGTCTGTGCTGCCATATCCTCGCCAACGCCGCCGTCCAGTTTTTGAAGGCGCCCATGTCTTCTGCAATGAGGTGCATGGTCTTCGTCTTGTGCAGTTCGGGGGCTGCGTAGAGGATGGAAAACCACCGCTTCTCCTCCGACTCGGGAATTTCAAAGTCTCGGCAGTATTGGCGGATGTCTGAATCCATCCGGAGATCCTTGATGTGGTCGACGCGAATCGACTTTATCTTCCTCGACGAGGTCGAAGTCCACGTGATCCTCCCAGCGCCGGGCTCCAGCACCATCAGGATCCGCTTGTTCCTGTTTTTCCTCGAGACCTTCCGCACCCACGCACCGCTGAGGACCTGCGGGGGATAGACAGGCCCATCCATGGTGGCCGAGGGCGATGTCGCTCCGTTTGCCGAGATGCTTGACACGTTCAGACCCAGGGCCGACACGTTCAAGCCCAGGCTCGAAATGCCGTCGCGGTCTCTTTCCTCCTTGTCGTCGAGAGATTCGTCCGAGTCTGTCGCCAGAGCAATTGGGTTGCCCATTTCGGCAGGAACCGTCGTGGTACTGCCGCTTCGCTTGCGCACCATTGCCGGCCCGACACTGCCTTCGCGAGTGATGGGGGTGGCGGATGATTGCCTCCTTCGACCGACCAGCCGTGTTTTATTGGACAGCCGACGGAAAAGGTTGCCTGGCGATTCCCTGCTCATGCTGGGTGGTTGAAACTCCATGCTTGCGGCGTAGTTCATGGCACTGTAGCTGGTCTTTCTCGCCAGCACACTCTCCGGAAGTGATAATGGGGTCGGGAGTGCCGCATCATCGTGGCTCCTACCGCGCGAGGGCTCGGGCGACGGCTGGATCGAGCTGTTGCGCGTGCCTACCGTTGCTTCTGGCGACATGGCTGGCGACATATTCAAGGGGCTGGAGGCTACCGATGAAAAACTTATGGCCGATGGCAGGACAGAAGGATAGTAGCCGGGATGGGAAGACGAAAGGTTGGTCTGCACGTTGCCTGGCCGCGCTCTTCTCATGGGGATCGGCAGGGCCATGGTAAGAGGAAGAGTAGGCCGTATTGAGGGAGAGCTCGAGGCCGTTGTCTGTGATAGTAGGTTGCGGTTACTTGTTGAAGACATGATGAACGGTGGACTGCGTTCAGGTCCGGCCGCCCGGTGAGATATTTGACCTCTTGCCGGGGGAGGCGCACTGGGGCCGCAAGTGTCTGGTGGAAGAGATTTTATACTGAGTGGCGGCCAGCCATCGAAACCATCGTGTGGAGGGTGTGGGCTCTTAGGGTGTGTGGCCACTGGGGGGAGTGTTGCGTACGAGACGGAGGTTACGATGTCGTAAGAATGAGTCGCATCCAGGTTTCCCCTTGTGGAAATGTTGTGCTGGTTGCAGGTAGCACCTTCACAGGTCCCTTCCAACGCCAGGGCCAGTGAATCTGTCGGCTACGGCGTTTGTAAGTCGATCGTGCTGCCGGCACGGGGAGGCGGCCCCCTCTAGGCTTCAACGCAAGGCCTTGCTGCTACGGCTGCAGATGCAGTGTCTCGTCTCCAATTTAGGCCGGATGGAGGAGGAAAATCTCGCTGGGATTGTTGCTTCGCAGTTGCTGGCTGAGATTGCTGACTCTCGGCGTGTGCCATGTAAAAAGAGCTGGTGCATCCAGAGGCTGTTCACGGCAAAATATTCGTGTGGCAGCGTATGCAGGCGACTCTTTTAGGATTCGAGAACGGGGGCTTGTGGTCCACGGATTTCTGCTGCCAGACGAAATCTTCCTCGATTCCCCCGCTGAATGCGGCCTTGAACACGGCAGGTTGATGCGTCCAAGGGGGGTGAGTGGCCACCCAGTGAATGAGGGTGCCAGGGTGTGCTGCCCTTTTCTAATATCTGAGTGCCAGGCCGTACGGCGTATTAGGTTTCCGGCAGGCACAGTTCGACAAATAAAGGTCCGTTGAGCTCGACGGCGCCGTGTGCCAATCTTGGCTCGTCTATCACGGTGGAAGGCTGAGCTTTGGTTTGCCGTGGTCGTGAGAACTGCGAAGTGCGAGAAGACTTCATCGAGGACCAGTGGCGAGTGGATCGTCTCCTTTAAGGTTTGCTCGGGAGTTGTTAGAATGAGTCTTTACAAGCCACGGCCGAGGATGCTATGTGACCAGGCGGGAATGATCTCCAAAGTTGGCAAGGAGCAGGGGGAAGAAATTGTATAGTATCAGAGAGATGCACAGTCTTGCGTGCCGGTGTAAATGGGCTGGCAGACGGGGAGGGACTGCAGTCTTAAGTTGGAAAGCCGGGAAATTATGACTCCCTGGGCAAGTGTTTATTTTTTGGGTTGTGTAGTGGTAGCTGTACTTGGCAGAAGGCCAGGATGGAATTGCACTGGGTCGGGACACCTCACCTCAGCACGGGGGCGTTGGCGCAGTTAGGCTGCTGGAGTCTTGCGAACTTTGCACATGCGACCCGCTCCTGCAACTGAAAAGTCGCTCGGGAACACGACAATTTCGAGGTCGGGTTTGCGGGTTTGCGGGGGGTCGCCAGGGTTAATGCGGTTGTGCCTTGGTCACTCGCTAGGCCACCGGCCTTGAGAGTCAGGCATTTCTTCGCTTGCGAGTCCAGGGTGCGGTGATCGCCGGGGAGTACGCGCGGGTGCCTTGTGTCGAGTAATACTACTTACAGCGGGTGTAAGCACCTGGAAGGAGGGTCCAATACCGCCTCGGAGGCCATGAAACCCCAGTGTGATGCGGGCAGTTGGGGAGCGCCTGTGGCTCTTGCGCCAAGTCGCCGTGCCTCAGTTGCCAGTCCGTACGGATACTTGGGACTTTGCCCTTGTGGAGGCACTGCCGCATACCTATTCAGAAGGCGGAATGCCAACAAGCCAGGAAGCCACGACACCACAGGTGGAGCAGTACTGGTGCCGGGGTCACGTAGCCAGTGGGTCCCGGACCTGCGGGTTTGTGTGTAATTGGAAGCAGGGAAGCTCTGGCGAGCAGGTGTGTCTCCTCGTTCTAGGTGCACGGCACACACAGAACGTACTTTGTACACAGCGACCATGGGACAACTGCGGAGTAGATGCGTCGAGATGGAAGCAGAGAAGGCAGCAACATTTCAAATAGGAAAGGGAGTACGAATAAAGGCGCGGGGAAAAGAGAAGGGTGAGGTGGCAGGAGAATGGGTTTTGGATGAAAGTGCAGTTGAAGGCAGCCAGGCGGCTGGTGGGCGAATTTGGCTTGGGCAGTACGTATTTCAGGCGGGCGGAAAAGCGGAAGTCGAGGTGCAAGAAAGCCACGAAGAAGATGACGACAGGATCAAGTCAGAAAGCAGGCAATGAGAGTCGACAGAAAGTAAACGGACTCCTGACGTGGTCCACAAACACATACCTCTAAGTTGAAAATTTCTTCCCCGAAAGCCCGGAAATCGGAGGTATTCTGGACCGAGCGTACGACTTGCTGTTATTTTTGTTGGGCTTTGTTGAATGTTAGGCGTGCCTCTCGAAAATTTTCATCACTTCCTGTATCCAATTTCTCGCTCCCTGGGCAGAAAGGTATGAGTCAACGAGCCCACGATGTTGCGAACGGAACAACAGGCTTGCCAGCTGCGGGCTAATTACCAGCAAGCTTGAGAACCAGCCCGGCGCTGTGGTACCGTTCCTTCGTGCTAGACCCAGCGAAAAATCACTTGTGGGTCGCCATCTAAATTTCTCCCTCGCACAAGCCTTGGAGACCAGGGTACTCCGCACAGACGATTGGCCATCCTGCTCCCCCCATGGGCGTGAATTTCCATGGCAGGCAAGAGAGGCACAGGAGCAAAGAGGGCAACGGGCTCGTCCTTGCTCGGATTCGAGAACAGAAGCCGGTCAACCCCAAACCTAGGAACTTCCCGCAATAGGGCGGACATGATGGGAGTGCTGGAGGGCGTCACCGCCATTGTACCGGGGACTCGCCTCCAAAGGGAGACCTCGTCAAGCTGAGCTTGCAAACCCTGTACCGCATACCCCAGGGGTACAAAGCCATGTGCGATTCTGACGATCTACAGGGATCTCTGCAATTCGAGCTTGGTGGGGCGTGATGGGGACAGGGGCTGAGGGAGTGAACTTCAAGAAAAATCAATCCAAGGGAGAGTTGAAAACCCCCGCCGAGTTGGTGCGCGCGAAGCTCCTCGATGTGACTGCTTGGATTGGTAGTCGCCGCCGTCCCAGAGTGACGATGTAGGTACTCCCATCCAGCAGGGGAGACGCAGTAGGGAATGCCACCTACAAGAAGCTATCTCGTTGACTCTGCCTTTGCGGCCAAGAATTGACTTTGAAAGGAGGAAGTCCGGACAACAAGGCTTGGCATGATAAATAACTGACACTTGCGCTTCCAGTTTCCTACGAAGGAGACATAGGCCTAAAGGTACTTTCTTGAGATTGGCCAAGGTTTGTCTCGCGTTCCATATCCAGCCCGTAATATGGTAAGCTTGCCTGTGGCACAACCTCATTCAGTCGCTGGTGGCATTTGCCCCTCGACGTTATTGCAAACTGAGGCTATTGCAAGTTAAATTCCTACCAACAGAATGCCGAGTAGGTTCTCATTCATCCCGATGCCATTG
>Ga0247774_1000727_pt1 | contig 16486 bp, 16 predicted proteins | sample UWRJL001104B6_FD_179933 | JGI IMG/M metagenome (GOLD analysis project Ga0247774, IMG submission 179933) | Plant litter microbial communities from Arlington Agricultural Research Station in Wisconsin, United States - UWRJ-L001-104B-6 | ecosystem: Environmental > Terrestrial > Plant litter >... | reverse complement strand
CCCTTCTGGTTCCTGCAGTTTTGGCGGGCATTCTGGCACCAGAAACCGCTCACAACCCGCTTGCCGCCACCAGGCCCCCACTGTAGCACCTGCCTTGTGCGCATTTTGGTCCGCATGGCACTCGTCAACAATGAAGAACCGCACAAGCGGAAGAGAATTGATGTTGAAGAAAACGGTCCTTCTCGCAGCAATCGCATTCTTCACGCTCCTCCGCAATCTCAATCAGGTAAGAGTTCCTATTTCATCAGAGCTTCTATTTTGTCCTATTGCCCCGTTGCGCCACGCTTTCAGCAATGTGGTTCCTTCGTGTGCGCACCAGATACATCTCCGAGGAGTTGATTCCTCCATTTCACATTGCGGCCAAGGGCTCTTCCTCACCCTAATGCCATGTTTCCGATTATTTGTCATTCAGCTTGTGACTCTGAGCCCCCCACGGACGTAGACAAGTCCGCCGCAGTACCGACCGATATGATATATATTGGGTCAGCGTCCGAGGTTACTCCAATTCTCGTCATCCCGAGTCATACTGTTGTTGTGCTCTTGTTCTCTTTTACGCCATACCTTTTTTCTAAGATGGGCATGGTGCTTCTCACTCGAGAATGCGCCATGACGTCCCAGAACAAGCATAGCCTTCTAACACGGCACGGTAGGAATCCCTTCTCCGATAAACTATCTCTCCCGGGCGAATGCCGAGAGGCTGAGACTTATACAAGGTGATAGCGAGACGTTGGGCGAACTTCTATGCCTCATCAGTGAATATGAAGGTATGTGCATGGCGTTCCTGGCTCATGAAAGGGTCATGTCAAGTGCCATATCAGACCAATATTCCATTAACACAGGCAGAAGGTGTCATCAATCGACATGAGAGCCTCGCGGCCAACCTGGGAGCTAAGCTTACCGGCCCTCGGCTCCTTAAGATACTAGAGAAAGGGTTCGAAGGTTCCATAACGACGTCGCCGCCGCAGAGCCAGTTGCCTGACCCAATCAGCTGGCTTGATATCCTCAACTTTGCCAAGTCAAACCCAGAGGAGTTTGTCCTCACGACTCTACCTAATGGAGCAAGAGTCTGCCAATTCGCCTTAAGGGGTGTACAGGTTGATATTATTGAAGATGACTGGCGACTGATTGCTAGCGGGACTCTGGACCGCATACTTCCAGCTGATCCACTCGACGAGGACGAAACTGCCGAGATTGCCACGGTCGAAATATTGGAGGGGAGATTGCAGCCACTGATCCAAAAAGCAGAAGAATTGGCTGCCCGCGCTCGCAAGCTCAGCTATCAGCTGCATGGCCGAAGATCGGTCATCAACGCGCGTCTAGGTGCAGCGCCGGCGACAGGGTCGGCGTCAAGATTCCAAGCCGTCAACAACCCGCCTCGACCAGCGAACATAAACTATGATCTACATGCCGACCTTCTAGCTCAGTTCAATAGCCCGAGTCCACATCCGCGCTTACCAAGCGACCTCATGACAACGCCGACCGGCACCCTGGTACCTATTAATACCATCGTCAGAAGCGTACCCGCGCCTAGAGGCTCAACGCCCGGCTCGAGGCTCTTGTGGACACCAGGCCCACCCTCTAGTTCACGAGAAACATCAGACGACGCCGGAGCAGCCAACCGACCCTTGATCACGGCCATGGTAGAGAAGCTCGGCAAGGGAGATGCCATCAACCCACCATGCGACAGATGTCGGAGGCTCAAACAGGATTGTATTAAACACTTAACAGCTTGTCAAGGATGCACGAGGAAACATGCCAAGTGTACTTGGAAATCCGCAACCGAGGACGAGCTGGCCTGTCTCAAAAAGGACGTGGGAGGTCCACAGTCAGACGAGCCTATTGCCGACGGCGACCCTGACGTGGATGTCCAGAGCCAAAGCTACTCGGTTGGCCGCAATCCCTCTCACGACGAAGGGAGGGGAGGCGCAGATGAGACGGGCTCCGGCGCGACGGGTTTCGAAGACAGATCACGGCCAGGGAGTCGTAGCGACCACGGCCCTCACCGCTCGACATGCCAGGGCAAGGAGGACGAATCAACTTTGCGAATGGAAGTCGACCCCATTGCAACAGAGCCCTCGGAAACACCCCGGAGGAGCTTGCCCACCGGTCTCCCGCGAGATGTCAACCTCATGGGCGTCTCGAATGCCTCCGCCCACCATGGTCATAGCCAACACCCTCCCTGACCGTAGACGAATCACTGTGCGAGTATCTGACAAGATCACAATTAGCCTTGGTGTCTGGACCCCGCGATAAAATGATTTGGAGAGAGTACTTAAATTTGTTTGTTTTTGAAAAAAAAAAAAAAAAAAAATCTTGTTTGGTGTTGTTATTCATGTCATGGCGTGCAGGAAAAGGCCGGATACTTTGTAATGTAATTCCAACCAATTCCTAGGCGCTGCTGGAGGTAGGCTCTGCTCTGGAGTCATGAAGTCTTATTGCGAGCACGCAGTACTAAGTACCTCTGCACTAGTAGTACGGAGCCAAGTCGGCGGAACGTAGTCTCCCCTTTTCGGTTTCCCACGTGGCCCGTGCTCAGCCCGGAAGTGAACGCGGTTGCTCCCCGTTCAGCGCGACGCCGCGCTCCATCATAGTTGAATTGCATCTGTGACCGTCTGGAGGAAAAAAATCGCCACTCTTACATTCGCAAGTTGCTCGCAGCCCAAAAGTCGCAGCTCTGCCACCTCCACCAAATTATTTAGCTCCTACCGCTCATTCATTGCTTTCTTGCACAGGATTCCCGCCAGAATGAAGACCCGGACACAAATGGCACCGCAATAAAACTTAATTCCTTGGCCCCATTGCAAGAAAAGTGACGGGGTTGTTGCGGCGGATCGGCGGGAACGAACAACGACGCTGCTGCAGATCAAGATTGGCAAGGACGGAGCGAGGGAACATTTGGGAGAGATGGCATCACTCCCAGAAAAGATGCTCCCCCGGGGAGGAGCGTCGGGGCCGCGCAGCCCGGTTGAGCGAGCAGCCATGCTGCAGTCTCGGGAAACAGGAGAGGCGATTCCAGTCGACGGGTCGGAATCGCCCTTCGCAAAATCATGGGCTCACTTTGTTGCAGGCGGGTAAGCTCTTTTCCCGCTGATCCCTTCGGATCCCTTTTTCTACGGGGGGTCTTCTATCCAGGCGACGGCATCGGTCCCATCGAGTAGACCAGAATCCTAACATACTAATCCGGGTAGAATCGCCGGCATGACGGCCGCAGCCTTGACCGCGCCGCTCGACGTCCTCAAAACCCGCCTCCAGTCCGACTTCTACCAGTCCCAAGTCCGAGCCTCTCGCGCCGCTTACGTCGCGAGCTTAAACCCCGTCCGCGCGGCGGCGCACCACCTATCGGAAACAATGCAGATCCTTGCCGCCGTCTACCGCGTCGAGGGCCCCCGCGCGCTCTTCAAAGGCCTGGGTCCCAACCTCGTCGGCGTCGTCCCCGCGCGGAGCATTCACTTCTACACGTACGGTAATGGTAAGCGCCTCGTGGCGGATTACTTCAACAACGGAAAGGAAGTGGCGTGGGTGCACTTGACGGCCGGGACGATGGCGGGGGTCGCGACTTCGACAGCCACGAACCCGATTTGGGTTGTCAAGACGAGATTGCAGCTGGACAAAAATGTGGTAGGAGAGAGTGGGGGGGTTACGCAAAGACGGTATAAAAACAGCTGGGATTGCATACGGCAGATTATCAGGGAGCAAGGCTTTAGGGGGCTGTACAAGGGGATGAGCGCGAGTTATCTGGGGGTGGTGGAGTCGACGATGCAATGGGTTATGTATGAACAGATGAAGAAAAGCTTGGCAGCGAGGGAGGAAAGGATTGTGTGGAGTGGGAGACCAAAGACGTTTTGGGATTGGACGGTAGATTGGACGGGAAAGGTTTTCTCGGCAGGGGGTGCGAAGCTGATCGCTGCTGTCGCGACGTATCCTCATGAGGTGAGCTCTTGTCTTTTCCTATCCAGTTTCAGTCGACAATGGTCGAAGCAAGCGTTCTGTGCACCGAGTCCCAAGGTTCGCTAACATGGGCTTCTTCAGGTTGCGAGGACACGATTACGACAAGCACCACTGGCGAACGGTCAACTCAAATACACCGGACTGATCCAGTGCTTCCGTCGCGTCTGGTTGGAAGAAGGCCTTGCAGGCCTGTACGGGGGCATGACGCCGCACCTGCTGAGAACAGTTCCGAGCGCGGCTATCATGTTTGGTATGTACGAGGGCATCGTTCATCTCCTCGGTACCAAAGCATGAAACCACCCTCCGCCGGTACTTCCCTCCCCGTGACTGGCCGACTGCCATGCTAGTTGGTTAGTCGGCACAACTCCACTTCGTGTATAACGTCTCTTTTTTCTTTGATCCGAGTAACCCGTAACGTACATAGCATGGCAACCCTCGATAGATAGATAGATAGACAAGACGGCTTGGATCTGGAACGGCGTTGGGAGGCAATGTCCAGACATTCAAGTCTGATCAGCGTCCTTGCAAGGGCGATACAGGAATAGACCTTTACTGCGTAAGCGACTAAGCATCCCACTCTGTGGTACATTCAATCAATCACGCACGTTCTTCTGATCTTGAAAGGTTGATAATGTTGATACTCGATAAGAAACGTAAAGAATGCCTGAGCCTCGGCAGCAAGCTTCCTCGACTCTCTTTCATAGGCCTATTTCGCAATTCAGACATCCACTTCCTAGCCTACTAGGCCATGGCGACACCTCGCAACGTGCGACCCATTGTCCATTGTGTGTGCGTCATCGTCACCTCTGTCAGAGGGTTACTGTCGTCTTTCCTAGGGCAACTGCTCCTCGAGGTCGAGTGGGCATCCATAAACGCCTTCAGAATAGGAGAAAGCAAGAAGTCTTCTGTTCTGACCCTCCTCCTACCCACACGTTTCTTAACATTCTACCTCCATAAAATGATGGGATAGTCATTCTTTCATCTTCTTCTCCGCATTTTCTCTCTCCTACAAGCCAATCCTATGCCTCTTCTTCCATCCTCCTATCTTGCCAACCATATCCAGGAGGAATAACGCAGCTATCGCGGTTCATTCCTCCGAGCCTCCCACCAAATCCCCCAAAACTTCTACCACCCAGGCACAGCGACCAACGGGGATTCCAAGTCATATTTGGCCATCTCGGTAGACATTTACTGATCGACGGCCGCTGTCCGGTTCACTGGATAAAGAGCTGGTCCTACTCCCGCTCTTGCTCCGTAGACCCTCGAGAAAGGTGTCAAGTCGACTCCTCGACGGCGGGGGACGCTTGCGTAGCTTGCGGGGGTGAGTCGGCGTGACGTACGAGAACCGTCACCAGGCATTACGGTCCCAATTCGGGTCTAGAGTAGAGGCCATGCCGGTTAGGATTCCCCCGGCCTCGCAAAGGGGGAAAAAGCGGGAAGGGGAGTCTGAGGGAGAACGCACCTTGCACAAAAGCCGCCAGCACCTTGCTCCCCGTCTGCAGCAACGGGTGCCCCACCACGATCTTCAAAAACTTTTCCAACCCGGCCCTTCGTCCCTCGATGACATCGTCGCTGAACCGATTCGTAAACACCTTGCCCGGCAACGGCGGGATGGTCACCCTGGCGCTTTCCCTCTCCAGAATGTCCCGAAAGTATTCAAAGTCGGAATACCGCCGGCGGACCGAGCTCGACCGGAGCTTGAAGGCGGGGATGTTGGTCCGGCAGACAATCTCGTAGTCGGTGTACATGCCCCGGCCCATGCCGTGGGTGCGCGGGTTGCGCACCTCGATCTCGAGGAAGTTTTCGGGCGGGCCGTAGATCTCGTCGAAGGACTGCTGGCGGGTTTCGGGCATGGCTTGGAGGATGGGGCGGTGGAAGCGGGACGAGGTGGGCGAGGGGGAGGCTTGCGAGCCCGAAGAGGACACGCCTTCCCCCGAGGGGGAGGAGGCGGTCGCGGGGTCGTGTTGGGAAGACGTTTTGGCGGTTGGGTACGGAGATGGGGATCGCGACGGAAGAACGCGATGGCTTGCGCTGGCGTTGACGGGGCTTTGCGCGTTGATTGACGCGGTGCGATGGTGGGAAATAGAGTGGTGACGTTATGGGGCAAGCTGGAAGAAGACGGCGGGGTAGACGCGAGGCTGGCTGGGCCACTGGCGACACGTGGGGCTTTTGATCGGGAAGACAGTCACGGAGCCGCGAAAGTGTACGTAAAATAATAGCGTCGCCATGTCTAACTTGTACAAATTGTTTAGAAAAACTACATGGATTTATTCTTGTATTTTAGGCCTCCATCGTCTGCCTCGGAGAAGTGGTAAGAATGAGAGAAGATTTAGATGTACATCTAGATGGCTCACTGGTGGCGCCCGAGGCCGCAATAGGACAGAGGTATTATTAAGTCAATCCTGTAGCAATGCCCTTAAATCGGAAAGAAAAGAAAAAGAATCCCGATACGAGAATCACGTGTTGATGCCCATGGAGTGCTCTGCAGAGCGATATCAAAATCTTCCACAACAAGAATTTTTCATGTCAGCATGCCCTCTGTGGTTTCGTGGAAGGAACTCGGAGCCCAGCGGCTGGAGTTATCGGCACACGGCCGGCGGTCCGGATCTGTCGGGCTTTGCGGAACATTCGAGCGACAGAACGGACCGTTTTTGCCTCTCTAGTAAAGGCACGGCTGATAAACACAGAACGGCTCGCCAGCCGTTTGTTAAGCTTATGGCGGTTGAAATTGCATGTCGCGCAGTTCGCCTACATGAGCCCCCAAAAGTCAATTTATCAAACCGCAAGACAGGTAGATTTTGGTCGTGATAGTCTGCGAGCCTGGGGCTGAGTTGTTGCCCGGATCATGTTACGAATTGTGCCAGTATTGATGTTCAATGCTTTAACATCACGGAAAGCATTACTTCGTAGATAGCTCTGTAGACTTCCAGAATGCGATGTTGCGAGGCTTTTCCTGTCGAGTTTGGCACCTGCGGCGACGCCGGAACAGATTTGTGAGCCGATAATTCTGCCTCGGCTCGGTCGAGATCGTCTAAGACATTTCGTTTTGCAAGGTGGGTATTGGGTAGACGCCTTCTGCGGTAGGAGGTGATTAGGTAGTAGTTTGTATAACATCGCATGCCATTCCTAGCGGGAAATCTGTCCTACCGACTACGCTTTTTCAAACTTATTTGCTTGGAAACATCAGCGTCGTTGAAGTCGATTGCTAAATGGGTACTTTCGTCCACGGTCATTGGGCCGCCGATACATGTGTATCTCAATAGCGCGAATTGGCGATCATCGCTAGGTCGGACTTTGGTGTTCTATTCGCGAACATGCCGAGCTGCCAAAAATGGTGAACAAAAAGACAGGATAGGATCGATGCGGGCGCTAAACCCACCAACCCAACAGCGACGGCAGAGAGAAGGGACGGACGAAGCGACGGGAACGTCGGCCCTCGTGTGCAGTGTCATATGGGCCCTAGCTTTTGGGTTGGTCATCGTCATGGGTCCAATGACTCCTCCATTGCAGACTACCAGTGCCAGGTTCTTTGCGTCGCATTTCCGGGATCCCGAGGACGCTTTTAGCGGGGTGGTCACTGCGCTCACCACCAAAAAAGGACGCTAGAGACAAGCTCGGGTCTTGCTGTTTCTGCAAGGGAACGCATCCGCGCTAAAGCGACCACTCCATCCAGTAGTCAGTTAATTAGTATTTGACTCGCTTCTCCTCTTCACCTTTTCCACTGCAGTGGAGTTCGGTGTGTATGATCTTGTCAAACCGAAAGTTGGTTTTCACTCACGGAGCGAATCCCTGTCTGTCAACGTTGTGAATTGAAAGATCGTCGCGGATCCAAACGCTGCCCGGGATTCGTTTCTTCGAGGCATAGCCTGGACAAGGTTTTGCTATTCATGCAATTGACGTAACCAGCCGAAAACTGGTGCCCGAGAGTGCCCAGGCCCAGGCACCAGGAAACCCGATTTCTGCCAAACGACGAGGCGAACACCGACTTAATTGCCACGACTGGAATACTTCGATTGGACGAGTAGGGAGGAGGTTTCCCCCCAGCGAACCTCTTTTTTCGATTGCGTCGTGGTCCCAGCCAGCGAAGGCTTTTCCAGTCTATTGAATTTCCATTCCGGCTGTGGTTCTGCGAGCTAGCTAGCTCCCTCCACCTATCGAACAACTGAGGGCGATCGCAGCTGAAGTTGCACAACGTCCTGCCCAACCAGCAGAGCAAGTGGGATTCGTTTGGGTTGCACTCAAAGGAAGGGGACGAATCTAAAGACGCCGCCAGGGCTAGGTGCCCCGGTGCAGTTGCACCGATCGGAGTCGCCATGGAGAAGTAAGTACTGTTAAAGCATTCTTCCCCATTCGCTTAAGCCTTGAACCTTACGTTCGAGCTCGTCATCGCTACTCTGTGCGCGTGGATATGCTATCGACACATTGAGGGAAGGGGAGAGCAGGAAATAAGAAATAAACTGACACAGGATGGCTCGATTTAGCTTCATGAGAGTCGCCGCTTGGACAAGCTCTCCGACATCAGACGGCGCGAAGCCCGCCGGTCGACCGTTTGGGCATTTCAGATCGTTATCGTCGATTACAGGCGGATCCTCTCCGAGTGCAAATCGGCCCGCGGGTCGAGTTCCGGGAAAGTCGCCATCAACATCGCAACTTCCACATGTTCCAATCGCGTCGTCACTGACATCGTCACCGTTCCTGCGGCCTTCCTCGACGACGATTTTAAGCCCGGACGAAGACGCCGAGCTAACCACTCTCCCCGACCCGCGCAGCCGTGCAATGAGCCCAGTCGATGACCTCGACGATAGCTCCGTCATGGAGGCCCCTAGTGTCCAGGACGAGATTACAGCACTCAGCGCAAAGTTGATCAACGCCATAAACCACCAAACCAACCTCGGCAATACTCTTTCGAGCACGAGACAAGAGCTGGAACAAGCCCGCGAACTAATACGAAGGCATGAAGCAACGATCGAGTCGCAGAGAGAAATGCTGGCAGGCGATGTCTGGGTTCGTCGACAGACTGTCGAACACGAAAAGAAGGAGATTCTCCAAAAGGTGGCGGCCGAAAAGAAGGCTCGTCTCGACGCAGAGCAGGAAAAGCGGAAGATAGAAGGCGAAGTGGAAGCACTAACGGCCTCGTTGTTCCAAGAAGCGAATAGCATGGTGGTGAATGCGAAAGCAGATGCTCTGAAGCAGCAGGAAGCCCTCGAGAAGAAGAACGAACAAGTCCGAGCACATCTTGCTGATGCTGAAGCACTGCTTCTGTCGCAGCAGCAGCAGCTGGCGGAGCTCAAGCAGGTCATGGAGCAGATGACGGCCGACCGTGACGACCAGACGAACTTCACGGCACCTTCGTCTCCAGGGCTAAGCAAGTTCGATCTAAGGGATGAAGATCGGCCCTTATCTGAAGGACAACTCGTGTCGCCACTGACCGAACCTGTCTCTCCCGCGTATCCAACAAGCTATTCCAACCTTATCCAGCCCGTGCTGAGGACCGACCTGGCATCGTACGAGGATTTCAAGCTCCTTGCGAAAGTAGGTCGGAACAGGGCGGGAAGCAGGGTCTCGTCAGGCTCGATAAGCGGCGGCGTAGCGCTGGCTGGAGGCGCGAGTTCCAGCGCTCACCCATCGAATGCGTCTGCCTCGTCGCTGGCGGCGATAGGAACTCCCACCACAGCACCGCAGACGCCCCAGACGCCGCCGTCGGCACTCGGCAGCCCTACCTCGGGCTATCGGGGTGATGGCATGTCCCTGAAGGATACCAAGTTTTACAAGCGCGTGCTAGTCGAGGATATCGAGCCGACACTCCGACTCGACAGCGCCCAGGGACTGAAATGGCTTGGCCGTCGGAACGTGCTGAGCGCCATGGTGGAGGGACACATCGTCGTAGAGCCAGCGCCGAAGAGCAGCCAGCTCAGTCCCTGCTCCCTATGTGGCGAGTCGAAGACGGATGATGACCATCTACGGACTCACGGCTTCCGCACGAGCGAGTCGGAATCGGCCCAGCGCTACCCGCTATGCGGATACTGCTTGGCCAGAGTGCGATCGACTTGCGATTTCCTCAACTTTTTGAGAATTCTCAAGGATGGATACTGGAGGACGGACGACTCCGACTCCGAGAAGGCGGCGTGGGAGGAGAGCGTGCGGCTGCGGGAGCAAATGTTCTGGGCCAGGATAGGAGGCGGCGTCATTCCCGCCGGACACACCGTTGCGGACGGCGAAAGGAGCCCCCGCCGAAGCCGTGAGGGATCATCAGAAGAAAGCCAGATCACGATTCCCGAGGTCAAGACGGAGGGCCCTATGTCCGAGGTCGAGGAACAGGGGCCGCCAGTCACACCACCGCGGAGCGTCAGGAATTCGTCCCAGTCCCTCGAGATCTGTCTTGAGGGAACCCCCGAGAAGGAAGTGAAGAGACTATCGATTACGATCCCATCCAGCTCATAGCACGCATGGAGGGCCTAATAAATGTCTCGGCATGGGCATGGGCATGGGCATTTTGCAGGAGAAACATACAAAATTTTCCATGTCTTGGTATAATATTACACGAGTGGGCGACCAATTGGATTACCAAGACATGAGACTTGTAACAATAATGACTAATTGTTCCTCCATCTTGTTTTCTTCTGTCTTTTTTTTTTTTCAGCAGGACATACGGCGTTTGGTTAATAGATCGGAACGGGACGATAGGTTCATAGCGCTTTTTTGGGGGGGGCGGAAAAGGGATTATTCGATGGACATTCGCTTTCTCATGCTTCTTGTATTGGTAGCGGTAATTATTACCCAGTAAGAGTAGCCACTCGTTTCATAGAGTCAGGGGCAGTTCGATACGACGCTCTCAGCAGATGCTGTTACCTTTGCTCCTCCGTTCTTTCGTTTGTTTTTTCTTCGTTTTGTTTCCTTTCTACCTCTACAATCTACCTTCCCAAGCCGCCGAGATTTATTATAGAAGTGTCTAATATATATATGTCTTTATCCCGCCGCGTCCTTAAATGTGGTATATATGATACAAAGGAAATTCTCATTCTATCCGCCCCGCCTTGATTGAAAAGAAATTGGATATCTGTTTCACGACGGACCTGACACTCTTACCCCATGCCCGGCTCACTCACTCCCGTCCTCAACCTCTCCAGCGCATCCTCATACCTCCCGGGACTATGATCCATCAACATACTCTTTCCAAACCTCGCCTCCCTAAACCTTGCTTCCACATCCCTCACATATCTCAACACTACCCGCCTAGCCGGCCTTCCCAGGTGATCCTCTTCACCTCCCACAAACGCATCCCTTCTCAAAACCCTCGTGCTCTCAACCCTAAAAACCTCACCAGGAGGCAGTAGCTTCTCGTACACCATGGCAGTCCGGAGAGTTTTGAAGGCAGAATGCGACCACTCGCTTAGATTATCGCGCTCGGATGTACTGGAAAAGGTCGGCGAAAAAGCCCTTTGTCCATTTGCGTACCACCTGTCGGCCACGCCAACCTGAAAAGCTTGCCAAAGGCGCCGGTAGATATCCGATTTGGCTGAACCAGAATCGTTTTTGAAGGCCAAGGCGACGGCTTGGAAATCGTTGAGGACGCCGAGGGAGAGGTAAGGGACGAGGTCGTTGCCTTGCACGACTGTGGTGATCAGCCCGCGAGTGGCCTTGCGGAGTGACGAGGACACGGTGCCCGGTGGCCCGTAAGCGTATACGTGGATGGGTCTGGCTGGAGGGAGACAGGTGTGCGTGTAGGCTTTGTCGGCAGTGCCACCGTCCGTAAGGAGACGGCAGTTATGAGGCTCGGACGTCGTGATGAAATTGGTGCCAGAAATGTCAGGCTCCGAGAGCATAACGCCAAGAAGGGCCGTCACGGCGCCGCCCAGTGAGTGGCCGCAGAGCACAAGACCATAGTCCTCGTGCTCGTCTAGCGTCGTCTTCAAAGTCAGGAGCACTCTGCCGTCCCCGCCGTACAGAAGCCGTCTGGCTGATGCATGGATTCCCTTGTGTACCTTGTACGACTTGCCCCTCCACATGAGGTCATCATAGTCGCATGTCATATCAGCCAGCACGTCCTCAAAGCCAAGAGTACCCCGGCAGGCCAAGACGACCGCCTTTGATTCGTGGTCAATCGATATGTAGTGAACCAGCGGGAAGCCAGTGTTGGTGGAGCCGGTCGAGTCGGAACCTCCTTGGGGATCGACAAAGGATGCGAGGAGGATACTATTGGCATGAGACTCGGTGTGGTGGGCAAATGACTTGACATCGTGATGAGTGCCGTCGAGGGCGTGAAGGAAGGGCATGTCCTTCGATATGCCCATGTACTTTAAGAAATTGGAGCCGTACGACGCCGAGGAGAACTTGGCATACCGCGTGATGTTGCGAAGAATGTGGAAGCGCGGAAAGGTTCCCTCTACCATGCCAGTTCGCCGGAGCCTGCTCAAAGCATCGGAATTGCTGTACGCGCTTTTCTGATAGTAGAGGACCAGTGAAGTCTGCGAGTTGTTGGTGGCTATGCTGTAGAGACTCGGTGTTTGGGGTTTCAGCTGCTGCTGCGACTTGACGCGCCTATGCGATTTCGGAGGGGGGAGCCCGCCATGCTCATGTATGTCCTTGTCTGATCTCGATTTGACAATGCTACTAGCCACTTCGTTTCGCAGCATGATAGGAGACGCCGGTCGGAGCTCGTCAGTGGAGTGGATCGAGTATGTGTCCGTTTGCGATACGATAGAGTCTCGCGTTTGCTCATGGACAGATATGTAACTGGAACGAGAAGGGCTGCGGGCTACGCCGACACCAAGGTCGGGAGAAATTCTCCTAATTGCCGTCGCTTTCGCCGTTGCCGCCGCTGTCCCAGGTGCCGAGGAGCGGCGCATCGGCACGGGGATGTTGGCGAGGGCGCTAGATGGGACCGTGGGCGTCATCGTCGTCGGCGATGGCTTAGCTTTTGCTTTTGTTGCCAGAACCTCGGGCTCCTTATTAAAAAGGTTGGACAGCGACTGGCCAGATCCTATTTTTAATGCCTGCCTAAAGCCCCCGCTCTTCTTTGTCGAATGCTTGCCAGGGAAAGACTCGTCATTTCTGCCTCTTTTCGACATGGACTTTACCGGAACCGCCGGTGGCTGTCGAGACAACTTCAGCTCAGGAGACCGCACACTTTGGGCAAGTGGCAGTCTCTGTCGCTTTTGGTTCGCTTCATTGACATGCCTAGGCTTCCGAGTCTGCGTGGGGAGCCGCGAAGGGCGGAGGGCAGCAGACCCAAGGCTGCCAGAGTTCCGATCACTAAGCGTCATGCTCAGCTCGCAAGGTATTTCTCGCAGCAGCTCATCTTGCGAGTGGCGCCTACCCCCATACGGCTTGGGCGGCACAGGAGGGGGAATATCAGCGTTCCGAGAAAAGTACGACTCGTCGGGGACAATTGTAGATAGAGTGTGAATTTTGGAACCCCCCTCCTCGCTCTGGAGTTTGTCAATCTCTTCCACTTTGCCTTTGCGAGTGGGAGACGCAGCTTCGCCACGGCAGCGGTTGAGAGTGGTACTCTTTATCTTGTTTCGATCAAGCCGATACACAACGCGATACGTGTGTGGTGGAGCCCCTGAAGAGGGATCCAGCTCTAAGCAGCCGTGGCCACTTGTTGCAGACGACGGCATCTCAAGGGTCCCCTCCTCGACTACCTTCAATCCAGGCGGGGGCGCGAGCTGTGGATTTCCCAACCCGCTCACGTCGACCGTGATGGTCTTTGTCGTCGAAATGGTCGTCGAAATGGAGACTGTGGTTTCCTCTGGCAGCGACCGCATGATCTGCTTCTTCAGGCATATCTCGGGAGGCTCTTCGTGGTCGCTGTCCTGAGGACTCTCAATCTGGTCGAGAGGTTGAAGTATGAGCGATCTTGTGACGGTGACATCCGAGCGCTCGCTTGCTCGACTACTAGGTCGGGTTGGGCAGCTTCTCGTGGGAAAACTCTGGCCATAAATGTCCACTCTTTCTCCATCGTCGAGGACCACCACATCCCATATTATTTCCTCGTGGCCAAGCCGGCGATTCTCCTCATCAAGAGACTTTCGACATGCATGCTGCAAGAAGGCAAAGGCGCATAGCCCACTAATTAGATCCATGACACCAACCTTCTCGCCTTCGGCTCCTGTGGCTGGATTCTGGAACTCGCGGCGGATGAGGGTAATGATGCTTGCAATGGCGCGGGAGGAATCGGTCGAGCCAAATAGCTGGTCCAAGGCAGAAAGAAGTAGCTGAGAGACGCCCGAGACCAAGGAGACTGTGTTGCTCGTCATCTCAAATCCTGTAGCGGTCCAGAAAACCGCGTGCGTCATGGCATGGTGAAGCGTAGCCAAGCTTGCCTCCAAGAGCGACTCTGTCTCTTCGCGAGACAGATCGTCCTTTGACCGAGATAAGACATTGCTGCCGGCCCTGCTCAGGATTCCACTAAGAACTCCCCGGCCCAGTTCGAGACCAGACAAGCTGGCCACTTTGGCGGCATCAAAACCGAACGAGCCAACTAGTGTGCCGGCTCGAATAGCCAAACACGTTGATCTGGTAGTCAGGCTGATAGCTTGGGCTAGCGGGCCAGGGAGAATCGTTCGGCTAGGCTGCGGAGGAGGAATAGGGCCAAGTTGTACAGTAGTTGAATCTTGGGCGTTGCCGCCCTCTTCTAGCTTCTTAACAGATTCCATTTTATTTCAGCACGATTCGGCACAAACTGGAGCCGACATCTGCCTCGAAGTCGTCTTGTTAGGTGCCCATTTCTTCAGTCGCCCTGGGCAAGAAAATAAGGTTTTATTGTGCGAAGAGAGCGAGAGCGATGACGGTCGGCGTGTATAGCAAAAAGAAGCGAGTCGGCATCAAATGGCGACGACACGACGAGAACTGGAGGCGACTGGGGCAGGACTGCCATGGCGAAGTAGCTAAAAAACACACATCTACGAATATGGCGTACCGGGTTGATTGGGCCGACGGCTCCAGCCCACCATAAATAGCGTTTACGCGTCGTAGCTCATACTGCTCGAATCATCAACCAGTGTCGAAACAACGGTAGAGACACTTTGGCCTTCAAAAGGCAGATGTGGCGAAGGGCTCGGGACATCAGGGACAGGTGTTGGAAACGCCAAGATTTGCATGTGATTTTCCAAACGCTGTGCCGCGTCGCACTTCTAGCGCGGCACATTTGTTCGCAAAACACGGTACTCTGCACTTCATGTAGTAGCAAGTACGAGTACCTACTCGTATCTACCGTCAAACGCCTTTTTGTTGTCAATTTGTCATTCACTGCTCCTCGAATTCTCTAATGAGCGGCTAAAGAGCGCATGCCTCGCAAGAAAGGTTGGTTTTCAATAGACAGAAGAGGTGATTTCATTTCTGAAGTTCTTATAGGATATGTCTTGCCAATCGCCTCCATCCGCCGGGGAGGTGTTAGGTCCGCTTCTGCAAAGGTGCACGGCGCTGAGAGTTAGAAGCTGAAGGAATGAACAATACCTAGACACATGTCTTTTATTTTGTTTTATTTTGCATTGTTCCTTTACCGCCAGTAGTACAATTCCAGAATGCTTGCACGCCTCAGGTTGATTATGTCCCTCATGGCGGCTGCCGGCTGCTGAGAGGCAAAGGTAGGTCTAGATGTAGGAGCTTTGACCGTCCAACGGACACCACCCCCCACCGGACACATAATTTCCCCACCACCCTTTCGCGTCGCGACGACTTCAAGACGCGATTTCTCAACGAATTTTCTTCCAAATTCGAAGACTTTAGTCTTTTTTTAATCTCTAGCTTCTTTTCATGCCTTCATATTCTGAAAAAGACGTCAGCGATGCGATTAAAGCAGTCGAAAATGGAATGGCAGTCGCAACAGCCGCAAAGCGACACGGCATCCCTCGGTCGACATTAGTCCACCGACTAGCCGGATCTTTATCCAAAACCGAAGCCAGCCAGAGCAGGCAGAGCCTGTCTCCGATAGCAGAATCGTCACTTGCCGACTGGACGCGAGTCCAGCATGCCTTAGGCCTGCCGCCGTCGCACCGACAGCTTAGACTTACAGCCCAGCGGTTGCTTCTAGTTTCTGGTAGCGACGTAAAGCTAGGGGTTAACTAGACAGCCGGCTTTTTGCAAAGAAATCCATCTATCAAGGCATGGAAAGGTAAACGCATAGAGAAATCTCGTGCTGAAGCCGCAACGCCTGACAAAATCAAGGCTTTTTTCGAGATACTCGAGGACCCTTTAGTCAAGTCGATCCGTCCACAAAACCGGTGGAATGTGGACGAGACAGGTATTATGGACGGGCTAGACCGTCCCGGAATCTTTCTAGGGCCTGCAACCAGAACCAGAACGGATGTTAAGACGCAGAAAAGGTCGGATTGGAAGTCTATCGTGGAATGCGTTTCTACAGAGGGGAATTTCCTCCCACTAGCCGTTATTTTTAGGGGAAAGAATGTATAGCAACAATGGTTTCCAGACGATAAAAGAGAGCAGGAAAAACTGAAGACATGGGCGTTCCTTTGTACGGAGAAAGGTTATTCTAATAATGACGTTTCTCTGGAATGGCTGCAAAAGACCTTCTTGC
>Ga0247774_1000726_pt1 | contig 16541 bp, 10 predicted proteins | sample UWRJL001104B6_FD_179933 | JGI IMG/M metagenome (GOLD analysis project Ga0247774, IMG submission 179933) | Plant litter microbial communities from Arlington Agricultural Research Station in Wisconsin, United States - UWRJ-L001-104B-6 | ecosystem: Environmental > Terrestrial > Plant litter >... | reverse complement strand
GTTCTTCAACACCGTCCGGCAGGAGCGCGAGGCGGAAGGCGCGAACCTGCTCGGTCGCTGGACACGCACGCTGTCTGACGTCTCGCACGTTTCGGTGCAGGCATACGTCGATACATACGACATGCAGCTCGAATCGCGTCACACGGTGGATCTTCAGCTCGAGCAGCGGTTCGCGCTCGACAGTCGCAACGACATCGTGTGGGGCGGGGGTTACCGTCTCTCGGAAGACAAGCTGCATCTGGGTACATACCTGACGAGCGATCCCGCCGAAAGATCGCTGCACCTCTACACCGCGTTCGTGCAGGACGAGATTGCGCTGGTGCCGGAGAAGCTGCGTGCGACACTCGGCACGAAGCTCGAGCACAACGATTTCACCGGGCTCGAGGTTCAACCCAACGCGCGGTTGCTGTTCACCCCGGACAACCGCGTCACGTACTGGGCGGCGGCGTCCCGCGCAGTGAGCACGCCCTCGCGCTTCTATAACGACACGCGCTTCGACGCTTCCGCGTTCCAGGTGTCGCCTGCCGGTCCGGTTGCCGTCGTGGCGTTGCTGCCCAACCGATCGTTGCCGGCGCAGAAGCTGAATGCGTACGAGCTGGGTTTTCGCGTGGAGCCGTCGAAGTCCGTGTCCGTGGACGTCGCCACGTTCCTCAATCATTACCGCGACATCTACGCCATTGAGGCCGGCACGCCATTCCTGGAGCTCGAGCCGTTACCCCATCTCGTGATACCCATGAACTGGACGCCGGCCTCGAGAGGCCGTGCCTACGGCGCGGAAGCCGCGGTGAACTGGCGGGTGACGGATGCCTGGCAACTCAACGCCAGCTATTCCTGGCTGCACCTTCGACTCGAGCCGGCGAACACGTTGAGCAGTGGCAGCCCGGATCAACAGGTGAGCCTGCGTTCGCACCTGAGTCTTTCACGAGCGTTCGAGCTGACCTCGGCGGTGTATTACGTGGACTCGATCGATTCGCTGACGTCGGTGGTCGAGACGCGCCATGTCCCCTCCTATGTTCGGGTCGACGCCGGGTTGCTCTACCACGCCTCCGCCCGGCTGGAGCTTGGCCTCTGGGGCCAGAACCTGTTCGATGGTTTCCACGAAGAGTCCAGCAGTCAGGACACCGGGTCGTTGAGCAGCATCCGACGCTCGGTGCTGTTTCGAGTCACACAGCGGTTCTGAGCTGCTGCGTTCGGCTGTTACCATGCGACGAATGACCCTGATTCCGCCCGCCGAGCTCAAAGCACGTCATCTCGAAATGGTCGCCATCGGCGGATCTGCCGGCGCAGTCGAAGCGCTGCAGATCCTGTTGAGCGACCTCACCACCCGGCTCTCGCCGACGGTGGTTGTCGTCCTGCACCTGCCGTCGCACGCGAAGGGCATTCTGCCGGAGTTGCTCGCGTCACCCACGCGGCCACCGATGAAGGTCGCCGAAGACAAAGAGCCTATCCTGCCCGGGCACGTGTATTTCGCGAGCGCTGGTTATCACCTGCTCGTCGAAGCAGGCGGCAGCTTTGCGCTGTCCGTCGACGAGCCCGTGCACTATTCGCGACCGTCGATCGACGTGCTGTTCGAGACGGTCGCGGAGGCCTACGGCCGACGCGCGATGGGTGTGATTCTCAGCGGCGCGAATTCAGATGGCGCGGCGGGATTGCAGGCGATCGTCGAAGCGGGCGGCCTGGCGGTGGTTCAAACGCCATCGAGCGCCGAAGTCGCGACCATGCCGGAGGCCGCGCTACGCGCTTGCCCGCAAGCTTGCGTGACGGACCTGAAGGGAATCCGCGAGCTGCTCGTAACGCTATGACGCGCGTCGCGCGAACAGCGCGATCGTGGCTCCAACCAGGAACATGTGGACCAGCAGCTCCGCCACCATCAGCTGATTGAAGGTGTGGCGGATCGTCGCTTGCGAAAGCGGCACGATCACGTAGTTCATCGCGAAGTAGATGCCGGCGCCGTAGAGCGCTCCGCAGACGATCGGCCGACGTGCCAGCACGGCGATGCGCCGACTCGCGATCACGTAGATCAGCGCGGCCACGCAAACAATAAAGAAATGCGAGACGAAGCCGAGCAGGGCGGTGGGCCAGCCGCCATCGAACGCTGCCTTGCCGAGCCAACCGCTCGCGACGCTCTGAAAGACCCGCTGCGGACCGATGCCGCGCAGGGAAAAGACCATGATGCAGGCGTAGCTGAGATCGAACGCTCCGCCGATGAGGCCGCCGGCCAGCGCGGCACGAATCGCCCTGCGATCGAGCAGCGGCGTTCGAGTCGCCGCCAGTCTGCTCTCGGATGCGGCCGGAGAACTTGTCTGAGCCATGGGGCAGCCCTCGCCGGATGAGAGCGCCGTTCTACTCCCGCGTCAGTCGCAAGCGGTAGGGCTCGCGACTGCTTATCCGGCGAGCCGACTCGCTCAGGCGGCAGGTTGCTCGAATCGCGCGCGCAGGAAGTGCTTCTGCACCTTGCCCGAAGGCGTACGCGGCAGCGTCTCGAGAATCTCGTAGCGCTTCGGCACTTTGAACTTGGCGAGCCGGCTCCGGCAATGGGCCTCGATCGTGGCCGCATCCAGCGATTTGCCTGCCGCCACCACGACGAATGCACAACCGACTTCGCCCCATTGCGCATCGGGGATTCCAACGACGGCTACGTCGCCCACGGCGTCGAGCTCGACGATGGTGGCTTCGACTTCGGCGGGATACACGTTCTCGCCGCCGGAGATGAACATGTCCTTGATGCGATCCACGATGCTGTAGAAGCCATCTGCATCGCGCACGGCGACGTCGCCGGTGCGGAACCAGCCATCGACGAACGAGGTCTTGTTGAGCTCGGGCCGGCGCCAGTAGCCTGGGGTGACATTCGAGCCACGGGTCCAGATCTCACCCGCCACGCCGGTGGGAACCTCATTGCCTTCGGCGTCGACCAGTTTCATCTCGACAGTGAGGTGCGGCAGGCCGACCGCACTCGGATGCGCGCGGATGCGGTCGATGTCGCCCACCGGCTGCGCGAGCGCTGAACATATTTCGCTCATGCCCCAGCCGTTCACCATCATCACGCCGTCGTCCAGCCAGCGCAGGATGTGCGCCTCAGGGTTCGGCGCACCGCCCGTGATCAGCGCGGTCAGGCGCGACAGGCGCCGGCCGTCGAAGTCCGGCAGCTGTCTCATCATCATCGCCATCTGCGTCACGCAGAAATAATGGCTGATGCGCAGGGCAGGGTCGGCGAGGCGCGCGTAGGTGACGGGCGCGTCGAACTTCTGACTGATCAACACCGAGCCGCCAGCGAGCAGCGGCACGCGGGCCGCGGCGAACAGGCCCGCGGTGTGGAACATCGGCATATCGCAGAGGAACACGGCCTGCGGCGAACAGTTGGTGCCGAGCGCGAGATTCAGCGCGCCGGAGAAGGCATTCAGCAGCGTGACGATGACGCCCTTCGGCTTGCCCGTGGTGCCCGAGCTGTACAGCAAGGTGATCGGGGCATCTGCCTCGACCGACACGCCGCGCCCGGGCGCAGTCGGCCTGGGGGCGGCCGCGATACGGGCGGCGAAGCCATTCGGGCTGTCGTCCAGCATCAGACGCGGGATCGTGCGCTCTTCCACCCGGTCTTCGAACATCTGCTCGAGCACGATGAGCGCAGGCTCGCAGTCCAGCAGCATGAAACCGATCTCAGCGGGCGCCAGGCGCCAGTTGAGCGGCACGAATATGGCGCCGGTGCGCACGCACGCGAAATGAAGCACCAGCATCTGCGCGGAATTGCGCGACAGAACCACGACGCGCTTGCCTTCCGGCACGCCCAGCTCCTCACGGAGCACGCTGGCGGCGCGGTCGATGGCGTCGTCCAGCTGCGCGTAGGTGAGGCGCGTGTCGGCCGTGAGGTCGTGGACTGCGAGCTTGGTGGGGGTCGTTCGGGCGAAATGGGCTACGAAATCGAGGAGGAGCGGCGGCACGAGCGATCCTGGTCAGGGGTCCGGGTCGCGAAGCATACCCAAGTTTGGCGACCGCGCAGAACCTGCGCGGTAATCGATCATGCAGCGGAAAACGGGGTACCAGCGCTGGCGTCGCCGTGGACGGGCGCCCGGTCAGATGACGTCAGACCCGGTTTGGCCCGCGCTGGCACCCCGCGGGGGCCGGTTACTTGTGTTCCGAGTCCATGTGCGCGGGGTCGTTCTTCTTTGCCTCATGGAGCGCCTTCATCTTCTCCTCGCAGGCCTTGGTCGCTGCGTCTTTGCTCATCGAAGGATCCTGCTTGACAATGCAGTCCTTCATCATCTGCTCGTGTTTCGCGTCTTTGTGCGCCATATCGCCTGCATAGACCGGAGCGCCCAGCAGCAGCATCCCGCTGCACATCGCCGTGGCCAGCAACTTCTTCATGAAATCTCCTTCGCCTGATCAGAGGCATCGACGGGGCGCGAATCATAATCGAGACATCACGCCATGACATGGGCGGCAGCAGCACGAGCGGCGGGCGGTGGGTCCTACGAGTGTCGCTGTGCGACACCCGACCGGGCGCAGAGCCGATCAATGGCCATGCACATTTCGACGAGATCCGGCTTGTGCACGAACTCGCGCACGCCGAGCGCGCGACCGGCGCGCTCGACCCGTTCGTCGATGAAGCCCGAGACGATCACGAAGGGCAGGTCAGGCCGAAGCTGCAGCACTTCATGTGCGACATCGAGGCCGGACATCTCGGCCATGTTGTAGTCGCTCACGAAAACGCTCGGCGCTGCCGGTGCGGCACGCATCTGCTCGATGGCTTTGCGCGCGCTCGTGAAGGCGCTCACGCGATAGCCTCGGCGTGACAGCATGCGCTCCATCGCGGAAACGATGGTCGCATCGTCATCGACGTAGAAAATGTGCGTGCTGCTGCGGCCGTCGGAATTATCGAGGTGGGCTTCGGTTGCAGCGCTATCGACGCGCGTGACTGCGGGCAGGTAGACGTCGAAGGTCGATCCATTGCCCGGCGAGCTCTTCACGTCGATCGCGCCTTCGTGCCCCTGCACGATGCTGTGAACCACAGACAAGCCCAGTCCCGCGCCTTCGCCAGCCTTTTTCGTAGTGAAGAAGGGCTCGAAGATCCGGTCGCGAATCTGTGGATCGATGCCGACGCCTGTGTCCGTGACACTGAGGCACACGTAGTCGCCGGCGGGCAGATTCGGTGCGCCCGGCAACGAGGTGCCACCCGTCGAGAGGCTGAACAGAGAGATCGTCACTTTGCCGGCTTCATTGCCGATGGCATGCGCGGCATTCGTTGCCAGATTCACAACGAGCTGATGTAGCTGGGTGCCATCCGCGCGCACGGGCGGGACGGGCTCGCCTTGTTCGAGATCGAGCGTGATGCGCGCGGGTAGCGTTGCGCGTAGCAGGCGCATCGCGTCCTCCACGATCGCGACGAGAGAGGTGGCCTTGCGCGTATCCGGCTGCGCTCGTCCGAACATCAGAATGCGACGCGTGAGTGCGCGAGCGCGTTCGCCGGCTGCAGCGATCTGATCGAGACTTTCCTTCGCCGGGTGATTCGGCCCCACGTCCTGCATGGCCATCGACGCGTTGCCGATGATCACCGCGATCATGTTGTTGAACTCGTGCGCGATGCCGCCAGCCAGCGTGCCCAGCGCCTGGAGTTTCTGCGACTGATAGAGCTGCGTCTGGAGCGCGCGCTTCTGCTGTTCCGTCTGGCGACGCTGGATGAACTGCCCGATGAGACTGCCGAGCACCGGAAACGCGCGCAGAAACGCCTGGTCTTCTTCGCGAACCGTGAGGCCAGCGAACACGAGCACGCCAACGACGCGGCTGCCGTCGGTAACAGGCATCAATGCCGACGCGTGCAATCCGACCGCCGCCAGAAGATGCGGCCGGGTCACTCGCTCGTCCTTCGCAACGTCTGGAATCCACATCGGCGTGCCGGTTCGCCACGCGTGACCGATGAGTCCCACACCGCTGCCGTAGTGATTGCGCTTTCCATCCTCGATGAGCGGCTGAGCGGCTTCCGCGAGTTGAGGTTGTACCCACCAGTGTTCGAGCACCAGCTCGCCGGCATGCTCGTCTGCGCGCCAGAAACCGCCCATCTGCCAGTTTTCCCGCTCGCACACCGTTGCCAGGGCTGCGCTGATCGCAGGCTCCATCTCTTCCACGCCGGCGAGACAGCGGGCCACTGCAAGCTCGAGCTCGCGTAGTTCTTCGGCCCTGCGGCTCTCCGTGACATCGACGGAGGTGCCGCGCAGGCGCACGACCTTTCCCATCTCGTCGCGCACGCCTTCGATGCGGCCATCGATCACACGCATGTCGCCCGGCGCACGCAGAACACGGTATTCGCCGCGAATGTAGTAGGGCGGTGAATAAACGCTCTGGAACGCAGCCGCCACGACGTTCTGTTCTTCGGCGGGCACGCGCTCGATGAACACCTTGAAGCTCGGTTGCGCCGTGTCGGGATCGAGTCCATGAATGCGGAAGTGCTGACGCGACCAGCGGTGCTGGCCCGTCGCCACATCGAACTCCCAGCTGCCGGATTGCGCGAGACGCTGGGCTTCTTCGAAGTCCGCCGCGCGACGCTGCATCTCGTGATCGGAGCGACGGCGCTCGGCGATCTCGCGCGCGGCAACCCTGAATGCATCTTCCAGGCGACGAATGAAAACGTGCAGCGTCCACATCGAACCGAGCAGGATGACGACGGCGAGCCCGGCGCGTGCGGGCAGCGGCGCCGGAAATAGCGCGGGTGGATGCGGGCCGTCCGCACCGACAATCGTCGTGACGACGATCATCACCACGCCCAGCGAACCGACGAGGAGCGCGGCACGCCGTCCCAACGCCAGGCCAGCCAGCAGTGTCGAGAAAACGTAGGAGCTGCCAATGAAGGCGCCCTGGCTCAGTATCAGGAGCAGGGTCTGCGTGGACCAGAATGCGGCAACGACGATGGTCGCGCCGAGTCGCGCCCGGTTCGCACGCATGCACAGCCAGGCGGCAACGGCCGCGCATAAGATCAGGCCGCTCAAGATGGCGGCGCCGACCTTGTTCAGCGCGAACAGTGGAGTGATGAGAAAGAGGCCGAGCGCGCCGACGAGCAGCGCCACGCGGATGATGGGCGTGAATACGTGGCGGGCGCGTTGCTCAGGATCCTCGAACGCGTCCCACTGTCCCATGCACCGATCGTAGCCCAAAGCGGGCTACGACGGACCGGGACTCACTTCAGGGTCACGTTGAACCCGGCCAGCACATTGAAGCCCGGGCCCGGTTCGAAGAAACGCTGATTGCCTTCATTGATGATGACGGAGCCGACGTACGCGCGGTCCAGCAGATTGTTCAGGCGTACGAAAGCGTTCAGCCGGAAGGCCGGCAGATCCGCGCCGTAACCGCCGCTGAGTCCGAAAACGGAATACGAAGGCGTGAACACGTTGTTCACGTCGTTCACCGCGATGCCGCTGACGTACTGACCGTTCGCCGACACCTGCCAGCCGAGCTCGCCGCCCCAGCGCACGTTTGCGTAGACGTTGCTCTTCGGCACGCCCGGCAACCTGTTGCCCGCGGGCACCGGCGTGTTGGATGTGGGACAGGGCGTCGCGGTGCACGTCAGATAGGCGTCGCTGTAGGTTGCATCGACATACGTATAGGCAACCTGCGTGCGCCAGCTTTCCGCGAGCCGGTAGCTCACCGAAAGCTCGCCGCCCGTGCGCTGGGTCCGACCGGCGTTCTGATAAGTGGGACGGCCTCCAACGTTCGACTTCACGACGATCTCGTCGCGTGTGCGCGTCTGGAACCCTGCGATTTCCGCGGTGAGCCGCTCGTTGAACTGCAGCTTGGCACCCACTTCGTTGCTCGTGTTGTACGCGGCTTTCAGCGGATTCAGGCCGCTGCCGCCGTCCGAACGATAGGCGAGCTCGGAGCCGAGCGGCGTCTGGAAGCCCTGGCCGTATGAGGCGTACAGGTGCATCCACGGCGCAGCCTTGAATACGAGGCCGGCGACGGGTGAGGTCGCATCGTATTGAATCTTGCCGCTGTCGTCGCCGTTGCCCGGGACGATGAAGTGATCCTGCGAGTCGAAGTGCACTTCGCTGCGACGAACGCCGACCGTCGCGGACCACGCTGCAGCGAAATCCCACGTGCCCTGGGTGTATTCGTCCAGGTTGTAGGTGATGTTGTTTTCGTCGCGACGGAGCGCGCCTTTGACCCCGGTTGTGGTGCCGATGAAGTTGTTGTAGCCCTGACGCAGCTCGTTCTGCCGGTCGTAGCTCACACCGGCGACCCAGGAGAACGCGCGACCCGCGAGCTCGCCGCGCCACGACCATCGCACGTCGCCGCCGCCGAAGTTGCGATCGAGATCGACCACGCCGCCGGCGCTGGTCAGCGGATTCTGCGTGCCGATCGGAATCGCGAGGAATTGCTCGACGTCGCGATGGCCGTAATAGCCGAGCACGCGGATGGACTGCCGGTCCGTCAGGTCCAGGTCGTAGATGAGTCCGCCCGTTTGCTGTTCGAGGCTCTTGCGCGTGTTGAAGGTGAGCGCGGCGGCCGCGGTCTGTTCCGGGTTTTCAGCGAACTGCGCCGGCGTGAGGCCCAGCGGATCTTCCGCATCGGGCCGCGACACGATGTTGGCGATGAATGCGAGGCGGCTGCTGTCGTTGATCGCGTAATCGACCTTGCCGTTGAACGACTCGTTGCGCGCGCTGCTGTGGTCGCGATAGCCGTCGACGATGAAATGCGTGAAGGCCGCGTTGTACCCGAGCGCGCCCGACGTGCCGCTCGCCGTGACGCCGGCGCGGAACGTGTCGAAGCTGCCGTACGCAACCGAGCTGCGCAATTGCATCGGATCTTCGCCATCGGAAGTGAAGAGCTGGATCACTCCGCCGGACGAGTTGCCGTAGAGCGCCGAGAACGGGCCGCGCAGGATCTCCACGCGCTCGGCGGAGTCGAGGTTGAACTGGGACACCTGGCCCTGGCCGTCCGGCCCTGTTGCGGGAATGCCGTCCTGATACACACGCACGCCCCGGATGCCGAACGCCGAGTTCGCACCGATGCCGCGAATGGAGATCTGCTGATCCTGCGCGTAGTTGTTCCGGTTCCGGGCCAGGAGGCCGGGAACGTTCGCGACATCGTCGGCGAGGTTGATGCCGAGGGCGCTCTCGCGCAGCTGCTCGGCGGACACACGGCTGATCGCGGCCGGCACGTTGAACAGCGACGTCTCGAGACGGGTGGCGGTGACCACCACTTCGGAGATCGGCGCGTCGTCGGACTGGGTGCGGGCGTGGGCGGTCAGGGGCAGGACCGCGGCTGCGAGATAAAGGTAAGGGAGCGGGGCGAGTTTCATCAGCCGGCAGATCCAGGGTTGTTGTTTTGGGGATGCTATGCGGGGGTGCCCGGGGGCGAATCATGATTTTCATGAAGTGGCGCGCGTGACCGGAAAGGCGGCCTCGATCGTCGGGCGCTGTCTCGGCCGCCGGGTGATCGACGGTCATCCGAGCCGGGCCTCTTATCGAAGGCCCGTCACCCTGTCGATGGTCCCAGCCAGGTAGTAAGTCGCCTCGACCAACGGCAACGCGACCCCCAGCTCCTGCCCCCGCCGAACGGCAAATCCCAGCGTCTCCTCGACCTCGAGGGCCCGCCCGGCTTCCACATCCTGCAGCGTCGACAACTTGTGTTCCGGCGACTTGTCGCGAAACTGCCGTCCGAACCCCTGCATGATCTCCACGGCCGCTGCCTCGGTGCCGCCACTCAGCGTGGCAACCGGGAACATCGAGTCATCCGTCAGCGAGATCCCCTGTGCCCGTGCCAGCTGATTCACTTCTCTTACCAGCCGCACCAACACTGTCGCGCCACCCGGATCCAGCAGAAATTTCCAGGTGTTCGTGCGCGCCGTGATCGCCACTCCCACGAGCCCGACCCAGCCCGCAAACTTCGACCACTCCTGCGACTGGATATCCGCAACGGCTTTCGAGCGCACGCCCGCGCTGTCCAGCGCGCGCGAAATCGTCGCTGCCCGCGTCGAGAGGCCGCCCGCCGGTTCGCCGATGGCCACATTCACGTTTCGCGTGAACAGCACGGCGCCATCCGGAAGCAATTCACCGCTGATGTTCGCAAGCGCGCCGAGCACGGCAGGCTTGCCGAACGTTTCGGCGAGCAGGTCGTTCTTCATCACGCCGTTCTGAATGGAAAAGGCGGACTCGATCTTCGCGCCGCTGAATGCCGCCAGCGAAGCAGCCGTATCGATAGCCTTGGTCGTAACGACGAATACACGCGCGCTTCGCAGCTGCTGCGGATCCTCGATCACTTCCACCGGCGTCGCGAGCTCGACGATGCCGCGAATGCGCAGCCCGTCCGCGCGAAGCGTTTGCGCCCGGCGGCCGCGCGCGAGCATCGCCACGCTGTGCCCCGCGCGAGCGAGATGCGCGCCGAGAATCGAGCCCATGGCTCCCGCACCCAGAATCGCGAATTCGACGTCACTCATTCACGAACTATAGCCTGCGTCGTCACGCGCGCCTCTTTTTCAGCGCGCGTACGTTCCGCGGCGGCGGTCCATAGGCGCGTGAGCGCGTCCTGGAGCACGCGCAACTGATCGGGTGGAACATCGGCCAGCAGCTCCGATTCGAGCTGAGCCGCGGTCTGTAACGCTTCGGCCAGCAGGCGGGCGCCCGAAGACGTAAGTCTCATGTGCAGGATGCGCTGGTGCTCGCGGCTCGCTTCGCGCTTCAACAGTTTCTTGCGTTCGAGCGGCGCGATGATCTCGTTCATGGACTGGGGTCGCACGCCAAGCTCGCGTGCCAGCGCCGCGGCCGACAGGTCGGTCGCGTCCCGCACTCTGAACAGCGTCAGGAACTGAGTCGGCGTTAAGTCGAACTGCGCAAGCGCGATTTCTACGCAGCTGCGCACAGCAAGCTCGGTGCGCTTCAGGAGATAAATGGTTCCGACAGGTGAATCGTGCATTCGATGTCCCCCTGCGATGCACTTGGATTGTGTTGTACGAAGCGATATAAGGATACCTGTCACAGGGAGGTTTCGCGAGAATGGATCTCTTCCAGACGTTGCGTGACTGCCGGAATGGCCTGTTTTCCAGGGCTTTGGTCACATCGCTTGCAGGCGCGGCGCTGCTATCGCTGGCAGCTTGCGGGCCGAAGCTTCCCGACGATGTCGCCGCCGCCACGAAGTCGCTGCCCGAACGGGTGGACTTCAATTTCAATGTCAGGCCGATCCTCTCGGACAAGTGTTTCGCGTGCCATGGACCGGATGCCCGTACGCGCAAGGCCGGGCTGCGGCTCGATGTGCGCGACGCCGCCATCGGTGAGTTGCCTGAAAGTCCAGGCAAGCACGCAATCGTTCCCGGGGACGCGGAACGCAGCGAGCTGTTCCATCGCATCGTCGCCACCGATCCGGAAGTTCGCATGCCGTCGCAGGCGTCGAACAAATCCCTCACCGCGCTCGAGAAGGCTACGCTCGTGCGCTGGATCGAGCAGGGCGCCGAATACAAACCGCACTGGGCCTTCATCAAGCCCGTGTTGCCGGCGTTGCCGGGTGCGAGCGTGCCAGGCGGGAATGAGATCGATCGATTCGTCGTCGCGCGCCTCAAATCCGAAGGCCTTGGGCTCTCGGAACCCGCGGACCGCGAATCGCTGCTGACGCGCGTTACGTTCGATCTCACCGGACTGCCGCCGTCGCCGGCAGAGCTCGCTGCGTTTCTCGCAGATCAGAGCCCCGACGCGTATCGAAAAGTCGTGGATCGGCTGCTGGCCTCGCCTCGTTATGGCGAACGCATGACGTCTTACTGGATGGACGTCGCGCGCTTCGCAGACACCGACGGCTACCAGCTCGACGGCAAGCGCAGGCTCTTTCCCTGGCGCGACTGGGTGATCGACGCGTTCAACCAGAACGTGCCCTACGATCGCTTCGTCACCTGGCAGCTCGCCGGCGACCTGATGCCCAACGCGAGTCGCGGCCAGCTCATCGCCACCGCGTTCAACCGGCTGCACCGGCGCAATGCTGAAGAAGGCACCGATGCCGAAGAATATCGCGTCGAGTACGTCATCGATCGCACCAACACCTTCGGCAAGGCGTTTCTCGGGCTCACGCTCGAATGCGCGCGCTGTCACGACCACAAGTACGACCCGATCTCGCAGAAGGCTTACTACCAGACGTACGCGTTCTTCAACAGCACGAACGAGAACGGGCTGTACACCGACGTCGAGGTAACGCCGGGCGCGTCCACGCTGTTGCCGAGTGCGGAACAGGATGCGGCGCTCACCCAGGCCCGCGCTCAAATCCAGGAAAGACAGAAGGCGGTCGAAGCGGCACAGAGCCGCGCCGGCGCAGTCGCGAGCATCTGGGCGAAGTCGGTCGATACGCAACCCGCAAAACTTCGCGCGGCACTGGAGAGATCCGTTCGCACGGCGATGGTGGCTTATTACCCGTTCGACGAAGTCACGAAGCAGGTTCCTTACGAGGGCACCGATCGCCGCGCGCAGCACGAGATGCTGCAGGTCACGCCCAATGTGGTGAACCCGAAGACTCCCGCGCAAATGCAGTCGCCCATCCGCAAGCCGGGCGTGAAGGGGCAGGCGTTCTTCATCGGCGATTACAGCGCTGCCTTTCTCGGCAAAGGCGTCGGGGACTTCGAGCAGTCGCAGCCGTTCTCCGTCGACCTCTGGGTTTATCCGAACGACGTCTATGAAGACGCCACGGTTTTCCTGAGGAGCAACTACGAGCGTCACGGCTTCAGGGGCTACAACCTGCTGCTGAAGAAGAACCGGCTGCGCTTCGTGATGTCGCACTCGTGGCCGCACGACAATTTCGAGGTGTTGTCGGACGAGGCGTTGCCGGCGAAGAAATGGAGCCACGTAACGCTGACGTACTCGGGCTCCGGGCACGCAGACGGCGTGCAACTCTACGTCGACGGGCAGCCGCTGCACCTCGCCACCCTGCGCGACAAGTTGCAGAAGAGCGTGCTCGTCGATGCGAAGACGTCGTTCATCTTCGTCGACCGTGGAATGCTCATCGGCGTGCGCAGTCCCATGAAGCACATGACGGAAGGCGGCGTCGACGAGCTGCGCGTCTTCGACAAGCAGCTCTCCGCGCTGGAGGTTCGTTACCTTCACGACCCGAACGTGACGAGCGCCGATGGCGCTGTCGTGCGTGACTATGTCATCGAGCAGAGTCCGGAAGTCGTCGCGGCCAGGCAGGGTCTTTCAGAAAGCCGTGGCGCGCTCGTGAAGATGCTCGGCGAAGTGCCCGAGCTCATGACGATGGGCGACACGGAGCAGAAGCGCCAGGCCTACATTCTCAAGCGCGGCGTGTTCTCGGATCACGGCGAGGCCGTAGAGCCGAACGTGCTCGACAGCATCCTGCCGTTCGATGCCCAGGCGCCTCGCAACCGGCTGGGCCTTGCGCAATGGCTGTTCAACGAGGATCACCCGCTCACCGCGCGGGTGTTCGTGAATCGCCTGTGGCAGATGCATTTCGGCCGCGGGCTCGTCGAGACCGCTGCAGACTTCGGTGCGCAGGGTTCGCCGCCGAGCCATCCGGAGCTGCTCGACTGGCTGGCCGTGACGTTCATGCAATCGGGTTGGGACATCAAGGCGATGCATCGGCGCATCGTGCTGTCCGCGACTTATCGCCAGTCGTCGGTGCCTGGCGGGGAGTCGTTCAAGCGCGATCCGCAGAACGTGCTGCTCGCCCGCGGGCCGCGGTTCCGTCTGTCTGCCGAGATGATTCGCGACAACGCGCTGGCCGTGAGCGGCCTGCTCGTCGAGCGGGTCGGAGGCGAGAGCCAGTTTCCCTATGTGCCGAAGGGCTACACGGAAAGCTCGCCGGGTATTCGCGTGAACTATCCCGCACCGTCCGAAGTGGGGGATGGGCTGTACCGCCGCAGCGTCTACACCAACTGGAGGCGCAGCGCTCCGCCGCCGTTCATGGTGATATTCGATAAGACCGAAGCGGATGTGTGCACGGTGACGCGCACGCTGACCAGCTCGCCCCTGCAGGCGCTGGCTCTGCTCAACGACACCCAGTTCGTCGAGGCGGCGCGCGTGCTCGCGCAGAACGTGGCGAAGTCCACCAGCGAAACGGATGCGCGGCTCGCGAAGATCTTCTACAGCCTCATTCGTCGAGCGCCCGATGAAGTCGAGCTCGCGAAACTGAAGGCGTTCCACGAGGCCGAGCGCGCCAGGTTCAGCGAAGCGCCGGATGACGCGCGTGCTTACCTCGCTGTAGGCCAGGCACCGTTCGATAGCTCGCTCGACGTTGCGGATACGGCAGCACTCGCCGTCATCGCAAGCGTCGTGATGAATACCCCGGAAGCGTATACCAGCAGATAGGGCGGTCAGATGGACAGGACTCCGGATCCGCAACGCAGAGCGTTTCTTCGTCGCAGTGGACAGATGATCGGCGCGCTCGCGTCGGGAACATTGTTCAGCACCCTGGCCTCCGGCGCGCCCGATGCGCGACTCGGCGTGCTCGGTGCCGGTCATCATCGGGCGAAGGCGAAACGGGTGATCTATCTGTTCCAGGGCGGCGGCCCCGCGCAGATGGAGTTGTTCGACTACAAGCCCGAGCTCGTGAAGCGCCACCTGCAGGAGATGCCGCCTTCCGTGATGGGCACCTCGCGGCTCACGGGCATGTCTGCAAACCAGAGCACATTCCCGCTGGTGAAGCCGTTGCGCACGTTCGCTCAGCACGGCAAGAGCGGTGCCTGGGTGAGCGACCTGATGCCGTACACGGCCCGCATCGTCGATGAGTTGTGCTTCATCAGGACGATCCACACCGAACCGATCAATCACATTCCCGCCGTGCAGTTCGCGCAATCCGGCTCGCAGCTGAACGGGCGGCCCTGCATCGGCGCGTGGATCAGTTACGGGCTCGGCACCGACAATCGCGACCTGCCGCCGTTCATCGTGATGAGCTCGATCAGCTACCCCTTCGAGCAGCCCATCGACAGCGGTGCGTGGTCGAATGGATTCCTGCCGTCGCAGTACCAGGGCGTGCGATTTCTGCCCGGCGCGCGACCCGTGGTGTTCCTGGAGAACCCGGCCGGGCTGGGCGATGCGGATCGGCGCCGCGCGCTGAAATACATTTCCGAGTTGTCGAAGCGCCAGTACGAGAAGTCCGGCGACCCGGAAATTCCTTCGCGCATCAGCCAGTACGAAATGGCCTATCGCATGCAGAGCTCGATCCCGGAAGCGATCGATCTCACGGACGAGCCGGATTCCACCTTCGAGCTCTACGGCCCGGACTCCCGCAAGCCCGGCACGTTCGCGCACAACTGCATCCTTGCGCGGCGACTCGCCGAGCGCGACGTGAAATTCGTGCAGCTGTATCACCGTGGCTGGGATCATCACGACAGCCTGCCGATGCGCATCGATGGCGCCGCGCTCGCGACGGACCAGCCCTCTGCAGCGCTCGTGATGGACCTGAAACAGCGTGGCTTGCTCGAGGACACGCTCGTGATCTGGGGCGGCGAGTTCGGCCGCACCAGCTACTCGCAGGGCCGGATCACGCCGGCGTCATACGGCCGCGATCATCACATCGGCTGTACGACGTATTGGATGGCGGGCGGCGGCGTGAATGCGGGTCACGTTCACGGGGAGACGGACGACTTCAGTTTCGCCATTGCGAAAGATCCGGTTCACATGCACGACCTGCACGCCACGATGATGTACCTGCTGGGCATCGATCACGAGAAGCTCACGTTCCGTTATCAGGGGCGTGACTTCCGGCTCACCGACGTGCACGGCAAGGTCATTGCGCCGCTGATGGCGTGACGAGCATGAACATCGTTTACTTCCTCGGGCGCCTGCACGTCGTCGTCCTGCACCTGCCGATTGGAATCGTGCTCGTCACGCTGCTCGTCGAGTGGCTGGCGCGGCGGGATCGCTTTCGTGCTCTTGCGCCGTTGACGCCGGTCTTGTGGTGGGCCGCTGCGGCCACCGCGATTGTCACTGCGATGCTGGGTCTCCTGCATGCGCAGGAGAGTGCGGGTGGGCCGGCAGTAGCGTGGCATCGCGCCTTCGGGCTCACATTCGCTGGCGCGGTGGTGTTGGCGAGCGTGCTTCGGCAGTGGCGGCCCAAGGCGTATGGGCTTGCGCATGTGCCGATCGCCGTCGCGATGCTTGTGCTCGTAACTCTCACAGGGCACTACGGCGGCAACATCACTCATGGCAGCTCGTTTCTGGTGGAGTACGCGCCGGGGCCGCTGCGAAGACTGGCCGGTGTTGAAACACGGCGTGCGATTGTTACCGATCCTGCGAAGGCCGATGCGTATCTCGATGTCGTGCAGCCTGTGTTTGATGCCCATTGCACGAGCTGTCACAACGACGATCGCAAGAAGGGCGGTTTGTCGCTCGTGAGCCGCGCGCGATTGATGGCCGGCGGGCGTGATGGGGTTGTTGTCGTTGCGGGTAACGTTGCGGCTAGCGAGATCTACCGGCGCGTCACGTTGCCGGCTGATGATGAGCACGCGATGCCGGCTGAGGGAAAGCCGCGCCTGTCGGAGCACGATAAGAAGATTATCGAGTGGTGGATCGCTGCTGGCGCGCCGGAGAACCAGACCGTTGCGCAGGTGGGTGCGTTGCCGGCGAGCGCCG
>Ga0247774_1000725_pt1 | contig 16542 bp, 11 predicted proteins | sample UWRJL001104B6_FD_179933 | JGI IMG/M metagenome (GOLD analysis project Ga0247774, IMG submission 179933) | Plant litter microbial communities from Arlington Agricultural Research Station in Wisconsin, United States - UWRJ-L001-104B-6 | ecosystem: Environmental > Terrestrial > Plant litter >... | reverse complement strand
GTGGGCGGGAGGAAAACGAGGAGGATTCGAGGAGGGACTGGCGGCCTGACGGCAAAGAGACATTTCTGTCAGTAATCTCATCAGATTCACGGAATAAATCCGAATAGCCTCTCCCGAGTCTTCTTCCTTGGACTCCCGGAAGGCGCCCCAGAAGCTTGTTTGTTACATCAGAGTATCCTTCGCGCAGGGATCCGAGGACCGGTCTTCTCAAGACTCGAACAAACCCTCGGCCGCTGACTTCTCCACATCCTTTTACCAGTGCGAACCGATCCAGTCTTCCACCGCGGTGGAAGGTTTTCGAATCGATTTCCTTCACCCAGACCACTTCCTCACCTTCCCATTCTTTCCACTTGCTCGCGATGCGCCTCCAATGCAGGGGGGCGGAGTCTAGGCCCGCAAAAGGGGCAGCAGGCAACGCAAGCGCCTAACTCGGATGAGGACTTTACACGTCCCGACATCTTGGCCCATTTCCTCCTCCCATTTGAAATCTCAGCACTGTACTTCGTCAGGAAGGAGGAGTGAAAGCGTGTAGTACGTAGGTTGAAAACCCCGCTCCCCGTTTGTCCCTGCTCGGCAATCCACACTAGTCGCATCCTTATGAGGCACAAGTTTGGCCCCCAAATCCTTTCATTGGCGTTGGTTAGGGTATGCAAGGAATGTTGCAGCATACATAATGACTGGGATCCGTGGAATCGAAAATGGCTGTAGCTCGGAGAATGGCCACGGGCCGGGCCATGCAGCTCCTCAAATCATCCACGCGCGCGGCATTTGTTTTCCTCGCACTCGCTCCCAACTCCCCGATGCGGACTCGGTTTTCGGTGGCCCTCGCGTCGGTATTGTTTTGTCAACCGCGCAGAGGCTGTAGATATGGTATGAAGGGAGGGTGGAGGCGAGGGTGGCGACGGAGCAAGCTACAGGCTAGTAAGAAATGGGACGGGCCATCTTTTTGACCCATCGTTTGATAATTGTCCAGAACTCACACATGTCTCTAGAGGCATTTCCCCCTTGATAATCCGCGGGTGTTTTGGGATGGCCACCGGGACGCCGTTAGGACTTTCCGCATTGAGTGAACCTCCGTCGCTATACCACTGCTGTGCCTACATAGATCCATCGCGTCGATGTTGAGATTGGTTTCTAGCGCCCATGCTCGTTGTTAGGTTTCCGCTGACGCTGAGAATCATGAAGGAAGAAACATCATATGTTCTAGATAAACCCTCATCACAAAATTGGAGGATTGCGTGTCAAAGAGGAACAATCTTAGCACAACCATACAATGCGGTATCTGAAGCTGCCCGCGGCCGAGTAAACCAGGCATCGATGTAGCAGGAATGATGCTTTCCCAACCAGATGACAGTTGCCATTTCGCTCCTGCAGGTTTTTGTTTGGGCCCAAGTTGAGGGCCATTGGGGGGTAAAAGTTGGGCACTTGCGCACCTTCCTCAAATGTGCTTCCCATTCACCGGCCCAAGCCACTCCGGGCTCTTGTGTCACTCCTGCCTCGAGATAGGCAATCTGTTCGAGGAGCGAAAACCGGCCCTTGCACTCACCAAAGTGGCACTCAACCTGCTGTCCTTTTTAGCCCGAGCCTTGCAAGTACTCGCAAAGTGAATGTTTGGTCCAAAGCTGACCGTCCCACGTCTCGTGTTGCGACGAGGTAATCCGAGCTTCTTGCAGACGCGTTTCGATAGCTCTCGGGGCGCCTGTGGATTTTGATCCGGCCGGTTTCGTGAATGAGTATTCGGAAGTGTGTAGCAGCTCCTATCACGGAATGCAAATGGCACTACTAGTACCCTCGTGCTCGGACCAGAAACCTGGGCACTTGAGGACCACCTTGTGTGTCATAAAAACGAAGAACCGTGGAGCCCAAGTGTGGCGAGCTTGGAGCCGTTGCTGCGCACCTACCACTCAGATACATATGTGACTCGCAATGCGAACATAGGTAGAAAATACGTATATCCCCCAATGTGGAAAAAAAAATGCTCCATATTCGTGGGCAGGTAAAGAGCTGGTCAGAGGTGTCAAAATGTTTTCAGACTGGGTTGTGGGCCTTTTCCAATCGTATTGGTCTGTCCTTTCCGCCTTCTTCGAAATCCCCCATAACCCGCCACAAACACCACTGGGAAGGGTAAGCGAGAAGGGCAGCAGCACCTTGTGCGCGTGTGCTGCCTCTAGGTATGTGTGCTTGCACCTTTAACTAATGGAAAGGAAATTTCCTGTCGACGGGCAAACACGACGGCGGGACAAGGCGTCTTGCACATTGCCTGGTCCTCTCAGTTTGAGGCCCAAATTTCGCAATAGAATATTTGGCTGAGACCAATGCAGGAACATGATCTGGCCCGAGCTTCTTGCTGCTGTCAGGTCCCGGGGCGCCTCAGCTTCTGCAAGTGGCCCCCTTGCTGGCTCCTCGACAGCTCCACCACCCTTTGAAAAGAGGACTTCCTGCTAACGGAGAGCAGGGGCTGCCCCATTGTGCATTCCAATGCCAAACGAGAGAAGCTCGATCGTCATTCATAGTCTGCAGAGTACCAGTCTCCCAGGTCTAGGCTGGCTTTCCCTCCCTATCCGTGTTGAGCATTGAGAACAAAGAACAAAAGGCAAGGAATTCTGTAAAGTACGAACCTTATCTTGCTGGCTGATGATTTTACGCCTCGGGGTTCGCCTGATATACTTGGGCGTCTGAACAACCGCCGTCATCTTCAAGAATCAAGAGCCATTCCGGATGCTTGGCGAGGCGTCTAGGGTCGCACAGCTCAAAACTAGCATAAAGGTTTCTTTTGCTTGACCAGGGCTGTTAAACTTATCTTTATTACAGTCCCAATTAGGAAATGCGAACAAGCTGCTGTCACACTTCGCTAGGAACCCCAATCCTCGCGCCCGGAAATAATTGCGGTTCCGGGATGTCGAATGTGAAATGTTATCTGTGCAGCTACTATAGGTAGCATTTTGGTGTGCTAGTCTTGGGACGGCGTGCCAGGCGCGGGGCGGCAGTGGAGCTTGCCACAGGCCGGACCATGCAACGCCATCATCCCTATGAACAGCAGTGTCATTTGTGCATCTACACGCCGCAGTTCGTGGCAATATTTTGATCCTAGTGTAAAGCTTTTCTGGGGGTTCATTAAACCTCTGTTGGGGCCTGTCTGGAAGCACGGGTCTTGACGATCAGCAGATCTCGAATCGAGAAACTTGGCGTGGGCCAATGGGCCCCTGGCTGGCGAGTTGGAGATTCGAATCGCTTGCTTCGCGTCTTCCGCCCTGCTAATCACGGCGAGTAACGTAGCGTGGGAATCGTGACCGGGAAACATGAACCAGAATTGATAAGTGGGTAGCTACATTCAAGCTTTCGGCGTAACTTCGAGTAAGCGTCCTGCAAGTTTGGGCGTATGTCATCGGTGAGACCGGACTACCGTTTTTCGGCGCGGGCTTCGGGCGGAACGGAAGATTTTGGTACGGGTCACCGGATCTGAACTGTGGTTTTTGACAAACTGTGCGCTCGCGGCCTACACCTTCATTAGGAATAAAGTGTGGCTCCACTGAGCCCCGCTCTCAACTGCTAGCTACAGAGGTATCCTAGATTGCTAGCTGCTCCCCGTCCAGCGTAGTGGCTTGGGACAGGACGTGCGACGTTAGTTTGATTTAAGGACCAACAGTACAGTTCAAATCGTGATGTCCCTCTCAGCGGCAGGGTTCGGCCTGTTCCATTCCGAGAGGGCATCTACAAAGGGTGGGTTACGTTGTGTCCGACTTAGCCACAGGAGAAGAAACGGGAGGAGCCACAGTGACAAGGGATATGGGCGGAATCGATATTCGAGGATAACTATCTATGGATGACTTCGTCTGCTTTACTCCTGCTCTGTTAAGATGGAGCAGATCCTACCAGTGAACCTTGCGGCTGTCATGAGGCGGAGTTTCCAGTCATTGAGAACTTACAGAGGTTTGCTCGGAATGGTTGGTGGCTGTTGAGCTCATGCTGCCCCACGTCTATGCAGGTTCGTGGAAGATCGATGACACCTGCCTTGTTCCTGTCCGCAGAAAAACCTGTTTGCAAGCTCGCCACGGTGAGCAATGGCACCGCTGGGGTGAGAGATTTTGCAGATACAGGCCACCAGCCTGTTAGGCCAGGGAAACCTTTCAACTTCTGAGATGCTCGAAACTCAGTACTTTGCAGGCAAGGCGCGGATGGTTGATCTCAAAGCCCATGAAGAAGGAAGCAGCCATGTTCGCAAGTGGTTAGCGCCATGTACCACTTTTCAAGCCACTTTTCTCATTGACCACTCGTCTATTCGTCCCTCCACCCTTCTCGAACGGGCAAATTAGGGTTGCGACTAGTAAGTAGGCTGTCGCCGTCATGAGGATACAGAGAAACTTCGTGGTCGAACCATCGAGCCAAGAACTCCACAACTCTTGGCCGGTCACAGCCGCTTTCTTTCACATATGTTCGTCATTTCGGTGCTTTTCATATGCCTACTGAGTGTGCGAACGTAGAGACGAATGTTGTCGCGGAGAAATCCAAGCGTCGGCCCAAAGGATGACGCTAAACTTTAGCTTCGCACCCTAGACCACCAGGATGTGTCTGCAACGGCACACCCATGACCACCGTGGATGCTACGAGTGATGGGCGACCATGCGGCCATGGCATGGCCAGCCAGTCCCTCTCAACCCAACCGCGCGTGTTGTCGGCCTCCCTGGCGCATGTGCAGCACATGTTGACCGGGGGCTTCGGCAAGTACCTTCTGCAGATCACTCAGCGACACGCCGCTTGCTCGTGGCGGCACGCGGCCAGATGTCTTGACAGTTGATCGACATAGCCTCGGAGTTTTGCAGCCGCCGGTATTGGCCAAGGTGAGACATGATGAAAGGGCCCTAGCAAGCAAAGTCGGATCTCGCCATCTTGCATTCTAGCAATAAGGCTCGCGGATAAGTCGCAGGTCGTGCATCCGACGAGCAACAGCGCTCGAACCAACATGTGCTCGGGAAGAGCCCTTGCCTGTGACACCAGCTATGTGGACAAGTACCAAGTGCATGCTGAGACTGGTGTTACCACCTAGTGGCAGAACTCGTGGTTCTTGGCATGTCCACACCGCCTCTCCCGCCGAAAGGCGTCTTGGGGAACTTACCAACAAATGCTGCTGGTGTAAATACCAACAACCAACTTCAGAAGTCCTGAAATTGGCCGGCCAAGGAGCCTTCTTTAGATCTGCTCGTCACTTTCCTCTGTACCCCGCCAGCTGCTGATCCGCGAATGGTGGTCTGTCGATCACAGGTGATAGGCCGTTATAAAAAGAAACCATGGCAGCATTCCGCTTTCGTCTCCAGCCCGTAGCTTGACAGGCCACTTCTGCTCGATGCAGCTAGCTGCCAAGGCAAGACGCGACAAGTGACGGGCGAAGCATGAAGCGTGGAGTCCTCGGCGGGGTCGCGGGGTACGTGGCATGGTGAGCCGTATAGAGTAAATTAGGATGACATCTTCAAGGGCGGCGATAGTCCAGCCTCATCTCGAGGTGAAACAGCCACAATACATTTGGCACCTCCAGCAGCACCAGATGTCACGCGAAGTCGTTGGTCTGGTGGCTGCTCAAATCTGCGGTATCAGGAAACCAAGGCCCATGTCTTTATTCATTTCGTAGGCTGGCACGTTGCTCATCCAGCATGCTTCTTTACCTAATTTGGCGGTCCACACCTTGTCCGCAAGAGTACGGCGATAACTTGTCTGGTTGCCCTTTTCAGCGAAGAGTGAGTCTTTCTATCCAATCGCAGCACGAAGATCGTCCTGTGTTGCTTGAAGAAGGCTTCCCAGCCCGTCGGAACGGCAGAGTGAGAGGGAATTGGTTTTCATGAAGCCACGTCGTCGTGAAGAACAGGCAGCGTGGGGTTCTTTGCCCGTCATTGGTCTAGCTTGTTCTCCTCTTTCGCGGAAACGGCAATTGAAGGATTTCGGTAGCAGTCAAGAAGCAACCAGCCTTTTCCGATCTGGGTGCTCACAGTGACATGCGCGTCTGCCCGATTCGTGGGTTGAAATTTTGTCAAGCCGGAATAGTCGAGACTCGAGCGCCTGGTGTCGTAATCCTGATGTACAGATGGAGATGAGAAGCTAAAGATAGATGCATTTTAACGCACCGAAAAGCCCTTTTCGCCGGTCAGCCGAGGTTGGCGTTGTGGAGCATGATGAGTCGATTTCAGAGAAAAACGGCCTCACGAGGAAAAGAAAAGAAGGTCTGTTGGCATCCTGAGAACACATCACGCTCGGACCATGTTAGTGGATGGTGTGGATCGGCGGAAAGCCCGGTTTCCTTGTCTGGAGGGAAAAAAGGTTGTTTCAGATTTGAGTGGGCAGTGGCGGGAGCAGGAGGGGCGACGAGAGGCTCCGCTGCTACGTACCGCTGCGCCTTTGTACTTCGGCGTGGCACTTGGTCAACGACCCTTCGATCCTTGCTCGGTCGGCGCTCGAGCCATGATTGGATAGCATCCGATTAACGAGATCGATCATCGAGGTCGAAGGCGCTCCGATAGTATTATTCGTATGAGTACATTGCCTCGAGGAGACATTTGATATACCATTTGCGTGCGAAATTCTAGCTTGTAGTAGTACTAGTGGTTGCCACCTGCTACTTTCCACATGCCCGATCGAAAAGGGAGTGCACAGAGAAGGCGCGCTGGAGTGGCCAGTCACCAAGTGTCAGCCATCCTGCCATTGACCCGGCAAGACGCCTGTATTCTTAGCCTGCCCTAGTGCGCACAGAATCTTGCTGCGGCCTCTGCAGCCGAACCGATTTCGAGATTGAGTACGAGCCACGCTTGGTGACGAAAGCGAGATGGCACCTCTCATTCATGTTGTTCTTTCATTTTATTTCGTTTATTCTGCGTTCCGTGGCCCCCCAGTCCTTCTACCAAAGCTTGCCGAGTCGATGTAAATTCCAGGGGGTTCAAGTCTTCTGGGAGGAGGTGGGGCGAGTATTGGCATTCACGTCGTGGCAGATAACTGTCTCATGAGATCTGTTTTGCTCGGTGAATACCTCTCGAATGTGTAACACACTATCTTCAATAGTTTGACTTGCTGACCGAGACAGGCTGCCAGCGCCGACGATGGCTCCATCCTAGACCCGATCAGGGACTGGTCTTGACTCGTTGGCAGGTCCTGTTCCGTGGATGGAAGGTAGCACTCCTTCTCTGGTGGGCGCGACCATCACTGGGCCCTGGCTTCCAAATGCTGCGATTGAAGTGCGGTTAGCAGTTGCTGTGTCGCGCAGTAACCGCATGCGGCATGACAGGTCAGGTACCTCGGTCCATACACACTTGGCCTGATAGTTGGAGGAGCCGTAGCAGTAGGAAAGCAGGTAAATAGGTATAAAATATGCAGGGTGTCTGCTACCCATCGTCAGCCGCAAAAATGACACCGAATCGCGGAGCTGGCAAGCTGAACCAGTGAGGTGCAGACATTATGTGCTCGAGTATTTGCCCCCGGCTTTTCCGTCACCCCTTGTATCGCGAACATGACAGTGGGAAGCAGTTCGTCATAGATCCGGAATGCAGCCAAACTCGGTTCAGAAATCTACGCCGTGGCCTAAATGCGGTGTTGGACCCCGGAACTCCCCAACCATGAATTCCAACTTGTTGGGTGTGGCCTGGGGTTGGTTGCCAATCGATTTCCCTGACCCGGATTTAGCTTCTCAATCCGTCCTCCCGCTGAAGATTTGAATTTCCTTTTTGGTTCGGCCGCTGCTCGCCCATTAATTCCTGGTCCGCATCGGGAATCGCCTGTCATCATTGGGGGGAGGGGGAGGGGGAAAAGGTCACACTTCATAGGGATCGGAGACCGATCCAGGTTGATCGTATTATGGGGCTGTCTGCTCGGGGCCTTCATGTGCTCCCCTGGAACTTTCATCTTTTCTCGATATTGAGGAACCGAAGGTGAAAGACTCGTATCGTGTGATGATGTGTACCTTTGTTTTTGCTAGTACAGTTCTCGTGCCCGTGAGTGAGGCTGAAATCGTTGAGTGTCATGTCAAATTAGGTTGTGCCCCACCACAACACAAAATCTCTTCGTACCTCTAACGAAGAATCAGTTTCCGGCTTCACCAGCAAGCCCATGTTCGCGACTGGGCAGATTCTCCTTCCCGATTGCCGCCGAACAGAGGAAAATAAAACCAGAGTGGAGCTGATTCATATCCAAGAGACTAGCAAACTAGGCTCTGCAGGATGGCAAGCTCGGATTTCCTGTCGAACAAGTGGGAGATTATGCATGCTCCAATCTGTATTTTCCGACATTCCTGCCAGGACATCTGCCCCTTCGCGAATAAATTAGCAAATAGAGATTTAGGTACCGAGCACAAGTTTTGGCAAGTGTCCTGGGCGTTTTATGATGATGTCCCGTGTCTACCGGCATTTACAGCCTCCCATGTCGGTTGAGCAGCGTAGATCTCTAAGCAAGGTGACCCTGCGTAGCAGGTTTGGAGGGCATCGCGTCTCATCATGATGCCGGTGAATACTTTCGGGACAGCCTATGCACTTCAGAAAGAACCCCAAAAAAAAACCGCCCCTACCAAGTTTTTTTTATTACTGCGCATTGGCAATATGCTCTTCTATTTAGTAGATTCTTCCGGTGACGAGATGGCCGCCTCTCCTGCGACCATGTCATTGCGACAGTAAGAACGCGCCGGAATAGCCCGTATCCAAATTCGGCAAAAGATGTCTGAGAGCTACGTAACTCCAAACTTGATCGGACTTCAATACAGAGGAACAAACAAGTGCCAGATCATGTAAGTACGCAAGCCGCGCACCGTTTTCCGCACCAATTTGCCATTGTACACCCAGAGCTTTGGACATCCGGTCGCATCCGTATTTTGGTATCGTGTTAGAAAAGTGATGCATTGGAAGCTGCAGATTTTAAGAGACCCAGTTGCTTTGGGGTGAGCCTGGTATCATCCTTCATCTCTCGGTAGAGTTGTTGGAGCTTTCTTTGGGGTACATACACGCAAAAAGGCTTCGCATGAAAGGTGGAGTGTGACTGGCCCCGTGCATTCACTGCATTGCCATGAAGGACGCAAAAGAAAAAGGAAGCGAAATATTTTGACAAGGACCCTGGTGCCTGGGAGCAGCTCAGGTTCGAATGTGTGCGGTTGTTGGGGAGGTCGCGAGCAATTGGCCAATTGAAGCGGAGCGACCAGTTACGGAGGTCCTCATTCAGCGTCAGAACCAAAGCTCCGTGAAGCTGCTAATTCGTATGCTATGGACAGTTCGGCCATTCGTGCGACCTGGACGTTCCGAGGCCGCTGCATCTGTTGAGCAGTCGGTGACGTTGGTGGACGGACCCAAGTTATCTAGCTTTTCTTCTTAGACGCCAGGAGCTTCATGCCGGCGCTTCCTGCCGTTCGGCATAAACGAAAATCATCTACTATCGACAAGGGTTGGTGGTTGATGGCTTCTGGACATTCTGTGGAGATGGAATTCTCGTTGACTCGCTTCCCATACGCGCCATCCGTTGTTGAGGGTCCTGGACAGACACCGATGCGGCCCAAGCCGTCTTTCAAGCACTAATCAGACTTTCCACCTTTGTCTCTGATGGTTTATGCTCGGAAGGCCATTGAATTGGTTCTGTAGCCTTTTCTAGCCTAGAGCGTTTTGGGTGTCTGAACAGCAGAATGGCACAATCGAGGTAAGGCTTTCTTCGAGTAGATGCTGCCTTGGCTACTCTCTAGCTTGATGCGTGCTCTGACCTATTCGTAAAAGCCGAGGATAACACGGCATATCCCAGAAGAGTCGCACTCGGCTCGGAGCAACACACAACCTTCATAAAAATACCGATGATGGCAGTTCTGGCCCGGGATTGACCTCGCTTGTTTCCGCGCTGGCAGATGGCCAGGTCTGGGCACGCGGGAAACGGGACACGGTTGTGGATCCAGGAATCTTCAAAGTTCGAATGTATCGCACCCCATGTAGCCATTCTTGCCGTTTCGGAGCATGGCTTACAGCAGGCACGGCATCTCGAGAAACTTTCACAAAAGATGTGGCGCCATTGAGCCCCGCCGTCCCGCCAGGTCCGCCTAAGATCGCCAGACAAGGCCGATCCCACTGGCCAGGTCATCTGGCTCGGCTGCCGTTGCGGCTCTAGAGTCTAACTTGGTGCTGTGCCTCTTGTCTTAGCGCTTTGAGCGCTTGTCGACGACAGCGAATTTATTACCCGCATTTGACCAACTGGTGGAACGCTAACTTTGAGGTTTCCACAAGTTCCTTTTTTTTTTTTTTTTTTAGAAGGCGAAGGTTCCCCAAGAGACGAATTGAGGCTAAAAAAGTCTAAGGTAACAGAGCCGAAACCGTCCTAGCTATCTGGACTCTGGAGCTTACTAGTTTAAAGCAAGAGGCATCACGACTTGGAGGGCGAAGTTGGGACCTCGGCGAATTTGCTCGCTCGAGTGCATTCCGGCCGCATGACTTGGGGCATGACAATGCCGGCTATTGTCTTGTCGAGCCAGAAGGTTGAGGTTGCCGTCGCACCAACTGTCAACTACGCCGATGGATGATGGGTTCGAACATGTTAGTGTCGCTTTGTGCCATGAACCAAAGATCTACGGAGGTACATTGCAGTCTGCAGCCAGCAGCCTCCGCCGACCGCACGCGACATGAAAATGGGAATTAAGATGTCGCGTCGGGTTTTATTGCCCGCCAGGCAGGTACGGAGTACCCAGCCTCCTAACCCGACATTGTTTGTGCTGTCGAACAGAAGGGGGCATGTGCCTTTGGAGCCGAGTGCTTGCCAAATTGGCCTTTGCCTGTCGTACCTCAACACAGCGGAGCAAATGTGATAAAATTTGACGAACTGGACGATATCGGAGTCCCGGTGAGGATCAAGAAGGGAGGATCGGTGTACATGAATCATACCGGAAAATTGGCTTCCAGTCCAGGTGTTCTCGCTTCGGGTCCCGCCAACCTGCTCAGCTTCCTCATGAATTGCAAAGCCTAGGTAGGTTATCAATTGCTCATGCCTCAAATTCTCAGAACGGTACGAAGGTACATAGGTACAGGGGTGCTACAGATACGTGCGGCGGCTCCGTGGTGACTAGCGAGGACCCTGGTAGATTTGCGTGGGTTCTGCCACTCTTTGGAGGCCGATTCGGACCAGCAAATCAGTGATGCTGCTGATAGCCTTTACATCCCATTTAGGACATACTTTCATGCTCTTCCCTTCGCCATGCTTTGGCGGCGTTCCTTGTCAAATGGGGCCCGGCATATGCGCCTCTTGCGTCCAACTCCGACAGCCCAGTCCACATGCTATCTGGATTCTGGATTCGGGTCGTGGATTCTGACTCGGGACTGTCACCCGTTAGGCCGCTCACCACCCTGATCTGCCTTGGATCGACGTTCCTCTGGCTGACCCTGTGTCCTGGAACGGGAACGCGTGCCCGAGCGATGTTCTAGGTCAAAACTTATTGTCTCCAACACATGCCCCGTCTAGGGCTGCTCAAACGATATTCGATGTGGAATCCAAACTCTGTCACGAGCTGTCAAATTAAACCCTTCAAACCGTTCTGCACGCGCCTGCGTCTACGAACAGCCGGTGCGCTACGCAACGCAGAGGCATTTTAGGATAGACGCGCTCTAAGCCCAGTCACTCGTTCTCGTAAATTGCTTCGTATGGAGCCGCGGAGGAGGGACTATGGAGGGACGGCGGAGGGCAACTGGTTAGTAACTGTGCTCTGAAGCCGTGCTAGCCCCATGCCGCACACCCATCTCTCGACCGTCGACGCACATTTGTGACCCTCCACAAAAACCTTCATCGTAGGCCAAAGGCGCCCGTGCATGGAGTTGATTTGCTGCCTTCCTCTCACCAGGTGTTGCTACGGTCAGGATGACCCTGTTTAGATGCAGTGATCATGGTTGCCTCGCCTGCGCGGGACCCCTCGTCCCAACGCGTTTTTTCCTTTCTGCTCGTGCTTATGTCCACCTCCAATTCAACCCCAACCTGGGCCATGCACTACTTCAGACCGCAAAAACAGGCCTATCGATTCCCGCGTTGCGTCCGCGGCAAGCACAGCCAGAAGGGGACGCAAGCTGAAGAAACACATTGGGAAACAGCTTGCGCTACGGCCGAGGTGTATTTTCGACAATGGGGAGGATTATAGCCTTGTTAGCCCTCAACTCTGGCGTTTAGCCATTTATGCTACCTCGAATTGCCCGGGAAGCTCGTCCAAATTGACGTGGTGGAGAGGAATAACACGCATCCTGCTCTACTTCAACTACAACATTTCTGACGCTGCTGTCCGTCTTCGACTCAACGGGACTGCTGACACGCTGCCTAGCTGGCGCTCCATGTTTTGATACCGCTGCTCAACGCACCCGCACCTGCCCTGCACCCGCCCTGCACCAGCACTGCAGACAGCGCCTGGACGGGGACCGTTTAAGCCCGCCGGTCCCAGGGAGTTCTTGCCTCACATTTCTGACCAAAGCCGAATATTTTCGCTCTTCCCACACCTTTACACTTTTCCTCTTTCCCCATTCATACTTGCTACCTTCTGTCTGCGGTTTCTTTCTTTCGCTCGCTGCATTTTACGTTGCCCCCAGCCCAGCCTAGCCATTTTACATTCAGTGTCGATTTTCGGCCTGACCTTCCACGACTTTGGCTCGGGTTCGTCCCCCACTTTGTTTTTCTGCTCCCTCCTCTTCCTCTCCCCACAACTTGTTTTTTCCCACTCTGCCTTGCGTCTTTGTCCTTCATTTTTCCCTCCCATGCTCGATTCTGAGGGCTTGTGGTTTTCTTGCCAACACCGATCACGGTGCCATTTCGTATCATTTCTCTTCTCTGCCGCTTGCTGAGCCACACTTCACCACACGCCCCGACTCTGACCCTCCACGCCCCTCCCATAACGTACGTCCGCCCTTTTTTTCTCTCTTCTCCAGATGGCAACGAGCGAGTAAGAAACGACACCGTTTTCGACACGCCGCGGTTGTAGTTGAAACGACTGGTACTTGTGTTGCCCACATTGTCATTGCCCGTAGGGCTGATGTTGTGGTTGGAATAGCAGTTGCTCGCCGAGACCAGATCTTGGCCCTCTCCCTGGCTCGAGGTAGGTCGACCAGTCGAGTCGCTGCCCAAGTACGAAGGCAATACTTTTGTATGGTGACGGGCAGCAGGGTCGAAGTGCGGAAACATAAGCTTTAGGCGGTGGCTAGAGCAAAGCCAGGCATCCACAAAGTAACAGCTTGATTTCGAGACGACTCAAGTCGAATGCACGCGCAGTTGGAACTACTTTACTCTGACAAGCCAACCAACTGTCCTGCGGCCGTTGGGCAACTCGATTTCTTCCTTCGGCCCCCCAGAACAGGGCTCGACCGAACGCCAGTCACCAACTGCTGTGCACCTGAGAGCACTGAACAAGTGCGGCAAAGTTGGACCTCCAGTGGGCTTCGCTTCTCGCATTGTCGTCACCACTCAACGACGGCCACTACCACAGACTGCCATTGGAAAGGCAAAGCCCACCCAAGAGCCATCGGGATCAGCCACGGTTCGAGGCGCACGCCGGGGCCAGGAGTCGAAAGCTCACCCTCAACAGCCAGGGTTCGGGTCGGAAAGTTGCTCCACGCCACCCTCCCCCCGTCGAACACACGCCCAGACACCCCTGCACTCTTCCCGCTCGTGGTGTGAACACCCGCAAATAACAAGTGGACGCAAGCTTCCCACCACGCCTAATTAACAAGTAACTAAGTCCGAGCTTTCAAGCCTCCTACATAACCACAGTGGGACGGAGAGTACCTTGAGGTGTACGGCTTAACTTACACGCAGTTTCCACCAGATCTCTTCCTACCAATCTTTGGGTTTGTCTCCATATCTTTTAGCCTCGCCTGGGCCGAGTACTCCATACCCGCGCAGATCTCAGGCGCATTTCTTATTGCTACTACTTGGTAGACGCATGCGGCATCTGAAGTTATGACCAAATGAGGTTGGCCCTGGCCGCCAAGTTTCATCATATTCCTCGTTGCCGCGCCTCTACACCACACATGAGCTGGCCGCCATCTCCAGCTTGCTTCTTTTTTAAAGGTTAACCACCACCCACACCCCAGCAACATCCTTTTATTTCTTCCTCTGCCACTTTGCACACCGTCATTCTCTCTGCAAAATAAGCCTTCTTTTTGCTTTTGTCTGGTTCGGTCATTTTAAATGTCGACCCTCCCCTCGTCCTCCCTTCAACTTCACAAGCCGACGAACCAGCGCTAGCATTGCCGCTTTGGCCTTGATATATGACGATGCTTACCGTCAAGCAGTCAGCACCGTACGGCTTCAGGCCCGTCCATGACCTCCCGACTCCACCGTCAACATCTCGACCCTCTCCCCCCGTGATATTCCAAGATCACAAGCCGTTGCCAGCCATACCGAGGTCTCATAGCCCATCAAGCCAGCCCATGTCGGCTCCACCTCGTGGCCTGCCTCCCCCGGCGGCCATGATAACTCCGCAGCCCCTTCCGCCGAGCTCAGGACCTCCGCAAGCACCGTCCTCGATACAGCCAGACATTAGGCAGTCACACGGCCCGGCCGCTCCCCAAAGTCATCACAGTCAGGCTCTCGGGCAGCTTCCGCCTCCGCCCCCACAGTGGCATGGTGCCGAGGAGTCTTATAGGAGTTGGCTGAACGCAAAAGCAGAAGAGGAGCGGAGGAAACAGGAGGAGGAAAAGACGCAGCAGGAGACGCTGAAGCTGGAACAGCGTAGGCAAGATTATAGCATTCTCGAGAGGGCATTATCGGGCGGAGTCCCCCCGACATTGGTCCCCTTGGTTTTCGCGGCCATTGGGGGGCAGTCATGGTCTCCAGCGATGGCGGAATGGGCTCAGCAGACAATCATGCAGCACGCGCAGCCCCATCGACCTCCCCAGCTCATGCCTGCGCCGGGGACTGTGGGCACTGTTTCGCCTGATCGGCGACGTGACTCGCAGGGCCAGCCCCATGGTCAATATTCGGCCGTTCCTTCCACGCCCGGCGGAAGTCAAGGCCCAGGAGGATATCAGTTCGGCCCTACCTCTCCCCGGATGAGGGGCCACACGGTATCGGGTCCTTCAGCAATACCTCGACATCACGCGACCGGATCGAATCTACCAAGTCTAAACACCAATGTCCAACAACCCGGATCCAACATGTCCCACCCCCAGTCCAGCATACATCAGCAGGAGTCCCAGGCGAGCCCCATCTACTTCCACTACTGGCAGCCACCAGCTACCGAAGGCGACGGTGGTTCTAACCAGCCCGCGACACCTGGTTCGTTTAAGACCAAGCGAAAGCGAGACTCATAATAGGCTAACGTGGGCTTTTTCTGACAACAGTAGGGGAGCCGCCTAGAAAACGGAAAGCCACGAGCCAGCAGCAGCCACAAGGCCCCCCGCACCAGCGATTAAGATCACCGCCGTTTGTTCAGCAGGGAGGTTTGGGGAATCCGCCCAAGGGCCCGCGAAGAGGCCATCAGAGACAGCAGAGCGATTTGTCGTCGTACTCGTCGTACCACCGCCGAAGTCATCAAGAGAATTTAACTAGCAGGGGCGCCTCACCAGCACAGTTTTCAAGTGGAAGCGGGCCGATGAGGGAAGGGACGAGCGGGGGAGAAGCCGACCAGCAACCAAGAAGTGGAGGCGGGCATTCAGTGGGGTCACTCCTTTCGAACGAGCCGTCTCGGTTTTCGCAATACACGTCAGGAGCAGAAACCCCAAGATTACCACCAGAACAGCAGCAAAGGGAAGGAGGCGGAGAACAGCCACACCAGGAAGAGCCAACACGACGGCAGCAAGGAGACAGCAGTCGAGACTAGCTTTTTTTTGGATTCTTATTTTTTGGGGGAATTTTCCGCCGCAAGTTGGGGGGGACTATGGCGAGCCGGCGATCATCGTCAAGTTTGTTCAAGAAGTGGATTTTGATACCCGCGCACATGAGTTTGACGGCCAATGCCAATACGATTTCAGTGCTTTTCGGTTCTCAGACTTGATTGGAAGCGGGGCTCGATTCGGACCGGAATTATGATTGCAAATATGACGAGATGGGGTTCAAAGTCAACATCACGTCAGAGTATCCTTTAAAGGGCAGCAGCAGTCGGGACTGTCTGGCGTCACATTCGCGCAGACGCATACACACACACCACACACCACACACCACACGCGCACACGACATCTCAAGCCATAAGTCATAGGTTCAAGGGTTTTACCGATTTGGAAACTATTTTTCTTGCCAGTTGTATTTTTTTCAACCTGTATTAAAAGAAGCAAACATGGGACCGGGGTTGTTTGTATAATTACGCATACTGAATGGTTCATCAGTTACGACAAGACACGGCCGGTAAAAAGGAGGGTGGGAGAAAGGTTGGAGACGCGGAGACGCGGGGCCGCCGCGCATGAATTTTCTGGCTTGAAGCGAGGCGGCTAGGTCTACGGAGGACAGGGGAGGCTCGAGAGAGAAGTCATCTTGCAAGGGCTGCTATATCCAGGTTTTGCCATTCTTGGATCATCAAAGTTTTCCTAGCACAGAAGGTTCGGGACGGCAAGAACGGCTTTTTTTTTTTGGAGGATCCTCTTTATTCAT